>Ga0070741_10000901_pt1 | contig 98225 bp, 82 predicted proteins | sample Coa_R1_4_FD_66440 | JGI IMG/M metagenome (GOLD analysis project Ga0070741, IMG submission 66440) | Surface soil microbial communities from Centralia Pennsylvania, which are recovering from an underground coalmine fire - Coalmine... | ecosystem: Environmental > Terrestrial > Soil > Unclassified ... | reverse complement strand
CGAATTCAATCGCGAGTACGAAGATCAATTGAAGGCCGCGGGGCTCCGAATTACGGGCGAAACGCCGGACCAGGTTTACGTGGAAATCTGCGAGATACCCGATCACCCGTGGTTCCTCGGCTGCCAGTTCCACCCGGAATTCAAGTCCAAACCGCTCGAGCCACATCCTTTGTTTGCTGCATTTATTGCCGCTTCCTACCAGCACCGCCGGCGGCGGCTGGCGAAAGAAGAGCAGGTGCTGCGGCGGCGTACGCCCGAATATTCTCGCGCCGAGTGACCGTGCCGCTGGACTACGCGAGTTTCGCGGGCCGGCCATTTGTACTCATTGCCGGTCCGTGTGTGATCGAAAGCGAAGAGCACGTCCATTTCATGGCTCAGGCGATTGCTGAGATAGCCGGACCATTCGTGTTCAAAGCTTCGTTCGACAAAGCCAATCGCACCAGCGTGGGCGCGTATCGCGGGCCGGGCCTGCGTGAGGGATTGCGCATTCTGGCCGGCGTGAAAGCTGCCGGAATTCCGGTACTGACCGATATTCATGAACCCGGCCAGGCTGAACCGGCCGCGGAAGTAGCCGATATTCTCCAGATTCCGGCATTCCTCTGCCGCCAGACTGACCTGCTGGTGGCCGCCGGCCGAACCGGCCGGATCGTTAATATCAAGAAGGGCCAGTTTCTCGCGCCGGACGACATCCGGCACGCAGCCGACAAAGTAGCCTCGACCGGCAACCGGCAAGTGCTGCTCACCGAGCGCGGCTCGTCGTTTGGTTATCACAACCTGGTGGTCGACATGCGCGCGCTGCCGATTATGCGCAGCTTCGGCTGGCCGGTCGTGTTTGACGCTACTCACAGCGTGCAACTGCCCGGGGGCTCCGGATCCGCCTCGGGCGGTCAACCGCAATTTATCGAACCGCTGGCGCGCGCCGCGGTTGCGGTTGGCGTTGATGGGCTCTTTGTGGAAGTCCACGACCGGCCCGGCCAGGCGCGCTCTGATGGGGCAAATGCGCTCGATTTAAAGTTATTGCGCGATTTTCTTTTACGCTTGCGGGCAATCGAATCCGCGGTCAAACCGGAAACTCTGCACGAATTGCCTCGCTCCGCCGTCATAAAATAGTGGTGCAGGAGCTGGCATGAAGCTGAACCGTAAGCGACGAGGCTTTTCTCTCATCGAGCTGCTGATCGTCATCGCGATCATCCTGATCATTATGACCATCGCGCTGCCGAAGTTGAGCCGAGCGCGGATGTATTCGCAGGAGACGGCGGCGATCGGCGCCATTCGCACGATTCACACCGCGCAGACTCAATACTTTTCGCAGTTTGGAAAGTATGCAAGCTCTTTGACCGAGCTCGGGCCGGCCACAAACGGGCCGGCGAATGCTTCGGCCGCGGACCTCATTTCGAACGACCTGGCCCAGGGCACGAAGAGCGGTTATAAGTTTACGCTGGTCGGCTCAGCCAACGGGTATGTCGTGAACGCGGTGCCTGTGGCGTATAACTCAACCGGAAGCCGCACGTTCTACTCGGATCAGAGCATGGTGATCCACGAGAATTACGGCCAGGAACCGGCCACGGTGAACAGTCCGGAAATCAAATAATCAGCGCGCCGCGCGGCGCAGCCGGTCGCGCACACCGGCCCATGCCGGTTCATCCGGCGGCTCTTCGACGGCAATCCACTCCCAGCCTTCTTGGTCGAGCCGGTGCAGCGTCTGGTAGAGCAGAGCTGCATATCGGAGCGGGTCGTAGGGCATGCGAATGCCATGAGCCGCCGGGCTCATCAGCGAAAGCCGGACCCCTTTCCCGGGTGGATCCGGATCGCCGGGACGAAGAAGTACGAGGGGCGTCCGTGGCCGGTAGTGACGGGTATGCATCCCGGGCGAAGCATGCGGTCCTTCGGGTGCTTCCGAAACAATACTAACCGGTCCGGCGATCACTTCAATGTCGGGTAGCGGGATCGTGCCGGGCCTCAGCAGCAGCAGCCGGCCGCCTGCCACCGAGAGCACCGTGGATTCGATACCCACCGCGGCCGCCCCGCCATCCAGCACGCAATCTACTTCCGCGCCCAACGACCTGCGGACGTGCTCGGCCGTTGTTGGAGAAAGTTCTGTAAAGCGGTTGGCGCTGGGGGCGGCAATGGGCACTCCTGCCTCGCGGATTAAAGCCAAGGCAATAGGATGCGAGGGCACTCGAATGCCGACGGTGGCAAGTCCCGCGGTAACCACATCGGGAACGTGAGCCGCTTTGCGGGCAACCAAGGTCAACGGCCCGGGCCAAAACCGGCGGGCCAAGGCCTCGGCCGCGGGTGGCCACTCGGCCGCCAGCCCGCGTGCCATTTCAATCGAGTCCACATGCACGATTAAGGGACTCGTCCGCGGCCGGCCCTTCACTTCGAAAATGCGGGCGACGGCCTGCGCATCGAGCGCGTTCGCTCCCAATCCGTACACCGTCTCGGTCGGGAAGGCTACCAGCTTGCCCGCGCGAATCAGCGCAGCCGCATGGCTCAAGCTCACTCCGGCAGTTCGTCCTTGCCGTCGCCCATCGTCTTGCCGGTTTTCCGGTACACCAGGTAAGCGTGCATTAAGGGGTCCAGGTCGCCGCCGAGCACCCGGTCCACGTCGCCAATTGCGAGCTTCGTGCGGTGATCTTTGATCAGCCGGTAGGGAGCCAGGACATAGCTTCGGATCTGACTCCCGAAGTTGATGTCCAGTTTCGCGGCTTCGGTCTTGCGCGTCTCTTCGCGTTTCTTCTCCAGCTCGTGCTCGTACAAGCGCGCCCGAAGCTGCTTCATGGCGCTGTCCCGGTTTTTGTGCTGCGAGCGTTCGTTCTGGCATTGCACCACGATGCCGGTCGGAAAGTGAGTGATACGCACGGCGGAATCCGTCATGTTGACGTGCTGACCGCCGGCGCCGCTTGACCGGAAGGTATCGATCCGCAGATCTTCAGGCCGGATGTCGATTTTGATCTCATCGTCCACCTGCGGGTAGACAAACACGGAGGCGAACGACGTATGCCGCCGCGCGTTAGCGTCATATGGTGAAATCCGCACGAGACGGTGAACGCCGATCTCCGATTGCAGCAACCCATAGGCGTTCTCGCCGTTCACCTCGAAGGTGACCGACTTGATACCGGCGCCCTCTCCTTCCAGACGGTCTGTAATCACGGTACTGAAACCCTGCCGCTCCGCCCAGCGCAGGTACATGCGCAGCAGCATCTCGGCCCAGTCCTGGCTTTCGGTACCGCCTGCCCCTGGATGGATCGTAACGATGGCGCTGCGGGCATCGTTCTCGCCGGAAAGCAGCATGCTGGTCTCAAGCTTCTCTACCAGTTCCGAATACGATTTGAGCTCGCGCTCAATCTCCCCGTTCACGTTTTCGCCTTCGCGAGCCAGTTCGAAAAGGGTGTCCAGATCGGACGTAAGACTGGCGATGCGGCGATCGTTCTCGATGGATTCCTCGAGACGCTTGCGCTCCTGCATCACCTTCTGGCTTTTTTCAGGCTGGCTCCAGAAGTCCGGCGCTGCCAGAAGCTGCTCGAGATCGTTTAGTTTGGATTGCTGCTTGGTAGCGTCAAAGATACCTCCGGACGGCTAACGCCTGGTCGCGGAGGGGCGAGTACTCTCTTTCCAATTCTTCGACTGTCATGGGTTTTTCAATTCAATTCTAACAAATGCCCTCTCTTGCCCACATTCATTCCGGCGGTCTCACCGATCCGCTCGCTAACGCCGGCAGCTTCGTGAATGTGCCCGCAGAAGAAATATTGCGGCTGCTCCGCCAGCAGGAAATCGCGGACGGCGGTCGAGCCGGCGTGCAGCCCGTCACGCACGCGATCGAGCGTAGTGCCGTATGGCGGCGCATGACAGATCAGCACCAGCGGCTTCAACCCGGCGAACGGGGCCAGCCGCTTGCTCAATTCCGCTTCACTGTACTCACCGGGGGTGTTGAAGGGCGTGGGACTCGAGTAACCCAGACCGGCGATGTGGTAGTTTCCAAGCCGGAGCTGCTGCCCGTGAAAGTCTTCCAGACCAAACTCGGAGCACAGTTGCGCGGTCTGGTGGGCCGATTCATGATTGCCCGGAAGCACATAAACCCGGCCCGCGCGCTGCGCCAAAATTTTGCCGCAGCCCTCCAGGCCGGCGCCCCAGTTGGCCAGGTCTCCGGCCGCGAAATAATAATCCGCGTCAACAGCTATGAGCCGCTCCAGCGCCCTGGTGTCGCCATGGATATCGGAGAAAATCAGCAGTTTCATGCCGCGTTCAGTCCAACCCAAACAGCGGACGCCGGACATGCTTCCATGTGAAGCGCCGCGGATTGACGGCCGTCACGCCACCGGTATCGGCTTCGATAATGCGTGCCGCAACCGGCTCGTAGGCCGCCCGGAATGCGACCGCCGCTTTGACGACCAAAATCTTCTGCCGCTCGGGATAGATGCCGCAACTGATGAGCTGATGCAGGCTGAACGGCATCTGGCGCCGCGTTGTGAGCATCAGCAAGTTCGGCAGATCGCGCGTGGACCCTTCCGCTTCGACCACTGCAGTAAGCCCCTGGTCGAAATACCTCTGGCCGCCGTGGCGGACCTCGGTTTCCAGAAATTTGCCGTCGTGGATCGACTTCACCGATCCGCGAATCCGCACGGGGTCGCCGTGCAGGCGATCGGTCTTACCACCAACCATACACTCGAAGGGCTGCCCCACGCCGGTCGAGACGGCCACCGCAACCGCTTCCGGATCGGTGATCGCCACTACCCAGCCTTCGGCCTTCTGGCGGAGCAGCTCGGCGAGAATGAACGTGCTGTCACCAGCGGAGCCGCCTCCGATGTTATCGCCCATCTCCACCACCACGGCCGGGAATGCGTCGCCTTCGATCGCCTGCCGGACTGCTCCGGCCGCGTCAGGCAGATCCAATACCAGGCGCTCGCGAATATCCCACAACATGTCTGAGAGGCGCTTCGCTTCGGCCTGAGCACGGGGAGCGTCATTATCGGTTACAACGACAACGCTTGGTCCCATCTGAGGCACGTCGGCATATTGATATCCCGCAGCGACGCTCACGGCCAGAATTCCCGGCTGCTCCTCAAGTTTTCGGCTCTCTTCCACGAACTGCCGCATGGGCTCCTGACTGGTGTTGTGGAATCGGATATTCAGCAGCATCGGCGGCTTCGCAATTGCCTGTGTCGGTCGTACTTGGCCTCGCACGACCGATGCTGCAATTCCGGCGGCCTTCAGTCCTCGCGCCCGCTGGTCTACGTGCGGGCAGGTTTGATAGACGACAAGAGCCGTTGAATGCCGGATCACGTCCTCCGGAATGTTTCCGTGGAAATCGTGCGTCACCACGATCGGGAGCTCCGAACCTAACGCGCAGCGGAGCCGGCGCAATGTTTCCGCATCGGCATGCGGGTGGCTTTCCACTACCATCGCGCCATGCAGGGCGAGCAACAGTGCATCGAACTTCGGAGCTTCCCTCAGGCGCTCGACCATTTCCGTGGTAAGGCGATCATAGGCTTCGTCTGTAACGATGCCGGACGGAGTAGCGGTGCCGACCATGGCGGGGTAGAGCTCGAAGTCGAATCGCTCCGCGCCTTCGATGAAGCCGCCGACTTCATGCTTGCTGGCAGCCCACTCATCGAGAATAGCGGAGCCGCGTGTCAGGCTGCCTTTGACGAAATCGTCAAAGCCGGTCTTAGTCGAGGCGAATGTATTCGACTCATGAAGCAGGCCCGCAATCGCGATTCGTGGCCGCTGATGATGGGAATCTGGCATGTTCTTCCCTAATCTACACCGGGCTAATCTCCCAAGGTCAAATGCGGCCGAACTTTGCCACTGCCTCCCGAATGGACTTGAACTTTTCGATAAATGGATACATGCGGTGCTCGGTGTCGTCAAGCTGCTGCGCGCGCTTGAGCACTTCGGCGGCTTTGGCGCGCGGTACGACTGCGACGCCGTCCTCGTCGGCAACGATAATGTCGTTCGGGTTAACGGTTGCTCCCGCGCAGGTCACCTGCACATTAACCCCGGCAAAACGATAGTGATTGACCGAGGTGGAAGGAGCAATGCCGCGGCTGAAGACCGGAAACTGGAGCCGCTTGATTTGCGGCGTATCGCGCACGGCCGCGTCGATGACAGCACCCGCCAGGCCGCGAAACTTCATTGCCGTGGCCATCAGGCCGCCGATGCCCGCGATATCTGCGCCATCCGGAAGCACCATCACATAGACCGACCCGGGAGGCGCCGCATCGATCGCGTCCAACATGCCTTGCGAAGCGGATGGCCCATCCTTGTGCTCTTCTTTTTTCATCAGCACGGTTACGGCAGGTCCGGCGAACTTCGCGGTGAACAGCGGCCTCATTTCGTGCGACATATGCGCACGCTGTCCATAGAGCTGCTCGATTGCATCCGCCACCGAGGCAACCTCCACCAGACGGAAACCCTCGATCAACGGATCACCCGATGGTTGGGCGAGTAAAAGGCCGGCGATAACAACTATAGTGATCAGGCTCCAGACGAGCAGCGCTTTCTTCATCATGTCCTCTACTTGTTGGAATTCTACCGTGCAACTCAGCGGGTCTGCCGCAGCCAGACCTGGATATCCGGGAACAGCAACTCCTTGACGTCCGGCTTTTCGAGATCCTCTCGCAGTATAAGCCTCGCCCCGGAATCGACGCGCGGCGGCGGCTTTTTTCCCGCCACGTGCAGTCCGATGGCTCGAGTGCTTTCGTATCCCATGCGGAACGGGTTCTGGACGACCAGCGAATCCAATACTCCGTTGCGCAGCTCGGCGATAAGCTGATCGGAGGCATCGAAGGCCACTAACTTCACGCCGCCGGCTCCGCGCGACTTGAGGGCTTGAACCGCACCTGCCGAGCTGGACTCGTTGTCTGCGAACAGCCCCGCCAGATCGGGATGGGCCGCCAAAAGGTTTTCCGTTTCGGCCATGGCTTTGGCCCGGTCAGCCATACCGAACCGCAGGCCGACGATTTGGACACCCGGAAACTTCCGCCGGATCTCATCGGTGAAACCGCTCTCCCGTTCCATCGTTGAGGCGCTCCCAGGCATGAAACCGATGATTCCTACTTTGCCCCGGCCATTCAAAATCTCACCTATGCGGCGAGCAGCCATGCGGCCGGCTTCGGTGTTATCCGTGGCGACGTAAGACAGAATACGAGTGCTGTCAATTGCTGAATCGAAGATGGAGACCGGAATGCCTCGGCTTGCGGCGCGGTCCACTACGGAGACGAGAGCCGCGCGATCGACCGGCGCAAGCACGATTCCGTCGACCCGCCGGTTGATCATCGAATCGACAATCTCAATCTGCCTGCTCGCATCCACTTCGAGGGTCGGCGCATTCCACTCAACCGAGAATCCGAACTCGCGCCCGGCTTTGATGGCTCCAGCGTGCACCGTTTGCCAGAAGATGTGGCTGGCGCCTTTGGGCACCACACCCACAACGCGCTCCGGCCGCCGGGAGCAGCCGACGCCGGCGATCAGGACCGCGGTCCAGACGAGCGACAAGCAGGTTTTGCGCACGTTCCATCTTTGTAGCACAGTGGGCCTTTGAGCATAACAGCCGTTTACTGTCTGGATTTGTGGCATTTGGCTTCCATTTGAGATAATGAAGACGTGGGAACTTCGGTAGCACGGGTTGCATCCGTATCGATACAGCTTCTGCTGTTCGCAACGTTGAGCAGTCTCGTTCCTTGCCCGTTCTTGAGTTCAATAGCCAACGCGCGGCATTCTATGCCGTGCTGCCCGCAGGAACACATTCCCGCTCAGCCGTGCCCTCTTTCCAAAACACTCCAAACGTGTCCATACTACGTTACAGAGTCCAAGCTTGGTGTGCCGGCAACAAATACCTTTATTGCCGGTGCACCTCCAGCAGTGCTCTCAGCGACCGCCGACGTAAAGCTCGATTTCGCTGAGCCGGCGAATGCCGCCGTTCTGCTTCGGATAGACAGATCATCATCGTATCTCCGCAACCGTGTTCTTCTGATCTGATTCTCTTCTCTCTCCAAGGTGCTTCTGTCGGCGCTGCTCATTCGGTGCGCCGGCTAGAGTTGGTTGTCGAATTTCTAAGTAAATGGAGAGTATTCATATGAAGAAAATTGCAAGTACTTTGATGGGTGTTGTGTTGCTGCTTGCGTCGGCAGTATATGGCGCCGCAAATAGCTGCTGCAAGGGGTCAGGCTGCTGCACTGGTCAGGCCTGCTGCAGATTAAACAACAAGTAGATCGAGAAGCAGCGTGGGGGGTGCCCGTCTAGCTGCCGGATACCCTCCGCGCTGCGCAAATCCGGGGTTGACGCTGCTACTGCGACAAAGTTACAGTAGAAATGTTTTACTTCCCGTTCCTGGCCTCAGGTCCCCATCGTCTAGCCCGGCCTAGGACATCGCCCTTTCACGGCGGTAACGGGGGTTCGAATCCCCCTGGGGACGCCATCTGCCGCTCACCGCACCTTTTGTTCGTTCATCCTCGAACGTTCTGCCGAGCGAAATGGCAATGCGGCGCACACTGCGACGTTGTTTGAAGCTGCTGTGGTCTCCAGTTTGCAACTCACTTCCGGGGAGCACGTATGAATCCGAAAGCGTTTCTACTTTCAATTAGTGCAATGCTGCTCGGACTCGCTGCGTTCACGACGGCGGGCCGGGCGCAAGGGCCTCTATATGACAGGGTCACAGTGGACCTGCCATACACGGTAACGATCGGAGACCACACGCTGCAGCCGGGCAATTACGTAATCCGGCAAATGCCGAGTGCAGGAAACTCGCGGGTCTTGCTGATCTACTCGGACAACGGAACAAAGTTCGAAACGTCCGCGATGACTATCCCAACCCTTGATAACCGGACTCCTGAAGATACAAAGGTCGTTCTGCATCATTATGGCAATGACTATTACGTCGACAAGATCTGGATCCAGGGAAAGAACTATGGATATGAGTTGCCGCTGCCGGAGAGCGTAAAGGCGCGCGAGCGTGAGCGGATGCAACCGGCCACAGTGGCCGGCACGTATCAAGCTGTACCTGCGGAGCAGCCCGCTCAGACTCAGCCGCCGGCCGAGGCACAGCCGCCGGCCCAGGCTGAACAACCAGCGTCTGCCCAGCCTGTTGCGCCCTCGACGCAACCTGCGCAGCCGGCCGAGCCTTCCACACAGCCTGAAGCAGCCGAACCGCAACAGCCTGTAACTCCGCCGGTAACGACCGCGCCCCCGACCCAACCGCAAAGCGCGGGACAGGGCACGGCGGATCGCGCAGAGCAGGAACGAATACCGGCTACTGCGGATAACTGGGCGTTTCTGATTGTGGCTGGCGTTGTATTGGGCGCTGCTGGTCTCCTGCTGCGGCGTAGGGCGTGGAGCTCGTAGCAAAGTCCTTCAGTGTTGCGACCAGGCAGGCGGCCGCACCGGGACATCCGCGAAAGGAGTGAGGCGTGAAGGCAGTGTGGAAAACCGCGTCTTTCGTCCTGCTTCTGGCAGGTCTCACTTTGATCGTCGCGGGTGTCCGGGAGCGGCTGTTCTCTATATTCGGCCAGTCTGAGCTCGCCGGGGCATGGCAGGACCATCCGAGCCGCCGAACTGATGCAGACCGTCCTCGAGTGCATGTTGGGGAAGCGATCGCTCTCTTACGAATTCCGCGCCTGCAAGCTGAAATGTACGTTGTGGAAGGAACCGGCATACATGAGCTCCGGCGCGGTCCCGGTCATCTTCCGACAAGCGCGTTCCCGGGGACCAATGGAAATTGCGTGATCGCCGCGCACCGCGACACGCACTTCCGGATCTTGAAGGATATCCGCGAAGGCGATGAAATCATTCTCGAAACACGCCGCGGCTATTTTTCATATGTCGTGCGGGCGACCAATATTATCTCCCCCGACGAAACCCAGGTGCTTCGGCCGACCGAGACCGCAAAGCTGAGCCTCATTACCTGTTATCCGTTCTACTATGTCGGGCCCGCGCCGAAGCGCTTTGTCGTTACCGCCGAGCTCATTCAAACGATGCTGCCCAGACGAGTCAGTTAGAATAGGCCTAATGGCCGAAAATACTGACGAGTTTTATCGCATTCAAAAACTGCCTCCTTACGTGTTTGCCGTCATTAACGAGATGAAGGCGCGCGCACGAGCAGATCAACTGGATGTGATCGATCTCGGAATGGGCAATCCGGATGGTGCTACGCCGCGAGTGGTCGTCAACAAAATGATTGAGGCTGCTCGAAATGCTCGCAACCATCGCTACTCATCATCGAAAGGTATTCCGAAGCTTCGGGAAGAGATCACGAAACGCTATCAGCGCAATTACGGAGTGACTCTCGACCCGGACCGCGAAACAATCGTGACGATAGGCGCAAAAGACGCGCTGGCACACCTCCTGTTTGCAGTAGTAGGACCGGATGACGCGGTGGTTTCTCCCAATCCTGCGTACCCCATTCATCAGTACGGAGTGATTATGGCCGAGGGGCATGCCTGTATGCTGCCCATGCCGGATGCGGCCACATTTTTGAACCGGCTGGAAGATCTCTATCGGACGTCGAGCCGCAAACCGAAGCTGCTGCTGATCTCGTTCCCGCATAACCCGACCACCACCTGCGTGGACCTGGATTTCTTTCGTGAGATAGTCCGGCTTGCGCGGCAGCATGGCACGCTGGTAGTTCATGATTTCGCCTACGCGGACCTATGCTTCGACGGCTACCGGGCGCCCAGCATCCTCCAGGTAGAAGGCGCTTCGGAGGTGTGCGTGGAAATCTTCTCGATGTCGAAGAGCTACAACATGGCGGGATGGCGCGTGGGATTCTGCCTGGGAAACCCGAAGATGATTGCAGCCCTGGCACGAATCAAGAGCTATCTCGATTACGGAGTGTTCCAGCCGATTCAGATCGCCGCCATCATCGCGTTGCGCGAATGCGAAGAAGAAACGCGCAAGATCTGTGCAATGTATCAGAAGCGGCGCGACATCCTGATCGCCGGCCTGCGGCGCGCAGGATGGGAGGTCCCCTCGCCGCGCGGATCGATGTTCGTGTGGGCGGCCGTTCCCGAGCAGTTCCGCCAGGCGGGTTCGCTCGAATTCGCCAAGCTGCTTATGGAAAAAGCACTCGTGGCGGTGTCGCCGGGCATCGGCTTCGGACCACTCGGCGAAGGCCACGTGCGCTTTGCGCTGGTCGAGAACGATCAGCGCATTCGCCAGGCCACGCGTTCCATCGCTCAATTTCTCCGAAAAAACGGCTGATCGGTCTCTGCGAATCGCGTCTCGGGGACGCTAGACTAAGACGAAGAGGCTTGAACGAGATCCAGCAACAGTTGGCCGCAGCGGGTATCCGCTTGCTGACTCCGGAAGCGACGCACTACTGCCTGTTCGCCCGTGAGCCGTTCTTTGCGCTGGTAGAGCGCAAAGGCGACCGCTTCGGCTCAATCGGCAGCGCCGGCATATGGACGGAGCACGGGCTGGCATTTCTGGTGTGGCGAGAGGGAGAAGCGCGGCTCGTATCCAAGGGCTTCGAAACCGCGGCAGAGCCCGAACAGGTCATTGCGCTGAAGCGATTCTCTGCCGATCTTGCCGGCATTCTCGGCCAGGCCTGATGTGACAGCTACCGATGAATATCGACGAGCAGATTCTACGTCTGAAGAGCGGCTTTTCGGAGATTATTCGCGAAGAGGAGCTCCGGGAGCGGCTGGCGCAGGCCGCGGCCGCCGGCCGGCCCTTGCGCGTGAAAGCCGGCTTCGATCCCACCTCACCCGATCTTCACCTGGGCCATACCGTGCTGCTGCGCCGCCTAAAAACTTTTCAGGAACTCGGCCACAGAGTCATCTTCCTGGTTGGCGATACCACCGCTATGATCGGCGACCCTTCAGGCCGTAACGCAACCAGGCCGCCAATGACGCGGGAAGAGATCGAGCGCAATGCCGAAACCTACAAGAGCCAGGTGTTCAAGCTACTTGATCCGGAAAAGACCGAAGTCCGATTCAACAGCGAGTGGTTGCAGCAACTGAGATTCGAGGACCTCGTCCGCCTGTGCTCCCGGTACACCGTTGCACGGATTCTGGAGAGGGACGATTTCGCGAAGCGTTACAAAGAAGGAACGCCGATTTCGATGCACGAGCTGCTCTATCCTCTCGCTCAGGCGTATGATTCGGTGATGCTGGCCTGCGATGTCGAGCTTGGTGGAACGGATCAAAAATTTAATCTGCTGGTTGGGCGCGAAATCCAGCGCGACTTCGGGCAGGCGTCGCAGATCGTGGCAACCGTGCCGATTCTCGAAGGACTGGACGGCATCAACAAGATGTCCAAATCCCTGGGCAACTACATCGGCATCACGGAGCCGGCCGAGGTCATGTTCTTCAAGGTCATGCAGATCAGCGACGACCTGATGCTGCGCTACTACGAACTTCTTACGGATCTTGGCCCCGCAGAGGTGAATCGCATGCGAGAGCGAATCGCGTCGGAAGATCTGCACCCGATGGAAGCCAAGCTGGAGCTTGCCAGGAGGATCGTTACCGACTTTCACTCCGCCGCGGATGCCGCCCGGGCAGCCGAGGAGTTCAACCGTGTTGTACGCCGTCACGAAGTTCCGGCGGATATCGCAACTGTTCCGCTGCCTGATGCCGCCCGCAGTGCCGCGGGAATTCGCGTAGACAAGACCCTGCCCAAGATTGGCCTCGCCGACTCGGTCAGCGATGCCGTTCGCAAGATTAAGGCGGGCGCCGTTGAGATCAACGGCCGTCGCGTCCAGGATCTCCTGGTTGTGCCGGAAGAGCCTGAGTGGCTGGTCCAGGTGGGCAAGAACTGGCGCCGGGTGACACTCTGAAGCATGCCAAATACGGCCGACAATCTGCTGCTTGCGGCAGACTCGATTGCGGCGCACAAGCTCCGGGCATCGCTGACCGTATTAGGACTGACGATGGGCGTCGCCACGCTGATTACGGTAATGACCCTGGTCCAGGGCGCCAATGTCTACGTCGAGCAGAAGATTGCCAATCTCGGCACGGATGTCTTCCGAATTTCGCGGATGCCATTTGCCGCTACGGATTTCACCGCATACACGCGCGCCCAGCGCAATCCGCGCCTTACAGTCGAAGAACTGGAGGCGGTAGCCGCTGCCTGTGCGGAATGCCGCCACGTGGGGGCGTCGGCTTCGGCTACCGTATCGCTGCGCTACAAGGATCGCCAGCTTGACGACGCCACTCTCTACGGTTACACGCCGAACATGGCGCAGATCGATACCCGGACGGTTTTGCTCGGGCGCTATTTCACGGAAATCGAAAACACGCACAACGCGGCGGTTTGCCTAATCGGCGACCGCGTGGCGCAGGAATTCTTCAACGGTGTGGATCCTGTAGGCCATGTCGTGCGGGCTGGAGGTCAGGAGTATACGGTACTGGGCACTTTCGAGCGCATCGGCTCGGTTCTGGGGCAGGACAAGGACAACTTTGTAGTTATCCCTCTGAATACGTTCCTGAAGGTACGTGGGGCGCGCACGAGTCTCACGCTGGAAATCCAGGCCCGCGGCGGGCAGGAAGTTTTTCAGCGGGCCCAGGATGCGGCAAGATTAGCCCTCCGAGCTCGCCGGCACATTACTCCCGGCCGGGAGGAAACCTTTTTCATCGGTACCGCCGACAGCTATATCTCGCTCTGGCAGAGCATCAGCTCCGCGTTCTTCGCCGTTTTCGTCATGGTTAGCTCGATTTCGGCTGTGGTGGGCGGCATCGTCATCATGAACGTAATGCTGGTGAGCGTTACGGAGCGGACCAAGGAGATCGGTGTCCGCCGGGCCGTAGGCGCCACCCGGGCTGACATCATGCGCCAGTTCCTTACCGAAAGCGTGTTGCAATGCATACTCGGCGGCGTGGCCGGCGTGGGGATCGGGTTTGGCTGTGCGCTGGCTCTCCGGCAACTGACGGCGTTCCCGGCCGCGGTGCGAACGTGGGTAGCGTTGCTCGGAGTGGCGCTGAGCTCGATCATCGGATTGTTCTTCGGAATCTATCCGGCTTTGAAGGCCGCGCGCCTCGACCCCGTAGTGGCGCTGCGGGCGGAGTAGCGGAGCGTGACGATCAGCGAGCTGCGCGAGAATTTGGCAGTCGCGATGGATACTTTGCGCGCCCGCAAGGTGCGGTCCGGCCTCACTGTTTTGGGTATCGTGATTGGCATCACCTCCGTAATCTCCGTGGCGGCGATCATTGACGGGCTTAACAGCTACATCCTGGGACGCATCCGAACACTCGGCTCGCGCTCTATTTTCATCACGCGCATTCCTCCCGGGTTCACAGGACTCACTCCGTTGCCCCAAAAGATTCGCATGCGAAAGTATCTTCAGTATGGCGATGCGGAGTTTCTGAAAGAGAGCCTGCCTGCGATCGCATTTGCTACGAGCTTCGCCAACCGGATCAATTTCGGCGAAGCGGCGGATTCGTTACGGTACGGCAACGAGCACGTCGAGCGCATTATCGTGCGCGGCGTGGAGCCGGAGTATACGTACGCATTGCAATTGTTTTCGGTGGCTGAAGGACGATTCATTTCCGAATACGATCTGGAGCACTCGCGCGACGTAATCGTCATCGGAACCGCGATCGCGGATTCTTTATTTCCGCACCAGGACCCGATCGGGAAAACGGTCCGGCTGAACGGCCGTCCCTATGAGGTGATCGGTGTTTTTGCAAAGGACCCGGGCTTGTTTGGCGGGTTTGGCGTCGACCAGTTCGCATGCATACCACTCACGAATTTTCGCAAGAACTACCCGGAAATCCGCGAGCTGTTCATCCTGGCGTCTGTACGTGAAGATGCCGACCTCGATCGCGCGCGCAATGACCTAATCGAGGCGATGCGGCGCCGGCGCCGCGTGCCGCCGAATGGGGAAAACGATTTTGAGGTGGCCGATGCGGATTTCCTCAGCAATATGTGGAATCAGCTCACCGGCGCCATGGTGCTGCTCACCGGGGTAATCAGCTCCATAGGACTGCTGGTCGGCGGCATTGGGGTGATGAACATCATGCTGATCTCGGTGACCGAGCGCACGCAGGAGATCGGCATCCGGAAGGCGATCGGCGCGCGCCGCTCGGATATACGCGCGCAGTTTCTGCTGGAGGCAATGACGCTCTCGGCTACCGGCGGCATTTTGGGAATTGTTTGCGGCGCTGCCGTCGCGCTCACGGTCCGGGCGCTTCTTCCGTCCGTGCCCGCGGCGCTGTCGGTTTTCTGGATGACGCTGGGAGTGGCAATCTCAGTCGGAGTGGGGCTGTTTTTCGGCTACTATCCGGCCAACCGAGCGGCCAATCTCGATCCCATAGTATGCCTGCGATACGAGTGATCACGGCCGCGGATATCCCCGGCGCCATGCGTCTGAAAGAAGCCGCGGGATGGAACCAGACCGAGCAGGACTGGCTTAACCTGTTACATCTCGCGCCGGATGGCTGTTTCGGAATCGCCTGCGACGGAGCTCTCGCGGCCACCGCTTCGGCGGTTTGCTTCGGCCGCGATTTGGCCTGGATCGGAATGGTATTGACGCACCCGGACTTCCGCGGCCGCGGATATGCCCGCCGGCTGCTCGAGCATGCGCTCGGATATCTGACATCCAGAAGTGTCGAATGCATCAAGCTGGATGCCACAGAGATGGGCCGTCCGTTGTACCGCAAGCTGGGGTTCGAAGACGAGGCGCCGATCGAGCGCTGGGCAAGATCGCCGCAAGCCAATGCTTCGCGCAGCGAAGAGAACCGCTTTAGGTTGTTGCCCTTCAAACTTTCCGATTGGATCGCATTGGACCGCGAATGTTCCCGTGTAGATCGGTCTGCGCTGCTCGCCACGCTCGCTCTTCCCGGTGCGGCGGCGATACCCGGCGAGGGTTACGCCATGGGCAGACCGGGGACCAATGCGGCTTACTTCGGCCCATGTATTTGCCGGTCAACCAGAGCCGCCAGAGCACTGCTGGCGTGGTTCGTTTCGCAACATCCTGGTGAGACGCTATACTGGGACCTTCTTCCGGCCAATACCGACGCTGTCGGTCTGGCGCAGGAGTTGGGTTTCACACCATTGCGCCGCCTGGTCCGGATGGCCCTGGCGGGCTCAAAGCCGATATTTCAGAACTATTCACGCATCTTCGCCACTGCGGGGTTTGAGTATGGATAGATCGATTGCTCTCGATTGGATACAGGTTCCGTTCAAAGAGCCGTTTCGAATTTCGAATGGCTCGGTGGCTCTAAAAGATGCCATTATCGTGACGTATTCCCGCGACGGTGTCAGCGGTTACGGAGAAGCGTCGCCGATGTCTGGAGCATTCTATTCCTCCGAGACACCGGAATCGAGTTGGGCGGCGCTGGAGCAACTGTCTGCCGCAGTTCTACGCGATCCATGCGTGGATCTGGACACCATCGTTCGGGGTGAAGCCTTCGCCAAGGCGGGCATTGCGGGGGCGCTGCTCGATTGCGAACTGCGCGGGGCGGGAATACCGCTGTGGCAGTGGCTGGGCGGCAGGGAGCGCCCAGTTGCTTCAGGCGTGGCCATTGGCATCTTCGATACCATCGAGGAACTGCTGGAGCGGGTGGCGCGCTACGTCGCACAAGGCTACCGGCGGGTGAAAATCAAAATCCAGCCCGGTTGGGATATCGAGCCGGTTAGCCGAGTCCGGGAAAGGTTTCCAACCGTTCCGCTGATGACCGACGCCAACGCGGCGTACTCGATCCGGGACATCGACATATTTCGCGAGCTGGACCGCTTCAACCTGATGATGTATGAACAGCCGTTCGCGCGCCATGCGCTTGAAGAATTGGCTGAGCTTGCGCGTTCCGTCCGCACGCCTGTCTGCGCCGACGAATCGGCGGAGGACCTGGAGGCCCTGGAGCGGATCATCGAGCTGGGCTCGGCCCGGATCATTAATATCAAAATCCAGCGCGTGGGCGGAATCCGCAATGCGCAGCGCATGCACGATCGCGCGCAGGAGGCGGGGCTGACCTGTTGGGCCGGCACAATGCCTGAGCTCGGAATTGCTTCGGCCGAAGCGGTCCACTTGGCGACGCTGCCGAATTTCGTGTACCCGACCGACGTAGAGGCCTGGCACCGCTGGTACACCGATGACGTGATCGAGCCCGGCATCACGATTGATGCTGAAGGGTATCTCTATCCAAAAGTGGTCCGGCTGTTACCGGAGAAAATCGAGCGCTATCGTGTCAAGCACGTGAAATGGAAGTAGCAGCGGATGCGGAAGCTCTTCTATTGGAAGCTGAGGACGCGGGAGATCAAGCTGGGTGAGCGCACAGTGATCCTGGGCGTTCTCAATGTGACTCCGGATTCCTTTTCCGATGGTGGAAAGTTTCTAGATCCGGATCGCGCCCTGGCCCGCGCCCTGGAGCTCGAAGAGCAAGGCGCCGACGCGATCGACATCGGCGCCGAATCGACTCGGCCGGGCTCGGCGAGGATCTCGGCGGCGGAAGAGCTGCGGCGCCTGGTTCCGGTGCTGAAACGCCTGCGAGGAAAGCTGACGGTGCCGATTTCGGTGGACACGTACAAAGCGGCGGTAGCCGAACGCGCACTCGAGCACGGAGTGGAGATCATCAACGATCCCTCGGGCCTCACCTTCGAGCCGGCGCTGGCAAAAGTGGTGTGCCACTACGACGCGGGCCTCATTCTCAATCACATGCGCGGCACGCCGGAGACCTGGGCCAAGCTGGCGCCTTTGCCCGACGTGATGGGCACGATCGTCCGCGACTTGGAGGCAACCGTCAGCCGGGCGCGACACGCCGGCATCGATCGGTTCCGCATCGTGGTTGATCCGGGAATCGGCTTCGGAAAACGTAAGGAGCAAAATTCGGAAATATTAGTTCGACTGCGGGAACTGGCTCGGCTGGATCTGCCGGTCATGATAGGGCCATCGCGCAAATCGTTCCTGGCGCACCCGACCGTCGAACAGACTCAATTTGCTACGGCGGCGGCAATTACCGCAGGCATTCTGGGCGGCGCTCACATCGTGCGTGTGCATGAAGTGCCCGCCATGCGCGCCGCCGCGGATGTCGCCGACGAAATGCTCCGGGTGCTTCCGCGCGAATGATCGCAACGGTCACGAACAATCTCCCCGACCGGGATCGGGCGAACCGAGCTCCGCAGCCGAACCCTTGTCCCGCACAGAAACCGCACCGGCTGTAACGATCAGCGGCCGGCCCGCACAAGTACCATATAGCGGGCTTGCGCCTCGTACATAGGACTGTACCAAATCAACGTAACAGTACCTTCCGATGCGGCAACCGCTATGCAACCATTAGTAATTTCGGCCAACGGCATCGATTTGAAAGCATCCAATCTGCCGGTTCCGTGGGACAATCCGCGGCTGGGAGGACATGTTCGATATATATGCGGCGCTCGTGGTGGTTGGGCCTGCTGCCCATACTGGCTGCAGCACAGGTCCCGAACCGATATGTTGTGGAGCTCTCGACCGAGCCGGTGGCATCTTATGTTACGGGCTCCTCGGCTCGGGCCGGATTGCGGCCGTCCATTCAAGAGGCCGGCGCGCAATGGCTCCAAGCACGCATACGCAGCGAACAACAGCGCGTCCGCCTGCTTCTCGAACGGGAACACGCCACGGTGCTGGCTAGCGTTCAGACGGTCGCCAACGCACTGATCGTCACGGCGCCGGATGAAGTGTCCGCGCGAATTGCGCAACTTCCCGGAGTACGCCGCGTACTGGCAGTGGAACGGTACCGGCTTCTGCTGGACCACGCCATTCCCTTACACCACGTACCTGAGGCGTGGGGGCGAGTTGGTCCGGAGCGCGCCGGAGCGGGCGTCAAGATCGCGATCATCGACACTGGGATCGACGCCGATCATCCCGGGTTTCAGGATCCGGCGCTCGCGATGCCTGCCGGATTTCCCAAGATCAATGCCGAGACGGACAAGCCATTCATTAATAGCAAAGTGATTGTAGCGCGCAGCTACGCGGACCTGTTCGAGAATCCCGATCCGGATACGTCGGCGCGCGATCGCGAGGGGCACGGGACGGCAACGGCCATGGCCGCCGCTGGTGTTCGAAATGCAGGCACGCTGGCGATCATCACCGGCGTCGCGCCCAAGGCTTACCTTGGCAGCTATAAAATATTCGGCTCACCTGGCGTCAACGATTCCGCAACAGGGGACGCAGTTCTGAAGGCGATCGACGACGCGGTTGCGGATGGGATGGATGTGATCAACCTGAGCCTTGGCAGCCCGGTGGCGTCGCGGCCCGCCGATGACATCCTGGTTCAGGCGCTTGAGCGAGCGGCAGCCCTGGGAATTGTCGTCGTGGTGGCGGCGGGGAACACGGGACCTGACCCGAATACAATTGCTTCACCGGCCACGGGAGCTTCCGTGCTGGCGGTCGGCGCCTTGTACAACGATCGCGTGTTTTCTGCGGTGGTCTCCGTAGCCGGTGTGGGCGAGTATCGAGCTGTTCCGGGATCAGGACCCGCTCCTTCCGATGCGATCACTGCTCCGCTCATGGATGTGGCCAAAATAGACGGCACGGGCCTGGCCTGCGGCCCACTTGAACAGAACAGCCTACGCGGCTACATCGCGCTGATCCTCCGTGGAACCTGCTTCTTTGAAGACAAGCTCAAAAACGTGGAGCAGGCGGGCGCTGTCGCGGCGCTGGTATACAGTGATCCGGACCGGCCCCAACCCATCACCATCGCCGCAGGCTCATCGACATTACCTGCGGAAATGATCAGTTATCAGAATGGGACGGCCATCAAAGAGCGACTGGAGCAACCGTTGGACGCCACGCTGCGTTTTACCCTACAGCCGCTGGCGGCCGAATCGACAGGGCTTGCGCCTTTCTCGGCAAAAGGGCCAAATGTCGACGGGACTATCAAGCCGGACCTGCTGGCGGTGGGAACCGATGTATATACGGCCACGCAGCGGTTCGATACGGGCGGCGAAATGTTTCGCGCAAACGGCTACATCACCGCCTCGGGCACCAGTTTTTTCGAGCCCCATCGTGGCGGGTGCTGCTGCCGTGCTCAAATCGGCACGGCCGAATCTTACTGCCTCGCAGTACCGTTCCCTGCTGGTGAACAGTGCTACCCCGGCCATGACGGAAGATTCGACGAAGGCTCAACGCGTCGCGGGCGCACAACAAGGCGGGGCGGGCATTCTGGATTTGCGCGCAGCCCTACGTTCCACAATAGCCGTCTCGCCTACGTCTCTCAACTTTGGAATTGGCGCCGGGGACGTGCGTCTCAGCCGTTCGCTCACACTTACGAATCTCGGAACCGCGGCCGAGGCCTTGCGGTTTTCCGTTATCCCTCGGGACAATGTGCCCGCTCCATCTTTGACCATATCAACTCTCCAACTAGCTCCGAACGCCTCGCTGGATGTCCCCGTTGACTTCTCGGCTTCGTCGCTTGGCGGCGGGGAATACCAGGGTTTCATTCTGATCGAAAGCTCAACTTTGGGAAATGCGGTTCGCGTCCCTTATTGGTATGGTGTGCCGACGGGTGTTGCGCAAAATATCACGATTTTGAGGCAGAAGACGAGGGACGCCGCGGGCGCTGTTGTAGACAATGCGTTCCTGCTGCGCATTACGGACATGTCCGGCATCGCGATTGCCGACACTCCGCCTGTCATCACAGCGATCTCAGGCGAAGGCCGCGTGCTTCGCATCACCTCACGCGATGCGTTTTACCCCGGAATCTTCAGCGTTCGCGTCCTGCTCGGCGCTTTGCCGGGCCCGAACGTTTTTCGTATTCAAGCCGGAGACGTGACGAAAGACATCACAATTACCGGCTTCTAGGGGACGGTTAGCATGGCTTTCCCGCATTTAGCCTATAATGTGACGTGTGGGAGCAGTTGACGACATTAAGAAAAAACTGCAGGACGAGATCTCGGCGCTCGAATACGAGTTGCGCAATGAGTTGCCAAAGGAGATTTTGAAGGCCCGCGCGCATGGCGACCTCAGTGAAAACGCGGAATATCACGCGGCAAAGGACCGGCAGGGCTTCGTCAATGCACGCTTGAATCAGTTAAAGAAGCGGCTTGCGGAAATGTCTATGGTGGACTTCTCGAAAATTCCGCATGATCGCGTAGGCCTGGGTTCTAAAGTTGTCGTGCTGGATACAAAACGGGACGAGGAGGTTACTTACTTACTGGTAACCTCCGAAGAAGCGGACGCGCCGGGCGGCAAAATATCCACGAGTTCTCCGATTGGCAGAGCGCTACTGGGCAAAGAAGTAGGCGATACGGTGAAAGTGCAAATCCCCGGCGGCGTGCGTGAACTTGAGATCGTCAAGCTGACTACGATCCACGAGTCGGCAGATTCTTTATGACCTTTACGCGGGCGATTGGAATCGTCTGTGGCAGAATTATCACCGGGCTGGTACATGCGCTTGCCCTCTCCCGGATTCATCCCAACGTACTTACATTCCTTGGGCTGGTAATCAATAGCTGGGCGGCTTTCCTCTTTGCCGGCGGCCGTTTCTTCTGGGCCGGCATTGTAGTGATCGGAGCCGGGTTGTTCGATATGGTAGACGGGCGGGTAGCTCGAGAGACGAACAGAGTGACACGCTTCGGCGGCTTCTTCGATTCCGTGGTAGACCGTTACTCAGATCTGGCGCTTTTCATGGGGCTGCTGGTCTACTATGCTTCGATCAATCGGTTCTTCTACATTGTTCTCACGGCTATTGTGATGACCGGTTCGGTAATGGTCAGCTACACACGGGCGCGCGCCGAGTGCACGATTCCAAAGTGCAAAGTGGGCTTTCTCGAGCGGCCCGAGCGCGTTGTCCTGATTATTATCGGAGCATTGGCGGATCGCATGGCGCCGGTCCTTTGGGTTATCGCCGTGCTATCTAATCTGACGGTAGTCCACCGCATGATCTATACATGGCAGGAGACGCGCAGGTTGGAAGAAGCTCAGTTGCGTGCCGTTCCTAATCCTCAAGAATCACATGCGCCATCCCCAGCTCCGCCGTATGTGTAAGCGATAAAGAGATCGATTTGACGCCGAGGTGCTCGGCTATTCGCGCAGCCTGCCCGTAGAGACGCAGCGTGGGCTTGCCAGTCGGCAGATTGGCTACTTCAAAGTCCCGCCATCGGACCCCCCGCTTCCAGCCAGTGCCGATCGCTTTCATGCCGGCTTCCTTGGCGGCAAACCTACCGGCGTAACGTTCGTAGCGATTCGCTTTGCGCTCCACGTACGCAATCTCGCCGGGCGTGAAGATGCGATCCAAAAATCGCCGCCCGTAACGTTCGATAGCTGCACGAACCCGTGGCACTTCGGCCAGATCAACTCCGGTACCCACGATCACTTGAGTTCCGCTCCCGAGGTCGTGATCGTGAGACGGCCGTGCTTTACCCCTTTCGTGCTGATGAGAGCGTCTGCAATCTTTTGCACCGCACCTGCCTTGCCGCGCACCACGAGAACTTCGAGACAGTTATCGTGATCCAGATGCACGTGCATGGTGGACAGAATGAACTTATGGTGTTCGTGCTGCAGATCGGTCAGCTTCTCGCTCAGGAGCCGGACATGATGGTCGTAGACCAGCGTTACAGTGCCCACTACTTGGCTTTCCGGAGACTCCCAGGTTTTTTCTACAAGCTCGTCGCGAATCAAGTCCCGAAATGCTTCCGATCGGTTCGTGTAACCCCGCTCGACGATCAAGTGATCAAACTGCTGGAGCAAATCCGAGTCAATGGCCACCCCGATACGGCTTAGCTCGCCCATGGATACTTATCTTACGGTAAAGCATGTGCGCCAGTCGGTGGCACGATTTGCTTTTTCGTGCTACTGTATCATCGAACGTGCACATCCCAGATGGATTTCTGAGTACGCCCGTCTGGCTGACGCTGGACGTAATTGCTGTGCCGGCGATCGGTCTTCTGGCCCGCCGGGCTCAGCGGAATCTGGACCATTCGCGAGCCCCGCTGCTGGGAGTCTTGGGCGCTTTCGTTTTTGCCGCCCAGATGATCAACTTTCCGGTGGGTATTGGTACGACAGGTCATCTGATCGGCGGAGCGCTACTGGCATTTACTGTCGGTCCAGCCGCAGCGGCTGTGGTCATGACGGCGATTCTGTCGATTCAGGCGCTCGTCTTTCAGGATGGCGGGATTCTCGCGCTGGGAGCCAATGTTCTCAACATGGCTGTCTTCGGCACGCTCGCGGCTTATCTACCCTACCGCTACTTAGGGCGCGGGGCGACGCGGAAATGGGCGATCTTTCTGGGTGCAATGCTTTCGGTAATGGTCAGCGCCATACTAGCGCTTTCCGAATTGCTGTTCTCCGGAGTTGCGATGCCCGCTTCGGTCCAGGGTGTGTCGATCGCGCTGTTTGCCGTTTCCGGGCTGCTGGAAGGCTTGATTACCGTAGCTGTCATTCAGGCCCTCGAAAGCATTAATCCGCGGTTTGTTCAAGCTCCGGGAGCGCAAGGATCCGGCGCCGTCTGGCTCCTCGCAGGCGCTGCTTTCTTTCTGGCCGTGGTGGGCGTGATGTTCGCGTCTTCAAATCCCGACGGGCTCGAAAAGCTGGCGGAGCAGATCGGCATATCCGGGAGGGCCCAAACGCTGCTGAGTACGCCGCTAGCCGATTACAATCTCGCCTTTCTTCGCTCGGCGTGGCTGCGGAAGGCTACGGCCGGTCTTGCGGGCCTTCTTCTGGTATATGGCGCTTGCGTTTTTTTCAGCCGTCTGGTCGCCCGCGACAGGGGCGCGTAGGTGCGGCACGTTGTATTGGAGGAATGGAGCCGCCGCCAAAGCTGGCTGCATCAACGCGATCCCCGAGCCAAGTGCCTTGCCCTGGTTGTATTTTTAATCCTGGTTGCCACTAGCGACAAAAATTTCCCTCTTGTGGCGGGCGGATATTTGATCTTACTTATCGCGCTGGTCCGAAGCGCGCGCTTACCCCTCGGTGCGGTATTGGCGCGATCGGCAGTAGTGCTGCCGTTCAGCTTCATATTCGGTCTGGTTTCAGCGCTCGCGGGGAACATTCACCATGCGGTACTGCTTGTCAGTAAGAGTTACTTGTCCGCCCTCGCCGTCTTAATCACGATCGCGACCTCACCCGTTCCAAAGCTCCTATATGGCCTCGAGCAGTTGGGAATTCCGCAATTTCTCCTTTGGGTGGTGCAGTTTCTTTATCGCTATCTATTTGTCGTTTCCGAGGAAGCACAGCGCATGCATTCGGCAGTCGTTGCGAGAGGCGCGTCGCTCGGTGCCTTGAGAGCCCGCGGCGTGCGGTTCCAGGCGGCGGCAGGGGCTCTGGCTGTGCTGTTTCTGCGGTCATACGGCCGAGCCGAAGACATCCACCGCGCCATGCTGGCCCGTGGGTTCCAAGGCGGCCTGCGTCAACTTTCTGCCTCCCGGTTCGGCTGGAAAGATGGCGCGTTTGTTCTCGCGGCAGGGGTGATACCGGCAGCTCTGCGGATCCTACTCGAAGCTCGACTTACATGGTTCCGGCAATCAGTGTGAGCGGCCTGCGGTTCCGGTATGAAGATGGAACACCGGCGCTCGATGGCATCGACTTTCAGCTTCGTGCTGGCGAAACAGTTGCTTTATTCGGCCCGAATGGATCCGGAAAGACCACTTTTGTGCTGCACCTGAACGGACTGCTGCGGGGAGAAGGCAAAATTGAAGTCTGTGGGCTTGCAGTTCGCGATGAGAATCTACCCGCGATTCGCCGGAAAGTCGGCATCGTTTTTCAGGATTCGGATAACCAACTCTTCATGCCCACCGTTCTCGAAGATGTAGCATTCGGGCCTCTGAACCTTGGTCTTCAGGCGAAGGCAGCTGTCGAGAAAGCGTCCTGGGCACTCGCACACACCGGTATCGCTGGAATTGCGTCCAAACCTCCTTATCACCTCAGCGCCGGTGAGAAGAAGCGGGTTGCTATTGCAGGCATTTTGGTCATGGATCCAGAGATTCTGGTCCTGGACGAGCCGACAACATTTCTCGACCCCCCGGCCCGGCGTTCGCTAACAGACCTTCTCAGGCGCCTGCCGCAATCGAAGATTCTAGTTACACACGACGTGCACTTCGCCGACGCGCTCGCGCAACGCGCGGTCTTCTTTGATAAAGGAAGAATCGCTGGCGAAGGTAGTGTTGCAGAGATTGTTTGCCGTTTCGACTGGAACCCCGATATCGGAGAAAGCTAACGGGGAACCGGACGCCGTGGCGGCTGCTAACTTACGATTTCGCCAGGCGCCCCTTGCGATGCGCCGCCCAACGGCGTCGCTGCGCTTCGGCGATGCGCTTACGCGCCGCGGCGCTCAAAACACGTTTGGGGCGCCCGCCATTGTTGCTTACTGCGGGGCTCTTTGTCGTCGTGCGCCCGAGCTGAAGTTCGATCTCTCGAATTCGCTGCTCGATCTTCTCTTTCTCCACTTGATAACCGACCAGCGCCATTCGTAGCGTAGTCTCATCGGGTTGAGAACTTCTCTCTCGTGCCATGCTTGCTCCCTCGCTTATTATGCTAGTTCAAAGTTAGTCGTGTCAACTAAATCCTGAGCCTCCGATTTCGATAACAAGATAGAAATTCGCTTGCAGATCGGAGATACTGCTTCCTTGGTGGATTGTTATCTCAATGAGAGCGGTGATTCAACGAGTCAGCGAAGCCCGTGTCACAACGAACGGACAACTTATCGGCGCAATCGGACCCGGCTTGCTCGTCTTGCTGGGTATCGCCAAAGAGGACACTTTACGCGACGCAGACTATGTTCTGGATAAGGTCCTCGGGTTACGTCTCTTCGACGATTCTCAAGGAAAGATGAACCTTAGCATTCGCGATACCGCCGGAGGATTGCTAATCGTATCGCAGTTCACATTGTATGGAGATTGCCGCAAAGGAAGACGGCCAAGCTTTGATCGCGCAGCCAAGGCCGATCACGCGCTGGCGATGTATGACTATTTTGTGGCGCAGGCTAGATCCCGTATCGCTGCCGTGGAAACTGGCGTCTTTCGTGCCAGCATGCAGGTGAGTCTTGTGAATAACGGGCCTGTAACTATAATATGTGATTCTGCGGATGCCCCAGGACGATGATTGAAACCTACGGATACGCTCGGGCTGGCCTGCTGGGCAACCCGAGTGACGGATACTATGGGAAGACCATTTCTTTCGCGTTCTCTAACTTTCGAGCGCGCGTGCTTTTGTATCCAAGTGCCCGTCTCGAGATCAAGCCCTCCAAAGCCGACCTTCCTATATTCGAAAATCTGGACGATCTATATAAGACCACGCGCTGGCGCGGATACTATGGCGGCATCAGGATCATTCAGGCGTTGATCGTCCGGTTTATGGACTATTGCCGGGGTCAAGGCATTCCGCTTGACGACCGGAACTTTACCGTCGAATACGAGTCGAGCATTCCGCAGCGGCTTGGTCTCGGCGGCTCGAGCGCGATTATTACGGCTGCTCTCCGCGCGCTGTGCAGCTATTTTAGTGTGCAGATTCCGCCCGCCATTCAGGCTAACCTGGTGCTGGAGACAGAAACGCGCGAGCTTGGCGTGCCGGCCGGGTTGCAGGATCGCGTCATTCAGGCGTATGAGGGCCTGGTGTACATGGATTTCGATAAGGCAATTATCGACCGCCAGGGCTATGGTAGTTATGAGCCGATTGATCCGGCGCTGCTTCCGAATATCTATGTGGCCTATCGCACTAGTCTGAGCGAAGGAACCGAGGTATTTCATAGCAATGTCAGGGAACGCTGGCTCCGCGGCGACCCGCAAGTCGTCAATGCCATGAAAACCTGGGCGAGTTACGCCAAGGAAGGCCGCGACGCGCTGCTTCGCCGGGACTATGAAAAGCTGGACCGTCTGATCAACGCTAACTTTGACCTCCGAGCCACGATTTACAAACTCAGCGACGGGAATCTCGAAATGGTGCACACCGCGCGCAGGGCCGGCGCGACCTCAAAGTTCGCCGGCTCGGGCGGTGCAATTGTCGGCACGTATCAGGACGATGCAGCATTCGAACATCTTGAGCGCGCCATGCGGACTATTGGAGTAGCCGTAATCCGGCCGCGCATTGTCGGCGGCACCGCGGGTTCCCGCTCAAAGAGCACCTGAGCACTCCATGTCTCTCGATGAGAGCCGCTATACTGAATGGTTCTCATTGATGGCTAAACGCAAACAGATTTTATATCGGAATGCCGGAGTTGATATCAACGAGGCAAATCGGGCCGTTTCTTCTATCCGCAAGCTCGCTCGACAGACGTTTACCCCTTCCGTATTGACGGATATCGGCGGTTTCGGCGCCGTATTCCAACTTTCAGGTTGGCGGCGGCCGGTGCTTGTCAGTTCTGCAGACGGAGTCGGAACCAAGCTGAAGCTGGCATTTATCACCAATCGGCATCATACAATCGGCGAAGATCTCGTTAATCATTGCGTGAATGACATTGCCGTCCAGGGCGCCGTACCTTTGTTCTTTCTTGACTATTTCGCTACAGGAAAGCTGGATGCGCATGTCGCCGCAGAAGTTATCTCGGGGTTGGCGCGCGCGTGCCGGCAAAACGCCTGTGCTCTTATTGGAGGCGAGACGGCGGAGATGCCGAGCTTGTATCTGGCGGGTGAATATGACCTGGCCGGCTTTATCGTCGGCGCAGCCGAGCGCACCGCCTTGCTTACAGGCCGCCATATACGTCAAGGGGATCTTTTGTTCGGTTTGCCTTCGAGCGGGCTTCACACGAATGGCTACTCCCTGGCTCGCAAGTTATTATTCGAAGTGGCTACCTACAAACCGGAAACGGTGTTGCCCGAACTTGGGATCACCCTGGCAGACGAACTGCTGAAAGTACACCGCAGTTACCTGAAGCCGATTCAGGCACTCCTCTCTGAGGGTCTGCTGCGCGGAGCGGCTCACATCACGGGAGGCGGCATGACTGAGAACATCCCGCGCATGCTGCCGAAAGATCTCGCGGTTTCGATTGATACCGAGTCGTGGCCGGTGCCTTTCATTTTCCAACTACTACACCGGATAGGAAACATACCGGAGCACGACTATCGTCGTACGTTCAATCTGGGAATTGGTATGGTGCTCGCAGTTCCAGAACGCCGCGCGCCCCGCGCCAGCCAGATTCTCTCGGATCTGGGAGAAAAGCACTATGAAATCGGCAGGGTGGTTGTTCAAAAGCGCGGTCTTTCCAGGGTGCAGTACGAATGAGTCGTCTTGGCGTGCTCATCTCCGGGCGCGGCTCGAATTTCGAAGCGATCGCGAACCATGTAGCTTCAGGCGCCATCCATGCCGAAATCGGCGTCGTGATCAGTAATCGTCCCGAGGCCAAGGGCTTGGAATGCGCTCGCAGGCGCAACATACCAGCCGTGAGTCTTCCATCCAGGGGCCTTGACCGCGAGGTCTATGACCGCATGCTGGTCGATGAACTGCGAAAGCATGAAATAGATCTGGTATGCCTGGCGGGCTTTATGCGCATGCTCAGTTCGGCTTTCGTGCGCGAATATGCGGGACGGATATTGAATATTCACCCCTCGCTGTTGCCCGCTTTCCCGGGGCTCGATGCGCAGCATCAGGCACTCGAGCATGGAGTCAAGATTAGCGGGTGTACGGTCCATTTCGTGGATGAGTTTCTGGATGCCGGGCCGATTATTTTGCAGGCCGCCGTGCCGGTCTTAGATTCTGACACCGTGGAGACCCTCTCGGCCCGCATCTTAACCGAAGAACACAGAATCTACAGCGAAGCAATCCAGATCGTGCTCAGCGGACGTTTTCGAATCGAAGGCAGGCGGGTCATTCTGCTCTGAGAAGTTTCCTCATGCGGAGCCCTTCTCCGCCATCCTCATAGTAATTGGCGACGCGCCTCTGACGGACGAATCCGAAGCTTTCATAAAAAGCGATCGCCTGGTGATTTTCGGTTCGAACCATCAAATGTACTTGCCGTACTCGCCGTCTGGCGAGAGCCGTGAGGGTATGCGCCATCAAGGCTTTCGCTCCGCCGCGGCGGCGGTAACTCGGGTGAACTGCCAGTGAAATAATCTCAGCGCGATCTTCGTTCACGCATGTAACCATATAACCGGCAATCACACGGGAATACTTCACAACAAAGAAAAAACCACCGCAATCTCGATAAAGGTCCTGAAAGATTTCGCGGGTGTAGGTCTCAGATGGAAAAGCCACCTGCTCGATGGCGAGAATGCGCCTGATCTGTCGGGGTTCGAACCGCTCGATCCGGAAGCTGCGGTGTGGCGCTTTCATGCTTCTGTATTTTCGGTGATCGCGACCGGCTTGACAGTACCCAGGCGCGAAAGATATGGTGGCCTGGAACATGGAGGCGGGATGAAGAGAATATTCCTGTGTGCGTGTTTGGCTGTAGGCTGTGCCTGGATCCTCAGGCTATCCGCCGACGATAGTACGGCTCACAGGCCAAAGCGTATCAACAAAGCGATCGAACTGTTAGAACAGCGTCAGCCCATCTACTATACCGGCGGACATGGCGGATATCAGGAAGGCGTTCGTCTGGCTCACACATGGGCGGACTACATCAATTACGAAATGGAGCACGGGTTATTCGATCTGGGGCAGCTTCGCGAGTTCATGCGCGGACTGGCAGCCGGCGGGCCGACCAAGAGCGGCCATCGGACACCCGCTGTCATTGTGACTCTTCCTGTGGGAGGCATCGACGAAGCCGCTATACATGCGAATTACTGGATGATCGGCCAAGTCATGGACGCCGGTGTCCATGGAATTCTCCTGTGCCACGCGCGCAGCCCGGAGGCTGTCAGGTTATTCGTCCAGGCTTGCCGGTTCCCGCATCAAAAGCTCGGAGTGAAAGACGGCGGACTAGAGGAAGGTCTACGAGGAAGCGGAGGTCAGGGCTTCGCTTCTCAGATCTGGGGTATTTCCGGAAGCGAGTACCTGAAAAAGGCCGACGTTTGGCCGCTCAATCCCGAGGGCGAGATTCTGCTGGGTCTGAAGGTTGAAGATAAGTACGCGCTGGCCAATGCCGAACGTGTCACGAAGGTCCCCGGAATCGGATTTGCGGAGTGGGGTCCGGGTGATATGGGTATGTCGCTCGGATTTCCGGAAAACCATGACCCGCCTTACCCGCCCGCGATGGAACAGGCTCGCTCCCGTGTGCTGGCGGCGTGCAAAGCAGCCCATATTGCGTTTCTCAACCAGGTAAAGGTCGACGATGTGGAGAGCATGATTCGGGAAGGAGTCATGATCGGCGCCGGGAACGAGGCTGCGGCCGAAAAGGGACGCCGCTACACCAAGCGTACGATGCCCTGGTAGAGGTCCTATGATGCCCGCGAACGCCGCGTCCGCTTCTTCGCTACCGGCTCAGCGGGCACTTCTTCCGCCTCCGCCGCGCCTGCGGCAGTCGTTGCCACCTTAACAGGTTTGCGCTTCTCGGCGAGACTCTTCTTAAGCGCTTCCATGATATCGATGACCGGCGCCACGTGCGGCGCGGGCGTCTCCACGACTTTGCGCCCCTCCACCTTGGCCTCGATCATCTTTTGCAGATTGTCCCTGTAAGTGTCGTGATATTTTTCCGGCTCGAATGGCGCTGCCAGCGAGTCGATCAATGTTTTGGCCAGCTCGAGCTCCTTTGGTTTCACCAACTCCGTGTCCGTACGGAATTCGTCCACCTTACGGATCTCATCTACGTAATACATCGTATGCAGAAGGATGCCCTTGGCGCCTGGGCGCAGGATTACAATGTGCTCGCGATTGTGCATTGCGATCTTTGCCAGGCCGTAATAACTGGACTCCCGGATCGCCGCAAACAGAAGAGCATAGGGTTTCTCTCCGCCTTCATCCGGAGCCATATAGTATGAGCTTTCCAGGAAGATAGGGTCCACTTCGTCGCTCTTGACGAACTCGAGAATCTCCATGACCTTCGCAGTCTTCGGGGCCACTTTCTTGATATCTTCGTCGTCGATGACAACGTAGCGGTCCTTCTCATACTCGAAGCCCTTCACCAGCTCGGTCCGCGGGACTGGTCTGTCCTCGGCCTGACAATAGGTCACTTGTTTGATGCGCGAGTGATCGGATTCGTGAAGCAGATTGAAGCTGATCGTCTGGCCGCGGGCAGCGCTATAGAGCCGGACGGGAAACGAAACCAAGCCAAAGGTAAGCTGACCTCTCCAGACCGTTGTCGCCATGTAATGTCCTTCACACCCTTCGGTAATGTGTTATCTACGATACTACCAGGATCGCTATCATGTGAATAGGACCGTTAGTCGTGTCGCTTGAAGAATACGTCAAAAAACGCGAGTTCAGCAAAACACCGGAACCAAGTCCACAGCAAGCTAAGAGCAAGAGTTCTGCCAAATTTCCGCAACGGTATTTCTGCATTCAGCGGCACGACGCCACACGTCTCCATTACGATTTCCGTCTTGAGATGGACGGTGTTTTGAAGTCCTGGGCCGTACCAAAGGGACCTTCCCTAGTACCGCTGGAAAAGCACCTCGCTGCGCACGTAGAAGATCATCCGCTCGAATATGGCGACTTCGAAGGAAACATCCCTGCCGGCAACTACGGCGCGGGGAGCGTGATGCTTTGGGATCGTGGAACCTATGAGCTGCTCGGGGACGCGGGAGCAAAAGAGCAGCTCGAGCGCGGTGACTTGAAATTTCGACTTCATGGCGAAAAGCTGCAAGGCGAGTTTGCGCTTGTCCGAATGAAAAATCGCGGCAAGGGCAACGAGTGGCTGCTTATTAAGAAGCGCGATGAATCTGCGGTACCCGGCTGGAACATAGAGGACCACGCGTGGAGTGTTCTGTCAGGCCGTACCCAGGAGGAGATTGCCGCGGGCCTTCCGGCGCATAAGAGCAAACGGAAAGCCGCGGGCGCTCCGGACCGCGTCTGGCAAAGTGACCGTCCGGCGCGAGCGCGTCGCGCCGAAGCCCCGAAAGCCGCTCCCGTTCGCAAAAAAAAAAGTTCCCCTTCGCCTCGCTAACAGGCGCCAAAGAAGCCGCCATGCCGGCAGCCATCACTCCGATGATGGCCACGCTGGCGGATAAACCGCCCACCGGGGAAGACTGGATCTTTGAGGTCAAATGGGACGGCGTGCGCGCGATCTGCTTCATCGAAGGCGAGCGGGTTCGCCTCGTCTCGCGCAACGGCAATTCCTGCGAAAAGCAATACCCGGAGCTGAGCGTCCTGCACCACTACATTGGTGCGTCCTCGGCCATACTGGACGGCGAAATCGTAATCCTTGACAAAGACGGCATTTCGCGGTTCGAGCTGTTACAGAATCGAATTAACAACGCCGATCCGAACAGCATCGCGCACATGGCGCGCTCGCGGCCTGTCACCTATTTCGCGTTCGACCTGCTGTTCGCAGATGGCTATGACCTGCGGCAAGTCACGCTCATCGAACGCAAGCGCGCACTTCAGGAGATCCTGACGCCGGCGCCCGTCCTCCGCTTTTCCGAAGGTTTTGCCGGCTCTGGAGAACAGATTCTCGATGCCGCCCGGGAAACAGGCCTGGAAGGCATCCTCGCCAAGCGGACCAACAGTTGTTACGAACCGCGGCGAAGCCGTGAATGGCTGAAGCTTAAACTGACGAGTCGCGACGAGTTCCTCATCTGCGGATTCACGGAGGGTGAGCGCGAGTATTTCAGCTCCCTTGTTCTGGGGATGCGCGAAGGCGGCAAACTGATCTGGGTCGGCAATGTGGGCACCGGGTTTGACGAGAAGACACTCGAAGTTTTGTACCGGCGATTGAAGCCGCTCATCATCTCCCGTCCTCCTTTTGAGAAAGCGCCAAAGATGCTCCGCCCGGCGACATGGGTCCGGCCCGAGCTGGTCTGTACCGTCAAATTCGCGAATTGGACGGAAGACCGAAAGCTTCGTGCGCCCGTATATCTCGGGCTTCGGAATGATCTCGACGCCGAGGAATTGAAGCATGATACCTCGGGCGAAACAGCGCCATCACACCATGAACCGCTCCTCCAAGGAACTAAGGAGAACGCCTCGCTTACGGTCGACGGGAAGCCGCTTAAGTTTACAAACCTGAATAAGTTTTTTTACCCCGCCGATGGCTACACAAAACGGGATGTAATTAATTATTACAACGCCGTTGCGGATTTGTTATTACCGCACCTCAAGGACCGCCCTCTTTCGCTGAAGCGCTATCCCAACGGGATTGCCGAAGAGTACTTTTTTCAGAAGAACGTGCCGGAGAATTGGGAGCCCTGGCTGCGCCGCGAAGCCATTTACTCCGAGCACAATCAAGGACCAACGAATTACGTATTTGCCGAAGATCGCGCCAGCCTGCTGTACCTCGCCAACCTGGCGTGCATCGATCAGAATCCGTGGTTGAGCCGCTCCGGTTCACTTGATAATCCCGACTTTGTTCTGATCGATCTGGACCCCCAGGAAGAGTGCCCCTTCGAGTGGATTGTTGAAGCGGCTCAAATTATTCACGCAAAGCTGGACCTGCTGGAATTAGAGGGCTATCCCAAGACCACGGGTGGGCGTGGAATGCACATATACGTACCCGTCGAGCCCATATATTCGTATGATGACACCCGGATCTTTGCCGAAATCCTCGCCGGCATCGTGGTCCAAGAACGTCCGGAATTGTTTACTACGCCGCGAGCGGTAGCCAAGCGCGAAAAGAATAAGGTCTATTTCGATTACCTTCAGAATGGAAAGTCGAAGACCATAGCGGCACCCTATGTGCTCAGAGCCTATCCGGGCGCTCCTGCGGCGACGCCCCTGGCTTGGCACGAGGTTACGCCCGGCTTGCGGCCCGCTCAGTTCAACATGCGGAATGTGCTGGAGCGGTTCGACCGCGTGGGCGACCTCTTTGCAGGCGTGCTCTCGAATCGCCAGGATCTCACAAAATCTATGGAGAAGTTAGAAAAACTAGTGAGGGAAGGCAATCGGAAAACCAGCGGACGGTCAAAATAACGTCAATGTGTGTGCGGATGGCCGTGATCCGCCGGATCGGGGACCGGTATCACGCAGCCATTCTCGGATAGCGCGCAGCGTAGGTGTTCGAATTGAACGGTGGTGTGCCGGATATGGAAGCGCTGGCACAGCATCTCATTCAGCCGCCGCAGAATTCCTTCGCTTACCGACGGTGGGACATCATCGATTAGGACGTGGCAGCTCAGCGCGTGCGTATTTGAGCCGAGGCTCCAGATGTGCAAGTCGTGCACATCGAGCACCCCTTCGGTTTCGCACATAGAAGAGATTACGGACTGCAAGTGCAGTCCCTTGGGCAACCCTTCAAGCAGGATATTCAGCGACTCTTTGATAATGTCCCACGCGGTCCAGATAATCAGGATGCCGATCAGAATGGAAAGGAGCGGGTCAATCTGTTCCCATCCCGTGAAAGCGATTCCGGCGGCGCCGACAAGGATTGCAATCGACCCCAGCATATCGCCGAGCATATGAACATAGGCGCTGCGCACGTTGATGTCGTTCCGCCGAGCCCTGCGCAGCCCCCACATAATACCGGCGTTCAGCAGAATTCCGAGCACGGAAACCAAGATCATGATCTCTTCGCGGACGGCGCTCGGATGCCGGAGGCGCTGATAACTTTCCCAAAAGATCCAGGCCGAGAGCGCCAGCAGTGTCAATGCATTAACAAATGCCGAAAGCACTCCCGCGCGATGATAACCATAAGTCTTGACTTCATTGGCGGGCTTGGATTGGAAATAGAAGCCGAGCCAGGCAAGCAGCAGCGCCAGCGCATCGGTGAGGTTGTGCCCTGCATCGGATAGCAGGGCCAAGCTTCGCGCCTCGATTCCGGCGATTACCTGGAGAACTACAAAGGCGACGGTCGCCACCAGCGACCATCGCAGAACACGACCAGTGCCGGAGAAGTGGCTGTGCCCGTGTCCGTGCAAGAGTCCTCCACTCCCAGTTTACTGCGGCCGGCTAGAACCTTGTGACTTCACTGAAGTGAAAATCTCTGACTTTCATGGCTGGGGCGACCATGTCCGGCGCTTCCTCCCCGCTCGACCGCTCAGTCGGGGACAACGCTTCCACATTGCATAACAGGTCCACCAGGCTTTGATTGAAACGAAAGTTCCGAAGCCCACGGACGATCCGGCCGCCTTCGATCAGGAACGTGCCGTCCCTTGTCATACCCGTCATGATTTTGCGGTACACATCCACTTCCCGGATGTACCAGAGCCTTGTAACAAGGACGCCCCTGCCGGTCGACGCGATCATCTCGTCCAGCGTAACGTCCCCTCCGGCGATCACGATATTGACCGGCGCCTCGCCATATTCGTTCGGCACCGGAAACCCGTGTCCGGTGGGCTCGACCCCAGCTAGCCGGCCCGCTTGGCGGCTGTATGCTATCTCTCGGACAGTACCTTCATCTACCAGGTTGAGCCGGCGCCGCGGCACACCCTCGCCATCGAATGGTGGGCCGGACTGAAGCGGGTGCAGGACATTGTCCGTGATGGTGATGTTGCCACCGAACAGCCGGGTGCCCAGACGGTCCTGGAGAAAGCTGCGGCCGTCGCGCAGCGCCGTCGCGCTAAAATCACCGAACATCTGCCCCACCAGGTCCGATACAGCAGATGGTTCCAAAATGACCGTGTAGTGTCCGGGCGTAAGCTCAATTGGCGTGCGTGACGCGGCGGCTTTCCGGACCGCTCGCTCGGCCAGCTCGCGGACGTTCAACGCCGCATAAGAACAAGCGCTGCCCTTTGCCCAGCCGGAACTGTCGTCCGTCATTGCCGTGATGGAAAATCGCGCCATGGTTTCCGCGTGATACGCGAACAACGAACGAGAGTTACATGTGGCGATTACGGATTCGCCGGTTGAGTAGATACCGGCGGCCACCTGCCCCGCGGCCAGCACCAGGCGGATTGCTTCGGCCACCGCTGCCGCCCTCGCTTCAGGGCTGACTGTCGCGGTCCCGGAAAACCAGCGGGCGGCCATCGGCGCTATAGCGGGCTCGGCTAGCGGCAGCAGGTCCGGATCCCGATCCTGGCAACGCGCGATCGCAGCCGCCTCTTCGACCGCCGCGCGGATCGCCTCCTCATCCAAACGGTTCGTACTTGCCCGCGCCGTCCGTCCATCCAAAAGCACACGTACAGAGAGATGCCGGCTGCGCTCGGCCACGTTCTGGTGAATGGTATTGTTCGCGAAACGGGTGAGCGCCTGGTCCTCTGCCGTGATAATCGCCTCCACGTCGTGAATCCCCAGCGAGCGGGCCTTACGTTCGACATGGGCGAAAATCTCCTGGCTGCGCGACCGCGTCAGTAGATCGGATTCCACATCCGGCATCATCATTTCAGGCTCCGTACGCGCCGCCGATCTTCACATTCCGGAAACGCGCGGGGCTGGCGCCGTGCCCGGTCCCCATAACCTGCTCCGGCTGGCCTTTGCCGCAGTTTGGAGTTCCCCATAGTGTCCAATGCGAGGCGTCCGCAATCGCCGCGCACGAATTCCAAAATTCCGTGGTGATCCCGCTATAGCTTGGGTTCTTCAGCATTCGCACGCGCTTTCCGTCGCGAATCTCCCATCCGATTTCGCAGCCGAATTGGAAGTTAAACCGCTTGTCGTCGATCGACCAGCTCCGGTTCGTCTCCATGTAGATGCCGTGCGGCGTGTCGAACACCTCCTCGAGCGTTTGCTCGCCGGGCATCAGGCTAACGTTCGTCATCCGAATGAGCGGAATTCGAGCCCAGCCGTCGGCCCGCATCGTCCCGTTCGAGCGCCCTGCTCCCACCGCCGCCGCCGTTTCACGCGAAGTCATGTAGCCGACGAACTGCCCGCCCCGAATAATGTCCGTTCGCTGCGCCGGCACGCCTTCGTCATCGAACGCGAAGGTCCCGAGCCCCGGACCGTGCTCGAGCCGCGCATCGCATACTACGTTGACTATCTCCGAACCGTATCGCAGCCGGCCGAGCTTATCCAATGTGAGAAAGCTCATGCCCGCGTAGTTGGCCTCGCTGCCCAATACCCGGTCGAGCTCTATCGGATGCCCAATCGACTCATGAATCTGCAGCCCTAACTGGGAGCTGTCCAGGATCAAATCGAATTGCCCCTCCGGACACTGAGCGGCGGAGTGCAGCGCCACAGCCTCATCGGCCACCCGCGGAGCATTTTCAAGCAGCTTCAACTCGTGTACGAGCTCATATCCTTTGAGCTGATATTGCCCGCCGAATGAGTTCGGATACGAGCGCTTCTGAATCTCCCCGTCTTTGTAGCTCAATGCGGAAAATCCCGCTCCGGTTAAGTAGCGGGTTTGATCGATGGCGCTGCCAATTGAAGAAACGAAGAGCTGGCGGCGGCGCTCAAAGCTTAATGAAGTTTCCGCCAGGTTCACTCCCGGATTGCGGCGGAGTTCCTGATCGATGGCTAGCAGCAGGTCCAGGTTCTGCTCGACGCTTGTGGTGAATGGGTCGATCTGAATCGGCGACACCCATGTCACTTCAAACCGTTCTTCTGGAACGAGCTCAATGGGCCGGTTCCGCGCCGCCGCACTCGCTCGCGCAATCTCCACTGCGAGCTTCGCCGCGCGGCCGATGCCTTCAGAATCGAGTTCATCCGTCGCAGCGAAGCCCCAGGAGCCCTCCACCAGCACGCGAATCCCAAGTCCCAGCGATCCTGCGCTCGATGCATTGCCGATTTTGCCGTTTTTCGTGGCAACGTGCCGCTCTCGCGTTTCCACAAGGCGGACATCGGCGTAGGAAGCGCCGGCCTGCGTGACCGAGTCCAAAGCTCTAAAGGCAAATTCATCCATTGCGGTTACCTCGGAGTGATCAGACCGCCCAACTTGTCCTGTTCGGCTGCCGACGAGCGTGGGAATTGCGTTCCATAGGCTTCCAAATACTTCAACCCGGAGCCGGTGTTATAGATCACGATCTTCTCCTCCGGTTTAAGAAAACCGGAGGCAATCAAATGCGCAGCCGCAGCTACGCATGCGGCGCCCTCAGGAGCGACAAACAGACCTTCCTCCGATGCCAACTCTGTACCGGAGCGCAGCAGCTCGCGGTCAGTGACAGCGATTGCGGTCCCGCCGCTCTCACGCACAGCGTTCAAGATGAGAAAATCCCCCAGCGGCTTGGGAACGCGCAAGCCACTTGCCACGGTGCGGGCGTCTTTCCAGAACTCGGCCCGCCGCTCGCCCCGCTGGAATGCCTCGACGATAGGCCGGCAGCCTTCCGCCTGCACCGCGATCATCTTCGGCCGCTGCTTGCCGATCCAGCCGAGTGCTTCGAGCTCGCCGAAAGCTTTCCACATGCCGATCATCCCGACGCCGCCGCCCGTGGGGTAGAAAATGGCGTCCGGCAGCTCCCAACCAAGCTGCTCGGCAAGCTCATATCCCATTGTCTTCTTACCTTCGATGCGGTAGGGCTCTTTGAGCGTGCTCACGTCAAACCAGCCTTCGCTTGCGGAGCGCTCGGCCACCAGACGCGCGCAGTCGCTGATCAGCCCGTCTACCAGCGTCACATGGGCACCGAATGCCTTGCATTCCAGGAAATTCGATTGCGGGACATCCCGCGGCATGAAAATGTGAGCCTCGATTCCAGCCGCGGCTGCGTACGCAGCCAGCGCGCTTGCAGCGTTTCCCGCCGACGGAATTGCGGCCTTTCGGATACCAAGCTCCACAGACATTGAAATCGCGCACGACAGCCCGCGAGCTTTGAACGAGCCCGTGGGATTCAGGCCTTCGTCCTTGATCCACAGATCGTCCGCGCCGATGCGCCGGCCCGTGCGCTTCGCGGGCAAGAGTGGCGTCATCCCTTCGCCCAGGGAAACAATAGAACTGTTGCCCGAAACTGGTAATACGGGCGCGTAGCGCCACATCGTGTTCGGTCCCTTGGCGATTTGATCGCGGCTCCAGCTACTTCGGAGCGTGCTCAAATCATAGCGGGCCACCAGGGGCCCGCCACAGGTACACAGGTTATAGATTTTTCCAGGGGCGAACTGCAGCCCGCAGAGAGTGCACTCCAGATGTGTCAGCGGCATTATTCGAAACGTCTACCCGGCCGGGCTGCGGAGAGCTGTTAAAGATAAATCGGCTCGAGGCGGTCTACAATGTACGCTCCGCAGCGCTGATAGCTCACACGCGGCCCCTTTCGCGCGGTATCCAGGTCCACGCAGATCCAGCCTTTGAAACCAATTTCTTTGAGCACGCGATGACAGGAGGGGAAGTCGATTTCGCCATCGCCCAGATCATAGATACTCGAAAAAAACTTTGCTTCTTTGGACGTTTTGGCCAGCACGCGTCCGTTGTCCAGCACAACGTCAGCCGTCGGCGTTGTCCACTTCGCGTCCTTGTAGTCCATGAACATGATGCGGTTCTTGTATTTTTGAAACATCTCGACTACATTGCTGCCGCCCAGATGCAGGTGTGCGGTATCCGGCGAAAAATAGAAAAGGCGAGGATCGGTCATGGCCATACACTTGTGCACTTCTTCGGGACCCTCCACCATTTCGTCAAGATGGTTATGAACGCCGGCACGAAATCCCATTTCTCCAGCCGCCTCGCCTATTTTGTTAAAGCAACGGCACATCTGCTTGAACGCGGCATTCACGTCCGCTCCTGGCTTGAGCCGGCTGGGAGGAAACACCACCAGGTGCTTGGCGCCGAAAATTTTCAGAAAATCCATCGCCTTCCGGGCGTTCTCGATCACCTTGGCTTCCTGGGCCGGATCGTGCGCCGGTCCGCCGAAGGATATGGTCGCGACGTACAGTCCGCGCTTGGACACCTCCTTTTCCATCTGGCTTGGCGTGATGTCATACGTCTTCAGCACGCCCGGAAAACCGGTTAGGCGGATCCCGATAAAGCCGGTATCCTTCATCACGTCCAGCACGTCGGTAAATGGGCCGCGGCGAAAGTGGTTCCAGAGTCCCAGGCTGAGCGCCCATCGAATGTTCTTGTTGGCCGGCAGCTTCGCGGCTGCCGCGGCAAGACCCGCGGCCATGCTTCCCAGAAAGGCTCGTCGGTTCATTTCATCCTCATCGATGCCATTGTCAGGCGACGCGGTATTTTCGTACCGCGTCCTCATCCAGCTCGATGCCCAGGCCGGGCTCCTGGGGGATTGCCAGATAGCCGTCCTTGGCTCGCAATTTCTGGCGCGTCAAAAATTCCCGAAGGTTGGTCTCTTCTTCCGCCACGAACTCGCAAATCAACGCGTTCGGGATCGAATTCAGCCAGTGTAACGCAGCCGTTACATTGATGTAAGTGGTGAAGCCGTGGTTAGCAACAGGGAGGCCCCGGTCCCAGGCTAGCGCGGCAATCTTCATCGCCTCCGTAAAGCCGCCGCAGCGCGTGAGATCGACCTGCACCACATCCACGCGGCCGCGATCCATCAAGTCTACGAATGACGCCCGATTGCTTTCTTCTTCTCCGGCGGCGATGCGGACGTGCGTGGCTTCCGCCAGCTTCCGATAGCCCTCATAATCATCCGGGCGCAGCGGTTCTTCGAGCCAGAAAATGTCGTATTCCGCGAAAGCGCGGGCGCGCTGCAGCGCCGTCTTCGAATCCCACACCAGGCCGGCATCAATCAACAGGTCGGCGCCTTCCCCGAGTCCTTTGCGGCCTTCCCGAACGAGCGCGATATCTGTCTTTTCGTCTTGCCCCATAGGGTCCCAGCCGAACTTCACAGCCGTGAAACCCTGATCGCGATAACGGCGCGCCAGCTCACCGGTCTTTTCGGGAGTCGCTCCGAAAAGCGAGCTGGCATAGCATCGGATCTTCTGATGAAACCCGCCGCCCAGCAGCTTCCACACCGGACAACCGAGCGCTTTGCCCTTGATGTCCCAGAGCGCCATATCGATGCCGCTCATTGCATGCAAGCCGACCCCGCGCCGGCCGCCATAGATATTGGCGCGGTACATCTTGTGCCATAGCTTTTCGGTCTCAAACGGATCTTCACCGATGACCACCTGTGCCAGCCCGGTTGCTGTCGTATGCGAGAATGGCCCTTCGATGGCCCCTTTCACGGCCATGGGGCTGGAATCGACCTCTCCGATCCCAGTAATGCCCGCATCCGTCTCTACGCGCACCACCAAGGCGTCCTGGCCGCTGTCACATTGCTGTTTCACTTCGGGCTGGCGCAGGTAAATCGCTTCCACACGAGTAATTTTCATAAGAACCGCAGATCATATCACGCTGCATGCGATACGACCTGCCAGTGAAAGCGGCGGATGGAAGAATGTCTAGCGGCGTTTGGCGGCCATCTTTTTCTCGAGCGCCGCCATCAAACGCGATTCCACTTCTGGTGGAATCCTGCAGGGATCCATGCCCTTGTACACTTGAATCGTCTTCTTTGTGGTATCACAGACTACCCAGCAATTAGGGCACTCCGCAATGTGCTGCTCGAGCTTGGCGCGCACTTCCGCTCCGACCGCCTCGTCCAGATAGTCACTCAGCTCTTGCAGAAACTGCTTACAGGTAAGCAAACGCGTCGTCTCCCTTGCGCTTGAAATGGCGGGTCAGTTTATCACGAAGCTGTAAGCGAGCTCGTAGCAGCCGGCTCTTGACGGCCGGAACCGAGAGATCTAAAGCTTCCGCGGTTTCTTCCGTCGAGAGGTCTTCAATATCCCGCAGTACGAACACCGTCCGGTAGGGCGGAGCGAGGCTGTCAATTGCGGAGGCTAGAATCTCGTTCAGTTCCTCGCGCGAGTATCGCTCTTCGGGATTTTCATCCCAGGCCGCAATTTCACGCGCAACCGTATCTTCGCCTGTGTCGATCGTGTCGTCGATCGAGACAGAGTGGTCTGTCTTTCGCTTGCGCAGCTTCATCAACGCCTGATTTACGGCGATTCGTACGATCCAGGTATAGAACTTCGAGTTTCCCTGGAATTGATCCAGGTGCTCGTATGCCTTCAGGAACGTCTCCTGAAGCACATCTTCAGCATCTTCCCGGTTCTGTGTGATGTGCTGCGCCAGGCGAAAGATCTTGCCTTCATAGCGGCGGACAAGCTCGGCAAAAGCTCCGGTATCACCCGCGCGCGCCTGTACCACCAGTTGAGATTCGTCGGCGACACTCGCCTGGTCGGAAGTCAACATCCCTTTCCTCCATCCTACCCTAAACCCGTGAAAGCCGCCGAACTCATCTGCATCTCTGTGATACGCTGGAGTTTCCCTATGAGCAGTATCGAAATTACTCTGCCGGATGGCAGCACGCAGGCTGTCTCCGCCGGAACGCGTCCCATCGACGTGGCGCGCGCGATCAGCCAACGTCTTGCTGATGTCGCGATTGTTGCCAAGGTCGACGGCGAACTTTGGGATCTCACGCGTCCGATCGAGCGCGACGCGACTGTTCAAATTCTGACGACGAAAGATCCGCAGGCGCTCGAAGTGTATCGCCATTCGACAGCTCACCTCTTGGCAGCCGCAGTTCTGGAATTGTTTCCCGAAACGAAGCTCGGCATCGGACCGCCTATCGAAAACGGCTTCTACTACGACTTTGATCGCCCCGAGCCTTTCACCGCGGAAGATCTGGAAAAAATCGAAAAGCGGATGGTCGAGATCCGCGACCGGAACCTGCCTTACGAACGCGTGCTCACCACCAAGCGCGACGGTCTCGAAAAGTACGCCGATGACTGGATGAAACGGGAGTTGATCGAAGAACGCGCCGGCGATGTTTTCTCTGAGTACACCCTTGGGCCGCACTTTATCGATTTCTGCCGCGGTCCCCACGTGCCGGACACCTCCAAGCTCAAAGCATTCAAGCTGCTCTCAATAGCAGGTGCTTATTGGAAAGGCGACGAGCACAACAAGCAACTGCAGCGTATCTACGGCACTGCCTTCTTTACGCAGAAGGAGCTGGACGAGTATCTGCACAAGCTGGAGGAGGCACGCAAGCGCGACCACCGCAAGCTCGGCAAGGAGCTGGAGCTGTTCACCGTAAATGAAGCGGTGGGCGCGGGTTTGCCTCTCTGGCTGCCGAAAGGAGCCACGGTCCGGCGCTTGCTGGAAGAATATATTCTGGAGCGGGAGCGGGCCACAGGGTATCAGCACGTTTACACACCCGATCTTGCCAAGATTGAGCTTTATCAGCGATCCGGACATTGGGAACATTACAAGGACGATATGTTCCCGCCCATGGACCTGGAGACGGAAAAGATGGTGCTGCGGCCGATGAACTGCCCGCATCACATTCTGGTCTACGAGTCCAAAATGCGGAGCTATCGCGATCTTCCTGTGCGGATAGCCGAGCTAGGCACGATGTACCGCTATGAGCGTTCCGGCGTGTTGAGCGGGCTCAGCCGGGTGCGCTGCATGACGTTAAACGACGCGCACATTTTCTGCACCCCCGAGCAGATCAAAGAAGAATTTTCGAGTGTGATGCGCCTGGTGGAGCAGGCCTACAAGGACCTCGGAATTACCAACTACCGTTACCGGCTTTCGCTGCGCGATCCCGCGAACAAGGAAAAATATGTCGATAACGACGAGATGTGGGCGCTCGGCGAGCGAGTGCTGCGCGAGGCCATGGACTCACTGGGCCTACCGTATGTGGAGGGGATCGGAGACGCGGCATTCTACGGTCCGAAGCTGGACATCCAACTTGCCGATGTGATGGGGCACGAAGAAACCTACTCGACTATCCAAGTGGATTTCCATCTTCCCAACCAGTTTCAGTTGGCCTATATTGCGGCCGATGGCGCCCGGCATCGCCCGGTCATCATTCACCGCGCCATCGTGAGCACGATGGAGCGCATGATCTCGTACCTGATCGAGCTGTATGCCGGAGCATTTCCGGTCTGGCTTGCGCCCGTGCAGGCCATCGTCCTGCCGATCACGGACCGGCAGATCGAATACGCGCGTTCGGTGCGAGAGAGGCTCGAGACCGCCGGACTGCGCGCAGCGATTGATGAGCGCAGCGAGAAAGTGAACCTGAAGATTCGCGAGGCGCAGTTGCAGAAGATTCCCTATATGCTGGTGGTTGGTGATCGCGAGGCGCAGAACGAACAGGTGTCCGTCCGCAATCGAAAGCACGGCGATCAGGGCGCGAGATCGGTCGAAGAGTTTCTTGATGAAATTCAGCGCCTGATCGAAACGAAAGCTCCGTCTGAATGACGCCGGGCCACGCTACCGCCGAAGGAACAATCCGATACGCTTCCCGTTTTCCGGAATACCGAAGCGCCGGCTTTTATAGAAATGCCGGTGAGTGGCTCGTATCCAACCTTGGGCTGGGAACGTACCTTGGGGCCCCGGATGCCGCTACAGACTCGGACTACACGGAAGCCGTGCGTATGGCGGCGCGAAGCGGTATCAATTTCTTCGATACGGCCATCAACTATCGGCACCAGCGTTCCGAGCGGTCGATCGGCGCCGCCCTGCATGAGCTCTTCAATACAGTTGAGCTCCAGCGGGACGAAGTCGTTGTCTCAACCAAAGCAGGCTTTTTGACCCCGAACGCTGTTCCTGCGTCCTTGCTGGCGGAAGACGTGGTCGGCCGCATGCACTCGATGGCTCCGGATTTCCTCGCCGACCAGATCGATCGCAGCCGCATGAATCTGGCGCTGGATACAATCGATGTTTTCTACCTGCACAATCCGGAAACCCAATTGCAGTTTGTGAGCCAGGCGGAGTTTCTCGACCGTGTACGGGCAGCGTTTATGCGGCTGGAGCAGCTCGCGGCCGAGCGTAAGATCCGCTATTTCGGTATGGCCACCTGGGACGGGTTCCGCAAGTCTGGACTGCTTGATCTTCCGGTGCTGATCTCGATTGCGCGGGAGGCGGGCGGCGAGCATCACCATTTTCGCTTTCTTCAGTTACCCTTCAACTTGGGTATGGTCGAAGCCTTCGCGGGCCGGCCGGACAGTATTCTCGAACGCGCCCGCCAGGCGGAGATCTCGGTAGTCGCGAGCGCCTCGCTTTTGCAGGCACGCCTGCTGACCGATCTTCCGGAAGCGCTGACGGATTTGCTGCCAGGCCTTGACACAAACGCGCAGCGGGCCATCCAATTCACTCGTTCGACGCCGGGCGTAACAGTGGCCCTCGCAGGTATGAGCAAGGCCACGCACGTCCTCGAAAATCTCGGCGTGGCGCTCGTACCGCCGCTCCGGGAAAGCGAATATTTGCGATTGTACGAGTAATGGTCGTCATCGATGTTTCCGCCGATCTCGCTCACCTCGACCAATCCCTGGAGCAGCTTCCGAATCTGCCCGCTGTGTTCCTCCTCTGGCCGGAGCGCGGCGCCCCATACCTGGCCCGTACAGCGCTGCTGCGGCGGCGGCTCTCGCGGCTCATGGGGCGGCGCGACCGCCCCTCGCGCCTGCTGAATCTGCGTGAAGTGGTCCGGCGGATCGAGTATCAGATCACGGCGTCGAAACTGGAATCGGCGGTACGTTTATACGAGCTTGCGCGCGCCCACTTTCCGGACTCCTACAGTGAAATCGTGAAGCTGCGCATGCCGCCTTATGTCAAAGTTGTGCTGCAAAACGACTACCCGCGCACACAGATCACGACCCACATCGCGCGAACGCATGCGTTCTACTACGGACCATTTCGCAGCCGCGCCTCTGCAGAGCGATTCGAATCCCAGTTTCTGGATCTGTTTCAGATCCGGCGTTGCCAGGAAGATCTCATCCCGTCGCCCAATCATCCGGGCTGCATCTACGGCGAAATGGGTATGTGCCTGCGCCCATGCCAGCAGGTGGTTGGCCCCGACGAATATGCACATGAGGTTTCGCGCGTAGTTGAATTCCTGAGCACCGACGGCAAGAGCCTCCTGGACCCGGTGGCTTCGTCGCGCGATCGCCTCAGCGAAGAAATGCGGTTTGAAGAGGCCGCACGCCAGCACAAGCGCTTCGAAAAAATCCAAGAGGTACTCAAAGCCAGGGACGATTTGGCGCGTGATCTCGATAAGCTGAACGGCGTAGCCATCACCGCCTCGGCCGAGACCGGCGCTATTGAGCTCTGGATTGTGGCGAATGGCTGGTGGCAGGATAGCCGACGGTTTCGTTTCGAGATGCCCGACGGACAGCCTGTTTCACTCGACCGAAGGCTGAGGGACTTGTTCGAGAAGCTGGAACTCCGGCGTTCCGATCACCGCGAGCGCCAGGAATATCTGGCATTGCTCGCCCGCTGGTATTACTCAAGTTGGCGCGACGGTGAGTGGCTGGACTTCGAAGACTTCGGCCATCTGCCCTACAGGCGGCTGGTAAACGCAATCTCCCGGGTGGCGCGCCAGGAGACTACTGAACCCGAACCGTAACTTCCTGCATGTCCTTTTCACCTTTCATCCCGGTGGCTAGGAGTTTGTAGGTCGTCGTTGTTGTAGGAGCGACCGAAAAGCAGCTCTTCTCCTTAGGCTCAAGCGGACGTACGTTGGGCTCAATGCGCACTTGCCGAGCGTTCTCTACTCCGTAGCACAGCGTTACCTGTCCGCCGGCCGGTATTTGCGGACTGCTTGCGAGAAAAAAGCGAATCAGGGAGCCGGCGACAGAAGCTTTCGGCTTCGCCGGCCCAACCTTCACCTCCAGGCTTTGAGAAGCCTCATCGCCGCCAGCGCCTCGCGCGGTCAGAGTGTATTTTGTCCTTTGCTTGGGCGCGACCTGGATGCAGCGATTGGATGACGGCGCGATGGCCTCAACGGCCGGCTCCAGCCGCACCGAACGGGCGTTTTCTACGCCATAGCATAGAAGCGTGGTTTCGCCCTGCCCGATGGCTCCGGGGCTCGCGTAGAACTGTAGTATCTTTGCGGCCGGATCCGGCTGCTTCTTCGTCGCCGGCGCCTCATGTCCGCCGCCGCAGCCCGAAAGGAACAGTGCTGCCCAGACGACCGCGTTTCGGTTCATTGTTCCGTTTCGTCGCGATCTTCCTGAATGCCCGGCTCGGGCTCATCCTCCGGAACGGGATCCGGATCAGGCGGTGGATGTGGCGGCTCCGGAACAGGGTTGGGGTGTGCTGCACGAACTACCGTCGGTTCCCGTTCGGATTCGACGAGTGGTATTTCGCACTCACAACAGTCACTGCAGCAATAGCATCTCTCGCAAAGGTGATTTGCGCAGGTGTCCTTCGTGCAGCGAGCACAAATTCGCGTGGACTCTTCCTGGCAAATACTGCAGACAAACGCCATGACCTGCACTTATTTCCTTCCTGACTTTCCCGACGGATTCACAGGCTGGCGCACAAGAAACCCCCGGCAGCGCTGCGCTTCCATATCCATCACGCGGAACTGCTGCTCGCGGGCATCAGCCAGCTCGACAATGTACCGTTGGAACCGCTCCCGATTTGCTCCATTCTGGGAAGCAACCGAGCGCAGCTCGTCCGCCAATGCCGCTGATTGATATTTTCGAATGCCTTGATCCAGCGATGGAAGCACAAACTCCAGATATTGCATACGGAAGAAAGTTTGAAGAGCCATGGAAAGGCGTTCCGGATCCCTGCCCAGGTCGAGGGCTTCGCTCGCAAGCGCCCGGGCCTGCGCCCTCGCGGAATTCACTTGGGTAACATAAGTATCCGTCGCGCCCTGCTTCACCCAAGCCTGAGCATCCACTTTTTCGAGTACCTTCTGTATGCGGCCTGCGTGCGCGGAGATCTCCTTCAGAATGGCGCGGACGTCCCACTCCGCTTGGATACCGGCAGACTGCGCAGCCGCACCGCCGGCGAAAGCGATCGCGAGCCACAAAGACCCAACGAGCGAGCATTTCATAGCGCCTCTTTCAATCTACCATTGTCCCTCTGCGCCCCCGGGTGCTGTCGGCTCCGCGCTCGCGCTCGCTGCGGTTAAATAGAGTGTACCGGGTGCTCCCATGAATCCGAAATGGGCTTCTCCGACCGCCCGCCTGCTGGTCGGACTGGCCGTTACTCTGGCTGCCGTGGCGGTCTTCTCTTTCTACACGCTCCACCAGATCGACGGTCTCGAAGATCTCCAGACTCGCATTGTGGATCGCAATCGGAAGGGCTCGCTGCAACTGCTTCGGGTACAGAACGACGTACACGCGCTCGGCCTCGCCATGCGCGACATGCTGGACGGCAACGAACCGTATCCTCTCGAGGCTTGGAAAGGGCAATTTACCCGCATCCGCAAAGATCTCGAAGACGCATTGAATATTGAGGCTTCATTGGCGCCGGGGGGCCGCGATCCCGAACGGCAGGCCTACCTCGCACAACTGCTCGCCCAGTTCTGGAATACCACTGACCGGATGTTCTCGCTGGCATCGGGCGGACAGACGGAAGCGGCACGGGCGCTGATCCGGGACTCACTGGGAGCACAGCAGGCGGCTCTCACTTCCACGGTCGCCCGCATATTGGTCGCGAACAATGAAGCCGAGCAGCAGGCCGCACAACAAATCCAGAACATCTATGCGCGGGTGGAACGAAACATCTATTACTTCGTCGCGGCGATGCTTGTCACTATCTTGCTCACAAGCCTCTACCTGATTCACTCCAACCGCCGGCTTTTTGAAAGCCTGGCCGCCCTTTCGGGCCAAAAGAGCGATCTCGCGCGAAAGCTGATCACGGTTCAAGAGGAGGCGCTTCGCTCCATTTCGCGGGAGCTGCACGATGAGTTCGGCCAGATTCTCACTGCGGTAGGTGCAATGCTCCAACGTGCGGAACGGCGCGGCCTCCCGGCGGAGTCCCCGTTTCGCATAGAGCTGCATGAAGTACAGGTGGTTGCGCAGGAAACACTGGAGAAGATCCGCAGCCTCTCGCAAGTGCTGCACCCGGCCATTCTGGATGACTGCGGCCTGGAAAAAGCGCTCGATTGGTACTTACCGATTTTTGAAAAGCAGACGGGGATCACGGTACAGTACGAGAAACAGGGAATCAGCCCCGTGATTGCGGATCGCGTGGCTATCCATGTTTACCGCGTTTTACAGGAGGCACTCAACAACCTGGCGCGCCACTCGAAATCGCCGCTGGCCTGGGTGCGGGTACGATTCTCTCCCGAAACTCTGCAGCTGGAGGTAGAGGACCGGGGAGTAGGGCTTCCGGCGGAAGTGTCCGGCCGCCGCGGTATCGGGATGGTCGCGATGCGGGAGCGGGCTGAGCTGTTGCGCGGCCGTATCGCGTTTCTCCGCCCTGCGGCGGGAGGGACGCTGGTCCGGCTTGAAATTCCACTGGCGGAGACAAACGGGCATGGAGCGTGAAATTTCCGTTCTGTTGGTGGACGATCACGGCCTAGTGCGCCGCGGTTTCCGCCGGATTCTGGAAGACGACGACCGGATCCGCGTTGTCGGCGAGGCCGATAGCGGCGCGACTGCCGTCGAGCTCGCCAAGAAGCTGAGGCCGCGCGTAATCGTCATGGATATGGCCATGCCGGGCCTCGACGGCCTTCAGGCCACGCGCGAGATCCTGAAGCATTATCCCGATACTGCCATCCTCGTGCTCAGCATGTACTCGGAAGAAAACTACATCCGGCACGCTTTCGATGCCGGTGCGCGCGGGTACCTGCTGAAGAATGCCATCGATGTGGACCTGGCGCAGGCAATCCTTGATGTCGCAAGCGGAAAACAGGTGCTCGGGCCGGGTCTGCAAAAACCCGCCCTCCAGGGTGACGATGATTATGATCGCCTCACGCCGCGCGAGAAACAAATTCTGCAACTGATTGCGCAAGGAAACTCGAACAAGGAAATCGCGGCGATGCTCAACCTGAGCGTCAACACCGTCTCCGTGCACCGCGCCAACCTGATGGATGCGCTAGGCATTCATCGCACGGCTGAGCTCGTGGTCTACGCCGTCCGAAAAGGCCTCGTCCGGCTGCCATGAACCGCCGCGAATTTTTATTTGGCGCTCCCGCGCTGCTGCTGGCTGCGGACCGCGCCGAATCGGCGCCCCCGTTTCGCCTCACGGATGTGACAGAAGCCGCCGGTCTTCGCTTTACGCACAACAGCGGCGCTTTCGGGGGCAAGTATCTTCCCGAAACACTCGGTCCGGGATGCGCTTTCCTCGATTATGACGCCGATGGCTGGCTGGACATTCTGCTGATTAACGGAATGGATTGGCCCGGCCACAAGCGGCAGCGCACAACCATGCATCTCTATCGTAACAATCGGAACGGGACGTTCACAGATGTAACACACCGCGCGGGCCTGGATGTCGAGCTCTACGGAATGGGCGTCGCCATAGCCGACTTCGATAACGATGGCTACCCGGATCTGTTCATCTCCTGCGTTGGTCAAAGCCGCCTGTTCCGGAACACGGGGAAGGGTTCCTTTGTCGACATTACGGACCGCTGCGGTCTGGGCGGGCGTACAGGCTTTAGCAGTTCAGCGCTCTGGTTCGACTACAACCGCGACGGACTGCTCGATCTGTTCGTTTGCAATTATGTCAAGTGGTCTCCCAGCCAGGACGTCTTCTGTAGTTTCGATGGCAAGAACAAGTCCTATTGCACGCCCGAAGCTTATCGCGGCGCTACGTCCTGGCTTTTTCGGAATCGAGGGGACGGCACGTTTGAGGATGTAACCGCATCGAGCGGCATCTTCGACAGCAGCTCCAAATCCCTGGGTGTTGCCATGCTCGATTACGACAACGATGGCTGGCCCGACCTGTTCGTCGCCAATGACACCCAGCCGAATAAGCTATACCGGAACCGCCGCGATGGCACCTTCGAAGACGTGGCCGTGAAAGCCGGAGTGGCATTCAGCGAAGATGGAAAGGCCCGCGCTGGAATGGGCGTTGATGTCGCCGATTACGATAACTCCGGCATTCCCGGTCTCGTGGTTACGAACTTTGACAACGAGATGCTGGGGTTGTACCGCGGTACGCACGGCGGCGCTTACATCGACCAGGCGCCCGGCACCGCCGTCGGCCGCATTTCCAGGCGAAGCCTTGGCTTCGGTTGCTTCTTTTTTGATGCCGACCTCGACGGGCTGCTCGATCTGCTGGTCGTGAACGGTCACATTGACGATACTGTGCGGCGGCGAAGTCCCGAGCTGCGCTATGCCCAACCGCCGCACCTGTTCCTTAATCGCGGGCACGGCAGCTTTCGGGATGTGGCGGCGGAGGCCGGCGCTGCTTTCGCCACGCCAAAAGTCGGACGCGGCGCCGCCTTCGGCGACTTCGATCGCGATGGCGACCTGGACGTACTCATTACAACGAATCACGGTCCCGCCTACTTATACAGGAACGATCAGCTTGCCGGAAACAGCAGCATACGCTTTCACCTTATCGGCACACGATCCAACCGCGATGCCATTGGCGCGACGGTACGTATCTTTTACAATGGCGAAAATAGCTCCAGGGCAATAAAGAGCGGATCCAGCTATCTTTCGCAGTCCGAACTCACCGCGACATTTGGCGTGGGCCGGCGTGATCGCATCGACCGTGTCGTGATAGCCTGGCCGAGCGGCCGCGTCGAAGACCACAAGGGCCTGCGGACTGGGAAGCTCTACGAATGCACGGAAGGCCGAGGTATTCGCGATACCGGCGGTTACTAGCGGAGAGCCCGCAGAACCGGCACTCTCCGCCAGTAATTCGTCCGGGGCTGGCAAGCACATCAACTTGCTACCCGGACGCTCGGCATCTCTATTGATGCGACGCGGCGTGGAAGAAGCTTGATCAGTCGAGTTCTGATCGCTGCTCCTGCGCTTATTTCTCTTTTTTGTCTTCTTTCCCCTCTGATCCGTTGACTGATCCTGAAATTGCCGATCGGCCCTGGAACTGTTCAGATCAGTCGTGCTGCCCAGGTCGCGAGAAGCTGCTTGTTATGCGCCCTCTTGAACACGCATCGAGGTGTGATGCGTGTACTCGAGGAACAGCTTCAGGCCGCGCTCCTCGGCAACCCCCAGTTCATGAACGATATGGCTGGTGAGATACCGGCGAACCAGGTCGGGGGGAAAGCCTCGGAGCGCCGACTCCGAATGGACAATCGTCTCCAGATTGGCCATGCCGCTCCGCCACGAATTCATAAAGCTCTCGATTACAGCAGGCGTAATGCATCCGCGGCGGCCGGCCCACATGGCGAACACCATGGGCAGTCCGGTCATCTCCACCCATTCCTGGCCGAGATCGTAGGTATAGAACGGCAACTGGGCCGGATCAATCCGAAGCGCCGGGTCGCCAATGATGAGTGCCGCATCCGCATTCTGGAGCATGCTCTCCAGATCAGGCCGATGCTTAATGATCTCCGCCTGAACACCAAACTTTCTCGAGAGTATCGCGTCCGCCAGCGCTACAGATGTTCGCGAGCTGGAATCGGCCGCGAGCAGCCGAATCGTGGACGCAGGGCGCTTGGAAATGAGCAGAATGCTTCTTACAGGTCCGCGGCAAGCAATGCCGAGCCCCGGCACTACGTCCCACGATTGTCGTCCCAGCTCGAGGGAAGGAACAATCCCGATATCGGCATCTCCGTTTTGCAAAAGATCGGCGCATTCCGACGGGACGCGGAACATCAGCTCAAAGCGGCCGCGCTCAGCGCCATGCAGCATGCCCCAAACGAGCGGGACAGTATTCAAATAACTGACGGCGCAGACTCGCAGTTTGGAAGAGGTAGGTTCCTGAGACAAGCATCAGTGTAGCAGAGCAGCAGCGCTGCCTTTTTGTGCGGTCCATCACAGGAACCAGTACTCGTTGCGCTCGATGCCCGGGAGTCTGAAAAGCACTGATCTGCTATTCTCATGAGGAGCGCTGTCCGCGTGCGCCCGCCTGAAATCCCAATGAAACTGAAACTCTTATCGCTCTCTCTTTGTGTCGTCATACTAGGCGCCGTCAGCGTCTGCGCGCAGGTTCCGCTGAGTACTGATCCCGCTCGCGTCGTCGGGCATCCGCAGGTTCCACTGAGCACACTGAATCCAAATCTCGTAGAAGGGCGGGAGTTGTATGCTCCTCAGGGGATCGCGGTGGATCGTTCGGTCAGCCCGCCGGTTCTATACGTCAGTGACACCGGCAATAATCGAATCCTGGTCTGGAAGAACGCCTCTCAATTCAACAACGGCGCTCCCGCGGATTTGATCATTGGCCAAAACGACCGCTTCTCGACTTTCCCGCAGGGGCCGGGCATTGGGCTCTCTACCGGTCTCAACAGCCCTACCGGTCTTGCATTGCTCAACGGGGCATTGTATGTGGCAGACTCGGGCAACAATCGGGTTTTGCGATTTCCGAATCCCCTCGGCCAGACCAATTTTCCTGACCTGGTAATCGGCCAGACAAGTTTCGGCTCCCGCGCTACGAACGGCGGAGGCGCAGTCGGGGCGAATACACTGTTTCTCGCGAGCGGAAACACAATTTACCGGGCAGGTCTCGCCTTCGATTCTCTCGGGAATCTCTACGTTACAGACGCCGGCAACCATCGTGTGCTGCGCTTCCCTGCTTCGGTCCTGACGCCCAACAATAACGGACCTGCGGCCGACCTTGTCATTGGGCAGGTGGACTTTGCCACGGTAGCCACGGCGCTTCAGCCGACCGCCGCCAATCGTACCGTCAAAGATCGGTTCGCAGTCCCATCCGGAATCGGAATCGACCCTTCGGGACGCCTGTTCGTTTCCGATTCGGATGCGAATCGCCCGGATCTTTTTAGCCGTGTCCTGGTTTTTCTTCCCCCGTTCACCAACGCAATGAGCGCAGCCCGGATCATGGGCGTTGTCGTGCAGCAGCCCGGCCAGCCTGTTCCGCAGGCCGTGATTGATGGGACAGTGATGATCGATCCGGAGGGCATCTTCTTTATCGGCAGTAATCCCGGAATCGTGGACTCGCGCAGCAGCCGTATTCTCCTGTTCGACGACTTTGGCAGGTGGCCGTCAGAAAGCGTCACCTTCTCCCCGCAGGCGATTGCGGTGGTCGGACAGTTGGGCAATTTCAACAGCCGCACACCCAATCGCGGCCAGCCGCAACCCTCAGAGAACACGCTTTCCGTGCCGAACGCAGCGGCTATGGGAAACAACGAGCTGTTCATCGTGGATTCAGGCAACAATCGAGTCGTTGTTATTCCGCAATCCGGATCCGTTGTCGGGCCCAATATGTTCGGCGCGGCCACTCGTATATTAGGGCAGGACCAGTTCGCGTTCAACTCACCGAATCTGATTGAGGGGCGGGAGTTCCAGTTCTTAACCGATGCAGGCCTGGTAGTGGATTGGACCTCAAATCCGCCGCGCCTGTATGTCGCCGATACGTTTAACAACCGCATCCTTGGATTTAGCGATGTTCGCAAAGTAAAGCCTGGCGATCGCGCTGATATCGTCATCGGACAGCCGGATATGAACCGCGCGCTGTGCAACTATCCGAACAACGATGCGAACCGGCCGACGCAGTCGAGTCTGTGCCGGCCTACAGGCCTGGCAATCGATTCCGGCGGCAACCTTTGGGTAGCGGATAGCGGCAACGGCCGTGTGCTACGCTTCCCGAGTCCCTTCCAGAACCCGACGGCGCTCCCACAGGCTGATCTCGTTTTAGGGCAGAACAGCTTCACGTCGAAGATTTCCGATCCCACGGCACAGACCATGGCCAATCCATACGGCCTGGCATTTGCCGGTGATAACGGGGTGCTCGTGTCCGACAGCGTGCATAACCGCGTCCTGTTCTTTCCGAAAACTTCGGGTGCATACACCAACGGCATGGCGGCAACGAAGGTATATGGCCAGCCTGATTTCACTTCAAGCGGCGCAGCTTCCACCGTAAGCCCGGAAGACAACCGGATGAACAGCCCGCATCACATTGCTACGGATTCCGACGGCCGCCTCTATGTAGCCGATACGGGCGCCAACCGGATTTTGATCTTCGACCGGCTGGCTAATCTTCCCGGAGATACAAATCCGCGCGCAGCGGTGAGCCTTTCTTCTTTACGGGCGCCACGCGGCGTCTGGGTCAACTCGCAAACCGGAGAGATTTGGGTGGCTGAAGCCGGAGGTGGGCGCTCGCTGCGGTATCCACGGTTTGACCAGCTTCCTATTGTGAATTATCAGTCGGACTTCCAAATTCCGGACCGAACCAACACGCTTGCCTTGGGACAGGATCCGTACGGAGATCTGCTGGTCGCCGATGCAGCGAACCGCGTGGCCATCTATTTTCCGGGCTTAGCGGCCGTCAATGGCGCAAGCTTTCTGACGAACAGACCGCTAGCTCCTGGTGTGATCGCATCGTTGTTCCCACGCGCGAATCAATTCGGCTCGGCTGAATCCGCGGCCACGAGTCTTCCTCTCCCGACGGACATGGGGGATGTGCAGGTCCTGGTGAACGGCACGCCCGCACCCCTCTTTTATGTCTCGCCGAAACAGATCAACTTACTGGTGCCCACAAGCGCGCCTGCGAGCGGGACAGCGATTATCGAAGTTATCCAGAAATCGAGCGGCCAAGTGCTTGCAACCAGCACAGTGCCCATGAATATTGCCTCGCCTTCTTTGTTTACATCGAATGCCAGCGGCAGCGGACAGGTGGCGGCGCTCAATCAGGACGGCGTGACGGTGAATGATCCCTCCCATGGAGCCGCACGCGGCAGCGTCATCTCGCTGTTTGCAACCGGCCAGGGTGTGATTCCCGGCGCCCCGCCGGACGGAACGGCTCCAAGCGGCCTCGTTCAAACACCGGAAAAGCCGCGCGTAATAATCGGGAATGGTTTCGTGCCCGATGAGAACGTCCAATTCTCAGGACTGGCGCCCGGATTCGTAGGTCTGTGGCAGATCAACGTGAAAATTCCGGAGACAACCGCGCCGGGCAACAACATCACCTGCGTCGTGCAATACAAGAGCATCAACAGTAACGGCGATACACAGCAGCGCGTCTCGACTACCATTACCGTGAACTAAGAAGGGCGCTCTCTGCGATTCCGGCCCGGCAGCTTTTCTGAACATGCCGGGCCGCCCGCGCAGGAGCAGGATTTTAACAACCGAGCATATTTTACGAAGAAGAACTCTGCATAGACTGAAAAAGATGCGTGTCTGCACCCTGGGGCTCGTCGCAGCCGTGCTCGCATTCGGTCAAGAGGCGCCGCCGCTCACAAGAGTAGCCTCCGGGTTGACTATGCCGACGGATATTCAGGATGCGGCTGACGGCAGTGGCCGTTTGTTTATCGTCCAGCAGAACGGGGTCATTCGCATTCTGCGGAGCGGCAGCCTGCTGCCCCAACCCTTTCTCGATATAAGCGCGCGGACCGTAGCTAACGCAGAGCGCGGCTTGCTTGGTTTGGCATTCCCGCCCGGCTACGCGCGCAAGCAGTATTTTTACGTCAACTACACCGACCTGCGCGGCAATACCGTAATCGCTCGCTACCGGACCACAGCAAATCCGGACATTGCCGACGCGGCGAGTGAAACGATCCTGATGGCCATCGAGCAGCCCTACCCGAATCACAACGGAGGTCAAGTGCGCTTCGGCCCGGACGGCTATCTGTACATCGGCATGGGCGACGGCGGCAGCGCCGGAGACCCTCAAAACCGCGCACAAAACCCGCAAACCCGGCTCGGCAAAATGTTGCGCGTCGATGTGGAAACCGACCTGTCGGGAGTGCGGATTCCGCCGGATAATCCGTTCGTGAACGATTCCCGCTACCTGCCCGAGATCTGGGCTCTCGGTCTTCGGAATCCGTGGCGCTTTTCCTTCGATCGGGCGACCAAAGATCTATGGATCGCCGACGTGGGACAAGGCCGGTTCGAAGAGGTGGATTTTCAGACCGCATCCAGCCGCGGCGGAGAAAACTACGGCTGGAATCGCACCGAGGGGCTCGAGTGCTATCCCTCCGGCAACAACTGTAACCGGGACGGTATCACGCTTCCGGTGATCGCCTATTCTCATGCCGAGGGATGTTCGGTTACCGGTGGATTCGTTTATCGCGGCAACCGGCTGCCGGCCTTGCGCGGCATGTATCTGTACGGCGATTACTGCTCAGGAAAGATCTGGGCGCTCAGCCGTGAGAACAGCCGCATAAGCAACCGGCTCCTTCTCAGTACGCCGTACACCATTTCGACCTTCGGCGAGGACGCGGCGGGTGAAATTTATGTGGCCGATCACGGTCGAGGCGAGATTTACTTGTTTGGCGCGGGCGCTCCGGCCTTTCAGCCGGGCTCCGTGGTAAACGCCGCCAGCAATGCGGCGGGCATCGTTCCCGGATCGCTTGCGACTGTTTATCTGACCGGCGCGCTGGATTCTGATGGCATTGTCGCGGCTACAGGGCTGCCTTTGCCGCTTGACTTGAATGGTGTAGGGATCACAATCAACGGCCAGCGAGCGCCGCTGCTGGCGGTGGCGAGAAGCAACGGCAGGGAGCAGATCAATTTTCAGGCGCCGTTCGGCTTGACAGGTGGGGCGGGAGCCGCCATGGCCATAGTCCGCGATCAAGTGGTGAGCACTCCGGTCACAGTGCCGCTTCTTTCGCAGCAACCGGGAATCTTCGTCAACGGCGCCGAGGCAATTATCGTGCATCACAACGACAACACGCTGGTCACTCGCGATCGTCCCTTGGCGCCCGGCGAGCTCGCCTATTTTTATGCGACGGGATTGGGCGCGGTGGAGAATCCGCCGAATGCAGGCGAACCGGCCGGCGCTAATCCACTCTCACGCGTTCTCGTGCCCGTTCAGGTTACATTGGGCGGCACGCCCTGCGAACTACTGTATGCGGGCCTGGCGCCGGGCTTCGCCGGCTTGTACCAGATCAACATCCGTGTTCCGGCAACAACCGGCGATCTCGATCTTGTTCTCACTGCGGGAGGAGCGGCCAGCGCTCCGGCGCGCGTGCCTGTCCGTTGAGACGTCGCCCGCGGTGCTGTTCAGCTCAGCCGGTAAACCACAAAGCCGGAATTTGCGTACACGGGAACGAGTGCCGGGATCCGATTGGATGGCTGCACGACGACGTAATCGATCCCCAGTGAGCGGTAGCGTGGAAGCTCGGAAGGATGAAACGGCCGGGCAAGCGTAGCCTGCCATCGCGCCCACCACTCTTCGCCGAGCGCCTTGAGATAGTTCACTTGCCCGCCGCCTTTCCAGTCCACATACACCGCCCGGAGCGCGCGCGAGCGGAAGATCCCGGGATACAGGTTGCGGCCCGCGTCGGGAAACAAAAAGACGGCATCTTTCGGGGTTGCTGAACGCGCCCATGCGGAAAGTTGGATGACTTGCGGAGTATGGAGATAGGGATAAGTCTGCACGCGCCCAAGCGCCGGAAGCAGGAAAAAGGCGCCGGCTGTGGCGGCGGTTGCCGCCAGCGGCGCCCACGACCGCTTTCGCTCAAAACCCCAGCCGCTCAGAAGAGCGCCCAGGACCAGCACGAGAATCGTGGCCGCGCGCCTCCAGTCCGGCAGCGCCGTTACCGACGTGTTCACCGGAACAAGATAAGCGAGCGCGAACCACACTACGCTTTCGGCCACGCGGCGCCGCTCAAGCGCGCGCAAGCCGGCTACAGACGCCACGAACACTGCCATCACGGTTACGAAGAGAACGGCGCGCATGGGTTGAAACTGAGGCAGCAGAGCCCATTTGAGTTTCTCCAGAAGCACTGCGGAAGCCGGCATGCTCAGCATGCCGATCAGCGGCATCCCGAGCAGGAACAGCCTGAGATCGAACGGGAGCCGGTCCCGGATGCGGCGGAACGCGAGCAACCCTGCGATCCACAGCACCACGTAATGCGGCACCTGGTCACGCCACCACATCGAAATCCAGCAATAGGAGGCCCGCATCCGCTGCAATTGCTCCTGGAGCGGTGTCAGCAGCGAGAAGAAAACCTGGGTTTCGCCCTCCCCGGCTTGGCGGCGCGATGCCACTGCAAGCACGGCTGCCGCCACGATGAGCGGCGCCAGCCCGTACAATCTGCGCCGCATCACATCCGGCTGCGCCGGCCACATTGCAAGGCAGAAGTAGACGCCCCAAAACGGGTACACCGTGGGCGGATGGATCAGAAACGCCACCGAGCCGGCCACACCAGCAGCGAGATAGCGCGCGTGAGCCGTCAAGCCCGCCGCGAAAAAGAGCAGCGGCACCGCGAACCCGCGCGGGTCCGGTTCAATCTCAAAGGAAAGGACCGAAGGTCCGTTAATTGTGGCGCCAAGTGCATAAATCCCTGCCACGACAAGCGCCGGCCCGGAGGCCAATCCGCACGCGGTGGCCATGAGCCAGATGCCCCAGATCCCGAGCGCCCGCGTAACCACCTGTTCGAGCGCCAGCACTTGTTGAAAATCTAGAGCTGTGAGTTGCCGCAGCCACAGCGCGGTTTCGTCGTAGAGCGTGAACGATACGTGCGGCCGCTTCACCAGCATGTCGTTCCGCAGCACGGAAGGATCGCGCAGATGCTCGAGAATCGGCGCGTAGATTTGCGTGTCCTGCTGCAGCCACGTATGGCCGGGAAACTGAAAAAAACTGAGAAGCGTGAAGAGCAGGATGCCAGCACCGGTGCAGAGGCGGTTCATTGCGCCGGCGTTTTCTCCAGTTGCTGCTTAGTCCAGATCCGGTTTGGGTTCAGTTTCATGGATTGCCCGAACGCTTCTCGCGCCTTCGCGTTCCGGCCCGCCTTGCGCAGCGCCACGCCCAGCCATAGATAGGCCTCAGCGGAGGTTGCGTCGAGCTGAACGGCTTTTTGGAAGTCCGCGATGGCTCGATCGACTCCGCCGCCAAAAGTGGGCGGCAGGTAGTAATTCCCAATGCCGCGCGCCAGATATGCGCGAGAGGACTTCGGATCGAGCTCGATCGCCTTGTCGATCGACTCCCGGGCGCGTTTTCCGTAGCTCAGCCCGGCCAGTACATTCGCCGGAACCACCTGCCCGCACAGAGTGCCGAGCACGCGGTAGTATTCAGCCACCCTGGGGTTGAGCGCGATAGCCTTTTCGGCGGCGGGAATGCCGGTCTCAGCCGCCCGTTGCGCCTGTTGCTTATCCCGGAGCTCCAGAGAAACTTCGGCCAGATAGGAGGCCGCCAGCGCCAGTCGATACTGTGCCTCGGCGTCGTTGGAATTTTTTTTGGCCGCCTCGGCAAGCTCGGATACGGTTCGCGCCAGCGCTGCGCGGTCCTGGCGGTCCCGGGCGCTTTCGAGCGCCGGAGACCCGGCAACCGCAGCAAGCACGAACAGGGCGAACGGACTCATGTCTCTTTACTTTAAAGCGCGGCTTTAGAGCGCCGCTACTCTGCGGTGCACCAGCAGGAAGTACAGGCCCAAACCCAGCAGAAGCACACCGTTGATCGCCAGCACTATAGGCGCTGAGAACAACGGTACCAGCCACCCGGTAGCCAGGTTCCCAAACGGCATTCCGCCGCGGAACGCCACGTTATAAACGCTCATTACGCGGCCCCGCATGTCGTTCGCAGTAATAAGCTGCACCAGCGAGCTGATGGTCGAGAATACGGAGATCAGCGACGCCCCCGTGATGAACAAAAGAACGCAGCTCAGAAATACGCTGCGAGACAGGGCGAAACCGGAAATGCCTGCTCCCAGGCAAACCAGCATCAGGAGAGCCACTCGCCCCTTATTCGGAATATTGCCGAGTGCCGCTACGATCAGCGCTCCCACGATCGACCCGGCTCCTGAAACCGAAAGGAAAAGCGTAAAGGTGGTCGGGCCGCCATGGAAAACGTCTTTGGCGAAAACAGGAAGAAAAGTAATCATCGGCAGGGCCAGAGCCGTCATACAGAACGCGAGCGCGATCAGGGACTCCATCGCTCCCTGGTTGCGTATGAAACCGATTCCCTGTTTGATGCTGGTGAGAATTGATTCGCCGGTGCGCAGCGGCACATAGCTCACACCGAGTGCGAACAGCGACACGATCACCGCGATGAAGGAAACCCCGTTCAATGCAAAGCACCATACCGCGCCCAGCTTGACCAGCGCGAAGCCGCCAAGCACCGGGCCGATGACGCGCGCCAGGTTGAACTGAATGGAATTCAGCGCGATCGCGTTCGGAAGATCCTCCTTTTCCACCAGCATGGGGACCAGCGCCTGATAGGCGGGGCCGCCGAACGATTGAGCGCAACCCACCACAAACGAGAGACACAGGATGTGCCATACGCGAACCGTCCCGGTGCCTATCAGCAGGGCCAGAACGAACGCGCAGGTCATCTGAATGAACTGCGACATGAGCAGCATGCGCCGGCGTTCGACGCGGTCAGCCATTGCGCCGCCAACCAGCGAAAAAAGAAAGATTGGGATTTCACCTAGAAAGGCGTCGAGCCCCAGCAAGAAAGGCGATCCTGAGATCGACAGGACGAGCCAACTCTGGGCCACCTTCTGCATCCATGTTCCGATGCTCGAGGTGCAGGCCCCAAACCAGAGCAGGCGAAAATCGCGATACTGAAACGCTCTGAAAACTCTGCGAAGCACGCTTACGGAAGTGGTTTTTCGCGGTGAATCAGGTGCAGAATGTTTCCGTCCTGATCAGCGAAAAACACCAGCCGATTTCCTTGAACCGCGTACGGCTCAGTAAGGAACTGGATCCCCTGCTCCTTCAGGCGCTGATGCGCCTTATCGAAATCGTCCACCATGATCGCCAGGTGCCGAATGCCGGGATCCTTCATTTTCTGTGCAGCGCGCTCACCTTGCGAGGGGATGATTTCGAGCATGGTCCCGTTCGCCGCTTTCACGAAGTAGTTCCCGTCGTACTCGAAATTAATCGTGAACTCCAGGTGATTCACGTACCACTGCGCCAGGCGGCGAGGGTCGGGCGAAGCGATGGCCGTGTGCTCCAGTCCTTTAAACATACGAATGGATTGTAACAGGAATGCGCCTGGCTACTGAACCGTAAATATGTTGCCGCCGCCGGCGGTGGCCGTGCTTTCGCCGTTCGGCGTATACAGGCGGATAAAGTGATCGCCCTTAGTTGCGCCGGGCCCGATCGTCACCGTAACAACGACCTGCGTTGCCGAAGGATTGATACTGAGGTTACCGACGGTGAAGGCCGGATCGGGCGTTGTGCTCGATGATCCCGGAAAGATGAGCCGGGTGGCCCCGGCGAGGTTCGTTCCGGTAATGGCGAGTTCCAGGGTCGAGCCCGCGGCGGCGGCCTTCGGCACGATACTCGCGATCACAGGAATGTTGCCGCCGTGCTCGCGGTCGCTGCGGTTATCTTGGGCGGCGCTTTCGCTTTCGCTCTTCACCGCATCGATCCGCCCCACTACTGCGCCGCTCGTCAGATCGACGAGAGAAAGCGATCCGGCGCCCTGGTTGGCCGCGATCAGCAGGTTATTGGCTCGATCCACCGCGAGCGCGCGGGTACCGGGCTCAAGCGTAATGACCTTCGAATTGCTCAGGCTGATTCCGGAGTCGGTACGCAGGGTAGCGACGCTCACGGTTCCCGCCGCCTGGTTCGCGAAGTAGGCGTTCGATCCGGAAACAGCCATATCGGCCGAACCGCCCGAGCGGTCCGGATTTGCACTCAGCGCGGTAACAAGACCGCTTGTGATGTCGAGGAACTCGACCCTCCCCTCGGCCGCCATGCTGGGCTCAGTCACGGCGGCAAAGTTCGTAGATGGGATGAGGCGCAATGTGCGCGGGCGGGCGTTCTGTCCGAGTTTCAAAGTCTTGACCACAGACATGGCCGCAATATCGATCACGCTTACGTCCCCGCTCTCCTGGTTCGCAACATACGCAAATTGCCCGTTGCTGTCCGATGCTACGGAGCTTGGCGCACGCCCCACCGGAATCGTGGCCACCACCTGCTGCCGCGCCAAGTGAATGAGCGACACAGTGTCGGCGAACTGATTGGCGACCAAGCCGATCCCTCCTGCAATTGCCACGGCGCTCGGACCGGCGCCGACCGGAAGCTCGCTGACAACCAGATTTCTCACCGTGTCGAGGATGCCCGCCGTGCCGCGGCCGCGTTCGGCCACAAGGCCCAGGGTGCCGATGTCGTTTACGGCGACACCGGACGGCTGCGCGCCGCTAGGCAGTACGATCGTCCGAACCACTGCGCGCTGCGCTAAATCCACAACCCGGATCACGTCGTCGGCCTCATCCGGTACAAGAGCCATCCGGGAATTCGGCACAAGCGTTACGCCCGCGATCCGGCGGCTGCGGCCGCGTGTGGAGTCGGCCGGAAGAACCACGGTCTCGACGGTGTTGCTGAGATTCCCGCCGGCAGAAACGGCAATCTCCAGGCGCCCTGCGCCCGCGAGAGATGCCGCAAGAGGCACATTGATCTGCTGAAGGCCCACACAGCACGGAGCCCAGCCGAAATACTGCACCGGCACATTCACTCCGCCGATGCTCACTGACGGCGACGCGGACGGCGCAAGCCCCGTGGCGTAGATCGCCAGATATGTGGGCACTGTGCCGGAACTCACAGCGAAAGGCCCGAGTCCGAAGGTTACCGCATTTAGGATCGCACCGTCGCCGGTTCCCGCACTAGAGAGCGCAAAGAGCCCGGGCGTGGTGGCGGACTGGATATTGATGTTAGCCGTGAATGTCCCCGTCGGAGAAGTTACAGTCACGGTCGCGGGACCAGATGGGGCGCTCGGATCAATCACCGCGTTAATCTGACTCGGCGACACGGCAAATAGGGCCGCAGGCATTCCTGCAATGTTTACTGTGACATCCCCCAAACTTACCGGGGGCTTGGAAGCATCCGTGGCAGCGGCTGTTGTTTTACTAAGATTGCTCCCGAAGATCGTAACGATTGCACCCGGCGCGAAATTCGTATCCTGCAGAAAAGACGCCGAGTTTACAACTCGAATCGACTGCGCAAAACAGGTTGACACCGCGACAAGGCACAACAGCGAAATAGACTTTGGCCACATTGTACGATTGTCAAACAGGAGCAATTCGCATTCCAGTGGGCGGGTTTGTGCCATGCGGCTTGCCGGGGTATCATAAGCCAACACCGGAGGAGACGACTATGCTGACACGAAGGGCGTTTGCGGCGCGGCTGGGAGGCGCTGCGGCGGTTGGCCGCATGCTTCCCGAGATGGCCTATGCGCAGAGGGCGGCGATTCAGGGCGATCTTCCCAAGGACATGGTGTGGTTAAATGCCAACGAAAATCCCGCAGGCCCGCCGAAGGTGTCGATTCAGGCCATGATCGACGTCCTGCCGACAACGGGCCGGTATCACTATCAGGAGTACCGCGACTTTTACGCGGCCGTGGCTGCGAGTGAAGACCTGCAGCCGGACCAAGTGCTGATCGGCGCGGGCTCAAGCGAAGTGCTGCACGCCGCCATCGATGCGTTCACTTCGCCTGCAAGACCGCTGATTGCGATCGAGCCGACCTACGAAGGCCCCATCGATGTAGCCCGGGCACTCAACAGGCAAGTAATCCGTGTGCCGCTCGCGTCGAACTACGGCGCTGATGTTCGCAAGCTCGTAGATGAGGCGCGCAAGGCCGGCGGCGGTCTGCTCTACCTGTGCAATCCCAATAATCCGACGTCCGCGGTGACGTCGAAAGGCGACATTGCCTGGCTCGTCGAAAATCTTCCGCCCAACACCCTGGCTCTTATCGATGAAGCCTACATTCACTTCGGCGAGACACCCGATCTCGAAAGCGCGCTGCGGCATGTGCGGCAAGGCAAAGACGTCGTGGTCACGCGCACGTTCTCTAAGATCTACGGCATGGCGGGCTTGCGCGCCGGTTTCGCCTGCGGCCGCAGCGATCTGATCCGCCAGATGGCCCCGTTCCGCAATAACGTGATCTCCATCGTTGCGGCGCGCGCGGTGCTGGCAGCGCTGGCCGATTCGAAAAACATTCTTGCCGAGCGCAAGGCCGCGCTGCTCAAGACGCGCCATGAGCTATGCGGCTGGCTTCGAGACCGGAAGATTGGCTTTATCGAGCCGCAGGCCAATTTCCTGATGATCGATGTTGGCCGCGATGCCCGCGAGTTCATTACCGCCATGCCGCCCATGGGAGTTGCCGTGGGCCGTCCGTTTCCGCCTCTGAATAACATGCTGCGCGTTTCCATCGGGACCGATGCTGATATGCAGAAGTTCCGCGATGTGTTCTGGAAGGTTTACAAAGGATGAAACTGTTCTGGAGCCTCCTGCTGATCGCCGCAAGCCTCGCGGCCGCTGAGAAAAAAGTAATCTTTCCTCCTGGCGCAAAACCGGTCGGGCCCTACACTCCCGGCATCATGGCGGGTGAATACCTTTTCGTGTCCGGACAAGGGGCCCGTGCGGCCGATGGCAAGATCCCTGCCGAGTTTGAAGACCAGGTGAAGCAGTGCCTGGAGAACATACGCACCATCGTGGAAGCAGCCGGGCTGACCATGGATCACATCGTTTATACCCAGGTCTACCTGAAGGAAATTTCGAATTATGACCGGATGAATCCCGTTCTCGAGAAGTACTTCAGCAAGAACCCGCCCGCGCGCGCGACGCTGGGGGTTTATGACATGCCGGTGGGCACGCCGGTTGAGATCAGCGCCATAGCGGTGCGAGACCTGTCGCGGAAAAAGCCGATCGTGCCGGCCGGATACCAGCGTGTAGGTCCGCTGGTCCCGGGCGTTCAAGTCGGAGACGTGCTGTTCATCTCCGGCTTTCTGGGGCGCGATCCGGCGAACGGCGGTATCCCGGACGATCCCGGCAAACAGGTGCAGCTCGCACTCGATCGCTTCCACACTGTGCTCGATGCCGCAGGCATGGACTATCGCAACGTGGTCTTCGTCAACCCGTACCTGACTGAGAAGATCCCGATGGAGCTGATGAACCGGATCTACGCCAAGCACTTCGAATTCGGTAATACTCCGGCGCGGGCGACTATTCGCGTACACAGCCTGCCCCACGGGGCCAACATGGAGTTCACGGGAGTCGCAGTTAAGGATCTCTCGAAGCGAGTGGCCGTACGGCCGAAAAATATGGCGCCAAGCCCGACTGCGAGTCCTTGCGTATTCGCCGGCGATCTGTTCTTCTGCTCCGCTAAGTCAGGCTTCATACCGGGGATGAACGGGGGAATCTACGCTGAAACTGTGGAAAACCAGGTCCGCCAGACAATGCGCAATCTGCTCGACGGCCTCGAAGAGGCGGACCTGGACTTCTCCCATGTGGTCGCGAGCAACGTTTATCTGGACAACATGGCGGAATTCGCCAAGATGAACGCTGTGTACGGAAAGTATTTCAAGGATGCTCCACCCACGCGTACCACGGTGGCTCCTCTTCCGCCTGTCGAGCGAAAGCAGAGCGAATCCGGCCACTGGCCGAAGCTCGAAGAGATCTCGGTGATTGCAGTCCGCTAATCGCGCGGGGCTCACGAGCCGATTGCTGCTGATTGCGGCGGCGCTGCTGTTTTCGACCGGCGGAGCAGCGATCAAAGCTACGGCATTGACGGCTTGGCAGGTGGCCGGTTTCCGTTCCGCGGTCGCAGCGGCAGTTCTCCTCATTGCGCTGCCTGAAACACGCAGTGGATGGGATTGGCGCGTGCTGCCGGCCGGCGCCGCCTATGCCGCAACCATGGTGCTGTTCGTGCTGGCAAATAAGCTGACCACGGCGGCCGATACAATCTTCCTGCAATCCACCGCTCCGCTCTACATGCTGGTGCTGGGCCCCCTTCTGCTCCACGAACCGGTGCGCCGCGCCGACTTGCTATGCATGGCGGGCGTAGCTACGGGAATGGCATTCTTCTTTGCGGGCGCGCAGGCGAGCACAATCAGCGCCCCGGACCCGCTTCGCGGCAAACTTCTGGCCGCCTGTGCCGGTATCTGCTGGGCCTTCACCCTCGCTGGTTTCCGATGGCTTGGGCGAAATGCCGGTCCTCGGGACTCTTCGATGCCGGCCGTCGTCACGGGAAACCTTCTGGCCTTCGCCGCTTGTCTGCCCGAGGCGTTACCAATTACCCGCATGTCGCCGGCTGACATCTCTGTGGTGCTCTATCTCGGAATTTTTCAGGTCGGGATCGCCTATATCTGCCTGGCGTGCGGCTTGCGCGCCGTTCCGGCCCTGACGGCATCGATTCTGCTGCTGGTAGAGCCGGCGCTGAATCCCGTGTGGGCCTGGATGCTCCACGGGGAGCGCCCGGGAGCGCGGCCGCTTTTGGGAGGCGCGCTGATCCTTCTCTCCACGTTTTTGGCCACGTTGTGGCAGGCGCGCGCTAAGCGGACCGCTGAGCCGGGCGCCGTCTGAACTGCTTCGGTGCGTCTTTTGGTACACTTGGCTCCTCGCTAAGCCGAGCGCGCGAACCAAGTTGAGCGCTGACAGATCCAATCCGCAAGAAGGGCTCGTAACCCAAGATGGGGTGGTGGACGCATCTGCAACGCCCGCATCGCCTCATCGGCCAGCGATGGTGTGCGCCGACTGGAGCGGACATCTCGAGGCGATTCGTGCGGGAGAACAGGACGCGCTGGCCAGGCTTTATGACGAGTCCAGCAGACTGGTCTTCAGCCTTGCTCTGCGCATTCTGGGCAACTCTGCGGATGCGGAAGAAGTCACCCTGGATGTATATACACAGGTTTGGCGCGAGGCGCGCAATTTTGACGCGGAACGTGGAAATGCTGTTACGTGGTTGACGATGCTGGCGCGCAGCCGCGCGATTGATCGCTTGCGCTCGCGGCTGGCGCGAACCGGCCGGGAAGAGCCGATGCCGGAGTACGCCGAGTTTGAGGATGCAGCGCCGCGCCCGGACGAAGCGGGCGAAGCTGATCAACAGCGCCGCCGTGTCGCCAAAGCGCTCGCCATGCTTCCTCCGGAACAGCGGCAGGTGATCGAGCTGGCCTACTACTCGGGCCTGAGCCAGACGGAACTCGCCGCCAGACTCGGCCAACCGCTGGGCACAGTGAAAACCCGCGTCCGGCTTGGCATGATGAAATTACGGGAACTGCTAGCCGCTGATCTTGCAGGACCCCGGCAGGTGATCCATGGGGCATGAGGAGCTGACCGATCTAATCCGCGAGCAGGCAGCGCTTTATGCTCTCGGACTGCTCGATTCCGGCTCGGAGCGTCTCTTTGAAGAACACCTCCAAAGCGGCTGCGCGGTCTGCGCCGCCGAGGTGCGCGCAGCCACGCAGACTGCCGCGCTCCTGCCCTTCTCCCTTCCGCAGCATGATCCGCCTCCGCGCCTTCGCAAAAAGCTCCTGGCGCAAATTGAACCGCCATCAGGGCCCCAAATCTGGAAGCAGTGGCGGCCGGATCTGCTGGGCGGCATCCACGTGGTCCGCGGCCAGGCCGAAGACTGGCAGAATGTGGCGGAAGGCATAACGGCCAAGCAGCTCTACGCCGACCCGGAACGCGACACCGTCACCATGCTCATCCGCATGGAACCGGGCTCCGCCTATCCCGCACACCGCCACGGCGGCCCCGAGCAGTGCTTTGTCATCGAGGGCGACGTGGAAGTGGGGGACCTGGTTCTTCACGCAGGCGATTACCAGTGCGCCGCCGGCGAGAGCGTTCACCAGATCACCACCACGAAAAACGGCTGCACTCTCCTGATCGTCTCGTCGTTGCGAGATGAACTCCTGTAGCTAAAGCGCAGCGTTCAGGTTCGCGAGGGGCTTTGCAGATAGGCAAACAGATCCCGCAACTGCTGCGGCGTGAGCTTATCCAGAAGTCCCTCGGGCATGATTGAGACGTTCGATTCTTCGAGCGAGGCAATGTCTGTTTTCGGGATGCGTGTTTTGCGGTAATCCCCGTCAATCAGCGTCACGCTAGCGGCATCCTGCTCCGGCATGAGCCCGGAGAGCACACGCCCGCTCTTGGTGCGCAATTCGTAAGTCATGTACTCCTTGCGGATGTAAACGCTCGGATCCACGATGTGGGTGAGCAGGTAATTGCGGTCGCTGCGATTGGCGTTCGTAAGGTCCATGCCCAGGTCGCCGCCTGTTCCGTACAGTTTGTGGCAGCGGGCGCAAAGCTGGTTATAGACACGGACGCCGGCCTTGGCGTCTCCGGACGCGGCGCGCAGATCGTTGTTGAACCGGCGCATTGTGGCGAGTTTCTCTTCGGGTGTTCCCTGGCCGACGTTACCCCAGACCTTGCGAACGCGAGCGTCAAGCTGTTTGGACGACAATGCGGCAATCAGACGTACCTGGCCGGTGGGCACATCCTTGGCCCAGGAAGGGTGCTGCTCGGCGCGGGTAAGAAATTCCGAGGCGGAAGCAGCGCGGCTGAACAACACATCGCGCGAGGCGCTCTTCAGCGCCGCCGGCATGCCTTCATAGGATGCTAACAGCGCCGCGGTGATCGCCGGATCGTCGAAACGCGCCAGCGCATGGATCGCGCCCAGGCGTACGTTGTCGGGCTGCCCTGTCTGAATCAGCGGAAGCAGGCGGGGCACCGACTGTGCGCTCCCCATCTCCTCCAGAATTTGAAGCGCAGTGACCCGTTCGCTTTCAGGCCCGGTTCCTGTTGCGACAGCCAACAGGTGATCTTCCACGCCGGGAACGTTTGCGCGGAGTGCCAGGCGCGCCCGCAGCGCGTCTGATTGATTTTCATACCAGCGGGCGGCGATATAGCTGCGTAATCCGCCGCCGATGGGAGCAAATTCGCGCTGCGGCGATTGATCCGGCCTCCGCTCCGCTTTGCCCAGCGTGGCATAAAGCGCGGTGTCCTGCGGCTTGGGCACTCCGGCCCGCTCGCTCAATCCCTGATTCAAAGCCTTGAGCGCCGTTTCGGTTCGCGTTTCCGGCGCCGAGCGCAAAAGCCGGTAAGCAGCGTCATATCCAGCCAGAGAGCCGTCGGCCGAATAGCGCCGGATCAGCCGTTCCACGTTCTCACGCGCGAGCGCAGAGTCCCAAACAGCGGGCCGAGTGAAGTATGCCAGCACATCCCGTCTCGCGCTCGTCGTGCGGCTCTCCAGCGCCCACCAGATGAGCCACGGCACGTGCGGATCGTCCGCATCTTTGTCCTGGTCAATCAGCGCTGTGACAATGGGAAGGCCGTCTGCGGCGGGCAATCGCTTCGCCGTTGAGGCAAGCTGGCTGCGCACCACAACGGCCGGCTCGGTACGCGCGAGTGAGCGAAGCTGCCGTGAGATCTCGGGCGATACTTTTCTCGCATCGCCCAATAGCCGCACGGTCCAGGAGCGCACGTAGGGATATGGGTGCTGGAGCAACTGGCTTGCGAGCTTCTCGTCAAAACCGCCGGAGACGTACAGTGCCCAGAGCCCCTGAAGCGCCTGCCGGCCATTCTCGGTGGAAAGCGCCATGCGCTGCAGCGCCGGATACACGGAAGGGTCGCGCCGCTCAGCCAGCAGCAGCCGCGCCTGGTCCGCGAACCATCCGTTCGGCTGCCGCAGCAGCCGCACAAGCTCAGTGCTCGAAAGCTTGGCCAGGTCGAAGTGAGGCGCCGGCTTCGTGCCTTCCGCCATTAACTTGTACACGCGCCCGTTGGAGCGGTCCCATTCCGCGTCCGGATCCGGATGCGCCGTGCGCACGTCAAAGAAGTCACAGACGTAAATGGCGCCGTCGGGACCGAGCGCGAGATCGGTGGGGTTCGACCAAGTGTCGTTAGGATCGAAAACCTTGCCGCCCAGGGTCGCTTCCACGGTTGAGCCCAGCGGTTGAATCCGCCACCAGGAGACGTTATGGCTCAAGAAATTCGCGCCGATGAAGGTTCCGCGGAACAGTTCCGGGAACGTGTTCCCTGAGTAGATCGTTCCGCCCAGCACCACGTGCCCGCCATTCACGCCGTTGTTCTTCACATGGGGAAAGAAGCCATAGGCATACGGGTTGTGCAGCGGGCCATGCTTTCCGAAATTTTTCTGGTAGTATCCGCCCTGCACAGCGTGCCAAAACAGGGCGCTTCCGTTGGAGCTATAGAACAGATTTCCGTCGCCATCGAAAGTCAGGCCGTAGATATTACCGCCGCCTTCTGCAAACAGCTCCATCTCATGAGTGACGGGATGGTATCGCCACACGCCCTGCTGAAACTCCAGGCCGCGCACTTTTGCCGTGGTCGTGCTGCCGTTCAATCCGTATAGCCAGCCGTCTGGCCCCCACGTCAAGTGGTTGGCCATGGATTGCGCATCTTCCATCCCGAAGCCCTGAAGCAGCACCTCGGGGTCGCCATCCGGAACATCGTCGCGGTTCCTGTCCGGGTAGAAAAGCAGGTACGGCGACTGCATTACGAATACTCCGCCATAGCCGAACGCCACGCCAGTGCACAGGTTCAGATCGGTGACGAAGTCCTTGAAGCGATCAGCATGGCCGTCTCCGTCGGTGTCCTCCATGATCGTGATGCGATCGGCTCCTTTCGGACCGCGCGGCGGCGGCTCGGGAACACGATCGTAAATAGTCCGCGAATAGCGGTCCACGCTGACGCGCTTTAATCCGGCGGGATTTGGATATTGAAGATATTGAATAGTCCAGAGTCTGCCGCGATTATCGAACTTCATAAGAATCGGCTGGCGGACCTGGGGCTCGCCGGCATAGAGCGTCGCCCGGAAACCGTTCGCAACCTGAAAGTGGCGAGGCGCTTCCTCCACCGAGTAGCCCTGCGCATGCAGCAGCGTTACCGCTCGAATCATGAACAGCAGACTCAGAGTTTGCTTCATTTGAATTTGCTTAAACGGCGGCTCCCCAGGCTTGCGCGATTGTTTCCAGCCGGACGAGTTTCGCCCGTGCTCCCGCCCCCTTTACTGTTTCGATGATCGAGTCAATCACCTGGAAATTCGGATCGGCGACGCCCAGGGCGGAAGGGTGCGACAGGAAGCACCAAACCTTTCTGTGCTCGATCGACCACTCCAGGCCCGATTGAACGCCTTTTTGAAAATCGGCCAGCTTCCACCTTCCGGTGCGCATCGTGCTCACATCGCTCGGCGGGTTCATCGGCAGCTCAATCAGGCCGGAAGGATAAACAAAGGGCTGCGCCGCTTCCTGGCTCTGAGGAATGGCCTCCAGCTCACCCGGCTGCGGCGACCCGGTATCGGGTTGGACCGGATGCCTCGGATACAAACTGCTGACCCAGGTGTAGCCCTGCGAGAGGAGCAGGTGCTGAATGTCGGGCCGGTCTTTCAGGCCATTCGGAAAACCGCCGGGCGTGCGAAAACCTGCGGACCTTATTCCCAGACGGTCTTTCAGAGCCATCTCGCAGAGACGGATATTTCCTGCGATGAGTTCGGCCGGCGTCTTTCCAAACGCAAGCCATGGCGCGCGCTGGAAACGGTATTGCACGTGAGCGATATCCGTCGCTTTGACATTGACATGATCGTAAGTGTGATTGCCGACGCCGTGTCCGAGCTTGAGAATCTCTTCCAGCCAGGCCACGCTGGGCTGCTCGAGCACCCGGCCCACAACAAAGAAATGCATTTTGCCGCCGGCAGCAGCTACGCGGCGCGCCGCGCCTACGGAGTACTGCTTGCTGGCTTCATCGAGCTCGCCCTTCTTGTAGTTCCATTCGGTTTGATCCCATGTGGGATAATGCGCGCTCATTTCACAATCGAGCGTGATCGCAATAAGAGCCGCCTTATTCTGTGCGTCCGCGCGCGCGGCAGCAACCGCGGCCGTTCCTAGAAATCTCCGCCGCGTCATCGTTTCGCCTCCTCGGCCGCCTGCAGAGGCTTCCAATTCAGCCATCGGTCCAGAAACGGATACGTGTCGCGCCCTTCCACCTTGTGCGGACCTGCAAACCGGCTGACCTGGCCCTTCTCCGGAATGCCGAGCTTGCGATAAATCTCGAGCACCTTCTCAATTTCGCGGTCCACCAGGCTGCGAGGAGCCACGATCACACCATCAAAATCGCCCATCTCAACCATGAATGCCCGCGGCGCGATCAACGAAGCGAGATCGGAATGATTGAATTCTTCCAGCATCCCGAAGTTATACTGGTCCACTACGTTCGGATAAAACAGATACGCCGTGCCTTGAGTAAGATCCGTGGTCTTCATATTCCAGTCGTTGAAATGCCCGCTTGAAATCACGACCTGAAATCGCGGCTCGCCCGGCCCAATCCACAGCGCCGTGTAGCCCCCATAAGAAAGTCCGTAGAAGGCGAACCGCTGGGAATCAACATACGGAAGCGTGGTGAGATAGTCGAGAATTCTGCCGAACTTCTTTACATCCATCCCGGCCGGAATGAGGCCGGTAAGATGCGAACGCCGGATCAACTTCGTGCGCTCGGCGTTGTCCTGGGTTGCGATCATCGGAGCGAAAACGATATAGCCGCGTGCGGCAAGGCGAAGACCGAACCGGGAGTAGACCGCGTCATCCTTGGGGTTTGGCTTTACGCCGAGCGCCGCTTCGGGACGGCCTGCAAGCCCGTGCTGTACGAAAACTACGGGACGTTTTTCACCGGGCTTAAGGTGCTTCGGCACCAGCAGAATTCCGTAAGCGTGAACGCCGTCATACACGCGTACCGAGAGGCGGAAACCAAAAAACCCCGGCTCATCATAGACCGGTACGCTTTTGGCTTCGAACGCCCCTGAAGCTTGCGGATAACGGCCGATCAGATCGAAATAGGCGCGGCGCTTGGCCGCGATCGACTTCTCGTACGCGGCGGGAGACGAATAGTCCGGCTGCCATCGTGTCTGGACCCTGTCCGCGGCCTCCAGCGCCATATTCCGGAACAAAGCCTGCCATTGGCTGAACTGCGCATTGGCAATTTCGGAGACCTTTTCGAGATCCATACTTGGGGCGGCGGCCGCGGCTCCTGATTGCGGCGGTACAGGCCGCAGCACATCGGCGAGGTGATCAAGCGCGGCGCCGTCCAGAGTTTTCGAGGCGTGGAATGTTCTCGGACGGACCAGTTCCGCGATCTGATCATTGGAGAAATGCGACCGCAGCTTCCAAAGCATCCGATCCTCGGGCTGGTCCCAGTCCGGCCGCGGATCATCGAGATAGCCGGAAGAAACAGCAGCCTGCAAGCGCGTATCGAGAGCGGCCGCATAGAGCGCTGTCATGCCGCCCTGGCCGTGGCCGGCGACGCCGATGCGCGTGGAATCGACCGAGGGCAATGCGGCGAGGTAATCGACGATCGACCGCATTTGCAGAAGCTCGGCTCCAAGGATGTGGCGTCCGGTCTGATATGCCAGCCGCATCAGCCAGGTCCGGTCTTCCAGCCAAGGCTCCGAGAATGCACGGCGCTGTGTGAAGAATGGGGCGAATACAACAAAGCCGGTGCGGGCGAGCCGGCGCGCGATCTGTTCATTTTCGGAGAGGCGCCCGGTGAGCCCGGCCAGATCGGCGGCAGACTGCGCGGCGTCAGGCGCCACGATCACCGCCGGCCTCTTCCCACCCCCTTTCGGCTCCAGCAGCACACCGTAGCAGCGAACCAGCGTACCGGCCGAACCCCTCGTGGGCGGCTGCGTTCCCATCCGCAGCAGCGGCCAGCTCACCAGCGCGGCGGCGTACTCGGCCGTCTCCCCCAACGGGGTGCGCGCAGCGGCCGGACTCATCGGTTCATCAATTGCTCCCGTGATCTGGCGCAGCAGGTTGCGCCGCTCCTCCTGGCTTCGTTGGGCAAAGCTCGCGCGTTCGGTTGCCGCCTCGCGGATCTGCCGCTCATAAAACTTGCGCAGCTCCTGGTACTGCTCGGCAGCGATGTCTTCGGGGAAATCCCACCAGGCCGTTTGCGGGAGCGGCCCCGGTTTCTGGGCAGCGGCGGCCATTGCTATCGCCAGCCAAACCGCCAGCCGCTTCATCTCGTTCTCCGCATAGACGAACGAGCGTATCGCAATTTGGCCGATAGAATCCAGACGTGCATCCGTTCTCTGATTTGGCCCGTATTGTTCTCGGGAGAGGAATGCCGTGAATCTGACACGTGCCGCCTGGATCGCGATGCTGGCATGCGCCTCGGCCGCCGGCCATCCGATGGGGAATTTCAGTGTGAGCCACTATACGCGCCTCGAAATTAGCGGCCAGCAGCTTCGGTTGCATTATGTCCTCGACCTGGCCGAAATTCCCACTTTCGAGCTGATGCAGAATCTGGGCGTAGCACCAGGCATTTCCGCTCACGAATTGGAAACGAAAATTCGCCCGCAGGCCACGGCCTGGATCCGAAGCCTCGTCGTGCGCGTGAGCGGGCGGCAAGTTCCCTGCAGATTGGAGGATGCGCGCGTTACCGTCAGCGATGGCGCGGGAAATATGCCCGTGCTGCGAATCGATATGTTCGCGAGCGCACTCGCGCGGCCGGGAAAGCTTGAATTTGAAGACCGCAACTATCCGGATCGCGCAGGCTGGAAAGAGCTGGTCGTAAACGCCGGCAAGGGCGCGCGAATCGTGTCGACCAGCGCGGGTTCGAGCGATCGCAGCTCCGCTCTCAGGTCGTACCCGAGCGATCCCGCGATCGCGCCGCCGCAGATGTTGCGTGCGGTTGTGGAATGGCGGCCGGTTCCGGTGACCCATCACGTCGCGCGCCGCGAGCCGCCAGCGCTGCTTCAATTGGAATCGCCGCGAAGCGTGCCATCCGTTTCGCGATCAGCTCCTGGGATGCTAGTTCGGGGCGATCGCCTCTCGGGTCTGGTTGCTCGCGGCAATCTCGGATGGGATCTATTGCTGGCCCTCGTGATCGCATTCGGACTCGGAGCCGCGCACGCGCTCTCGCCCGGCCACGGCAAGACGATGGTGGCCGCCTACCTGGTAGGCTCGCGCGGCAGCGCGCGGCATGCCTTGATTCTGGGTGCGACCGTGACTTTCACGCACACGATCAGCGTCTTCCTGCTCGGCTTCGTTACGCTGTTTCTTTCCCGGTATGTACTGCCGGAATCGCTCTATCCCGTGCTCAGCGCGATCTCGGGGCTTACGGTGGCCTGGCTCGGGGCCACGCTGCTTGCCCGGCGTCTTTTAGCCTTGCGGCACCGCCAGAAGCATCACGAGCACGGCCATCATCACGACCATGACGGCCTTGGCCACCAACACGGCCATGAGCACACGCACCATCATCATGACGGACGCAGCCATTCGCACGTGCCCGAGGGCGATGTAACTATGGGAACCCTGCTCGCGCTCGGGTTCAGTGGTGGCCTTGTCCCCTGCCCGTCCGGCCTGGTCTTATTGCTCGGCTCAATCGCCGTTGGCCGGGTTGGTCTCGGGCTGCTTCTACTGACCTCCTTCAGCGCGGGGCTGGCGCTTGTTCTTACTGGAATCGGATTGCTCGTAGTCTATGCGAGAAACTGGCTGCCCGCGCGACCGCACGCCGCGAACAGCGTCATATTTCGGTGGATACCGGTGGCATCTGCATCCGTCATTCTGGCATTGGGAGTCATGATGACCGCGCTTGCCTTCGGATGGATTCGCCCCAGCTTTGTAACGGGATAAGCACGCGGTTCCTATTCCGACATTGGAGCGCTTCGTGCTCGGAACAGCTTCGGGGACGAATCCATGAGCGGAAAAACAGGAGCTCGCCAAACTGGGAAAAAGCCCGCTTCGACGCGCCGGCATGACAGTCTTACCGCGGGCGCATTTGGCCGCCAGACCGCCGACAATGTGCGCTCGGGAGAAGAGCTGAATCGCAAGCGATCCGGAGAGCCTTTCAAGCAGTACTCCAGCTATCGAAACCGGAAGGGGAAACCGAGGAATGGCTAAGAAGCAACACAAAGATCAGTTGCGAGCTGATAGCAAAGCAAGCCCGCAGGCCACCAGGCGCGCCGGCGGAAAACGCGACCCGAAAGGAAGAACCGGCCAGTACACGACAGCCGGCAATCCTCCGATTACCAAGAAGTGAGTCGGGTCTGGCAGCCGTTAGAGTTCTTTTGCGAACTCAGGCGAGCAGTTTTTTTACGACGTTTCCTTCTACGTCGGTAAGACGGAAATCGCGACCCATGTGATGGTAGGTGAGCCGGGTGTGCTCGAGTCCCAGGCAGTGTAGAATCGTCGCCTGAAGATCGTGCACGTGGATTTTGTCCTCCACGATATTCATGCAGAGATCATCCGTTTTTCCTACCACCTGACCGCCCCTGATGCCGCCGCCTGCCATCCACAGGCTCCAGGCCACAGGGTGGTGGTCGCGGCCGCCATTGTCCTTCTCTTCCGGCCGGCGGATCTCGACCATTGGAGTCCGGCCAAATTCGCCGCACCACAGAACCAGGGTGCTTTCCAGCAGCCCGCGTTGTTTCAAATCGGTCAGAAGGGCAGCAGTCGGTTTATCAGTGATATCGCAGTTCTTCTTCAGCTTTTTGTTGAGCTCTGTATGATCGTCCCAGCTTGCATGCGTGAGCATGACGAAACGGACCCCGCGCTCCACCATGCGCCGCGCCAGGAGGCAGTTTGTCGCGAACGGCCGAGTGGGTTCCTCGTCTACACCATACATTTTCAGGGTCTCCGGCGACTCCTTGGAAAAATCCCGCAGCTCCGGCGCCGCCATTTGCATCCGGAACGCGAGCTCGTACGAGGCGATGCGCGAGGCGATTTCCACATCGCCGGTATTGGCGTAGTGCTCCTCGTTGAGATCTTTCAGCACGTCCAGGCTTGCACGCTGCATCTCGCGACTGACGGCCGGCGGATTCGAAACGTACAGCACGGGATCACCGGAGCTCCGGAACACGACGCCTTCGTAAGTGGAAGGCAAAAAGCCGCTCGACCAGTTCGAAGTGCCGCCGCTCGTACCCACGCCCGAGCCCAGCACCACAAACCCCGGTAAATTCTGCGATTCGCTGCCCAAGCCATACAGCACCCACGCGCCCATGGTCGGACGTCCGAACTGAATACTGCCGCTGAATAACAGCAACTGCCCTGGATGATGATTGAACGCATCCGTATACATCGAGCGGATGAGACAGATATCGTCGGCATGCGAAGCGGTGTGCGGGATGAAATCGGAAAACTCGGTTCCGCACTGGCCGTACGGCTTGAACTCGCGCGGGCTGGCGAGCACCGCGGCGTCGGGTTTCGTGAAAGCCAGCCGGAGGTTCTTGGTCATGGAGGCGGGCAGCGGTTTGCCGTCCCATTTCTTCAGCTCCGGTTTGGGATCGAAGAGGTCGAGCTGGCTGGGACCGCCCTCCATGAACATGACGATGACGTTCTTAGCCTTCGGGGGAAAGTGCGGCTTTTTTGGGGCGAGCGGGTTCACCTGCGGAACACCTGCGCGGCCCTCCACTCCGAGCAGATGCGCCATAGCGACCGTGCCGATGCCGCCCGCGCAGTCCCGGAAAAATCGGCGGCGGCTTTGGATTCGACGAAAATCTTCGAAATTCATTGCTACTCCCGGTTCATAAACTCATCGAGATTCAGCAGCACACGGCCAACTCCCACCCAGGCGGCTGCTTCGGTCTCGGTTACACTCTCGACGTGGTTTGGAAACAGACCTTCAGCCTCCTTCACATTCTGCTGCAAATGGCCGATCTGCTGGTCGTAGTACCGCGCCATGCGCTCGGTCTCGCGCTCGCTCGGTTTCCGCGCAAGAGCGATCTCGTAGGCATAATCCAGACGGTGCCGGAAACCCGGCTGCGCCTCGCGCACCAGCCTGTACGCTAACCCCTGCGCCGCTTCAAAAAAGACAGGATCGTTGAGCAGATTCAGCGCTTGCAGCGGCGTGTTCGAGCGTTGACGGCGCGTGCACGAGAGCGTCGAGTTCGGAGCATCGAAATTCATGAGCTGGGGATATGGCGTGGTCCGCTGGAAATGAATGTACAACCCGCGACGATAGCGATCCGGCCCTTTGGTTTCCGGCCACTTCACAGAGTTTGCATAGGAAAGCTCGGCAACGCCTTTTGGCTGCGGGGGACGAATGCTCTTCCCGCCGATCTGAGAAAGATTTAATAAGCCTCCGGCTGCCAGGGCCTCATCGCGAATCAGCTCAGCGGGCAATCGCAGCCGCGATTGGCGGGCGATGAGCGTGTTCTCCGGATCGCGGGAAATCAGCTCCGGCCTCGCATGCGAAGATTGCCTGTAGGCGGCGGAGGTCACAATCAGTTTGTGCATCTGCTTCATGCTCCAGCCGCGGTCCATGAATTCGGAGGCCAGCCAATCCAGCAAGGCCGGGTGTGTGGGACGGTCTCCCTGCGTGCCGAAATCCTCCGAGGTTCGAACCAGCCCGCGGCCGAACAACTCCTGCCACATTCGATTGACGGCAACACGCGAGGTCAGAGGGTGATCGCGGGACACCAGCCAGCGGGCCAGCGTGAGCCGCGTCGGTTTCTCTCCGGTGGGAAGCGGCGGGAGCACTGCAAGCGTTCCCGGCTGAACCTCCGGACCGTGCTCACGATAATCGCCCTTCTTGTGAATAAATGTTTTCGGCGGCTGCGGATTTTCCGCCATCGTCGGCGCCTCACTGAATTGCGGCAGCGAAGCCTTCAGCTCGTCCAGCTTCTTGACTAGTTCCTTGAATTTGAGCTCCTCGTACCGCTGTTTCGTAATGGCTTGCCCATAGTTCCTCACGAAGAACTCGGTGAGAACCTCACTTTGCCGCTGCGTGCGCTTGGCCGGATCGGTTCGCAGGATCTTGATGCCGTTGTCCAGCATCACCCGCAGCACACCATACGCAAAGTCCAGGTTCGGATGCTGGCCCGGGTGATCGGCAGCGTCCATCAATTGTTTTTCCCATTCGGCTTGAAGCTGGGGAACGTGATATTGTTCAAACAGCTCCCGGCGTTTCCGTTCGAATTCGGGCCGGGCTTCGAGATACGGCCCCAACTCCCCAGGCAGCGGAGCGTCGATATTGACCTCTTCGGCCGCATTGAAAAAAGCAAATAGCTGGTAATACTCTTTCTGGCTGATGGGATCATACTTGTGATCGTGGCACTGCGCGCAGCCAACCGTCAGGCCCATCCACACAGTACCCAGCGTGTTGGTGCGGTCGATTACCTGTTCATCACGGAACTGCTCGGGATCCGTACCGCCCTCGCGATTGGTGAGTGTGTTGCGGTTGAAGCCTGTTGCGATGCGTTGTTCGGTGGTCGCGTTCGGGAGCAAATCGCCGGCTAGCTGCTCGATCGTGAACTCGTCGTAGGGCATGTCGCGATTCAGCGCTTCGATCACCCACTGCCGGTAGCGCCAGGCCCAGGGACGCGAAAGATCTTTCTCATACCCGTCGCTATCGGCATACCGCGCAAGATCCAGCCAGTAACGGGCCCATTTCTCTCCGTAATGCGGCGAAGACATTAACCGGTCCACCAGCCGCTCATACGCATCAGGTCTGTTGTCCTGAACAAATTCATCGATTTGCTGAGGCGTAGGCGGCAAACCTGTCAGGTCCAGACAGACGCGCCGGAGCAGCGTACGCTTGTCTGCTTCCGGAGACGGTTCGATCCCTTCCGACTCGAGCCGCGAAACAATGAATGCGTCAATCGGGTTGCGAACCCAGGAGCGGTGGCGAACGGCGGGGACTTCCGGGCGCCGTACCTTCTGAAAGGCCCAATGCGAATTGCCGTGCCCGCCCGAACTGATTACGGCGGTATTCGGCCAATTGGCACCCTGATCGATCCAGGCTCGCAGCATCCGAATTTCGGCGGCGTTCAGCCGCTCGCCGACAGGCGGCATCACCAGTTTCCCCTCGGCCCCGGATACTAGCCGGATCAGGCGGCTGTCCGCGCTGTGACCGGGACGAATTACCGGACCCGACTTGCCGCCGCGCAGCGCGTCGTCCTTTTGATCCAATCGCAAACCGCCCATCTGTTGCCTGGAACCGTGACAGACGATGCATCGTCTTTCAAGTAGCGGCTGAATATCGCGAGAAAATTCGATTCTCTTAGAGGCTGAAGGTGTGCTCTTGGAATCGGCCGCAGAGAGCACACATGGAATTCCGCAGAGGAGAGCAGCAAATAGGAAAACTTCCTTCCTGCGTTGCACCATGCCTTTATTATATTTTGCCGAAGCGGCTAAAGCTCAGGTATGTAAACGCACGAAGCGAAGCCTTCCTGTTTTGCTGTAAACGCTAAAATAACGACGCGCCCATGGTTCAAATGCACCGCGGCAGGAAGCTTTCTGCCTTCCGCGGATACCTGATTGCGATTCTTCTAATCACCTTGGCCGCTGTTGTTCGGGTAATCCTGCAGCCAGCTCTCGGGCCAAGGTTCCCCTTTTTCTCATTCATTATCGGCGTAATGATTGCGGCCTGGCTCGGCGGACTGGGCCCGGCACTGTTCGCCCTGGTGCTGGGCGGCTTCGCAGGCATTTATCTTTTCGGCCTACGACCAGCCGATTTAATTCTCGAAGGCATTAATCCTCGGCTTAGCTTGGGCTTATACGTACTGGTAGGCGGAACGGCCGCAGCGATCATTACGGTATTGCGGCGCGAGCGGAATAGGGCGAATGAAAACGCAGAGGCCGCAGAAGTACACCTTCATCAACTGCTGCGGCATCGCGAGTGGGCGGAAGTGACTCTTGCCAGCATCGGTGATGGCGTAATCAGCACCGATGCAGAAGGGCGTATTAATTTTTTGAACGGAGTTGCGGCTTCGCTAACGGGTTGGGACCGGCAGGATGCCTTGGGAAGGCCCTTGGCCGAAGTATTTCGGACGGTAGACGAAGAGACCGGGGCAATTAGCACCGATCCGCTTGAGCGAATTCTAGCCAAAGGCGACGCCATGGAGCTTGCCAGCCACACTGCGCTCCTCACTCGAACCGGCGCGCTCATCCCGATCGATGATAGCGGCTCTCCGGTTCGCGACACGGACGGGAATATCCGCGGAGCCGTTTTAGTCTTTCGAGATATCACTGCGCGGCGTCAGGCAGAACGGCAGCTTCGTAGCGCAGAGAAGCGCTGGCACCAGATTGTAGAGACCGCCAACGAAGGGATTTGGTTGCTCGATTCGGGGCAAAGAACCGTGTATGCAAATCAGCGGATGGCCTCCATGCTTGGGTATAGAACATCCGAAATGATGGAGCTGGAATACATGGTATTTTGCTTTCCCGAAGATCTGGAGACCTTGCGCGGGCACGTCGCAACCAATCTTGCGGGCGGCGCCGAGCAATTCCATTTCCGCTTCCGCCACAGAGATGGCCGCGAGGTGTTTACGTTGGCGTGCACCAGTCCAATGCGAGACGTGCGCGGCCAGATCACAGGCGCCTTGGGAATGTTCTCCGATGTGACCGAGCAGCGCCTCGCACAGCTTGCGCTTCAGGAAAGCGAGCAGCGTTTTCGGGAGTTTGCCGAGACGGTTGAGGACGTGTTCTGGATTGCGGACGAAGCCGGCGAGTCTCTCTTATACGTTAGTCCGGCCTTCGAACGGCTCTGGGGACAAAAACCGGAAGCGGTTCTCGAAAGCCGCCTGGCATGGCTGAATCAAATCTACGAAGAAGACCGGGAGCGGGTGCGGGACGCGCTCATCGCCAAGGCCGGCCAGGGCCGGTTCGACGAAGAATATCGCATCATACGGCCGGACCAGTCGATTCGCTGGGTACGCGATCGCGGCTTTCCTGTGCGGGACGAGTACGGCAATGTCCTCCGCATTGTAGGCATCACCGAGGACATTACGGAGCGCAAGAAGTTCGAAGCGGACCTTCAGGAAACGGCGAAGCTGGAAAGCCTTGGCGTGCTTGCCGGGGGCATTGCGCACGATTTCAATAACCTGCTCACCGGCATTATGGGAAACGCCAGTCTCGCGCTCGAAGAGCTTCCGGCAAGCAGCGCGGCCCGGGAGCTGATTGCCGGTGTGGTGCATGCCAGCGAGCGTGCCGCCGACCTCACACGCCAAATGCTCGCGTATTCCGGTAAGGGTAAATTCGTTGTGCAGTTCGTGAACTTGTCGGCCGTACTGCGCGAGATTGTCGGCTTATTACGAAGCTCGATCTCACGGGGAATACAGATAGAACTGCATCTTCGGGACGACTTGCCGGCCGTGGAAGCTGACGTGGCTCAGATTCAGCAGCTTCTGATGAACCTGGTGATCAATGGAGCCGAGGCGATTGGCGATTGTCCAGGGACGATTACAATCCGGATAGAACTCCAGCACTGCGACGAAGAGTACGTCCGCACGACCTTGGCAGGTCAAGGTCTCGAACCCGGCGAATACGTCATGCTGCAAGTCAAAGACACCGGTTGCGGCATGGACACTGCGACCCAGGCAAGAATCTTCGAGCCGTTCTTTACGACAAAGTTTACAGGGCGCGGGTTGGGTTTGGCGGCAGCGCGGGGAATTGTTCGTGGACATCGAGGCGCGATTATCGTAGACAGCGCTCCAGGCCGCGGCAGCACGTTCACGGTCCTGCTCCCGGCCGCCAAAGCGGCCGTACAACCGCGAGAGTCGGAAAAGGAGACCGGAAGCGAGCGTTTCGAGGGCGTGATCCTGGTAATAGATGACGAGGAGATCGTTCGCACCACTGCCCAATCCGCGCTGGAAAGGCTGGGCTTCCGCGTACTCTCGGCCGAGAACGGGTTGAGGGGTATCGAGCTTTTCGAGAGTGCCGCCGACGAAATTTCGCTTGTGCTTCTCGATATGACAATGCCGTTGATGAGCGGCGAGGAGACGCTCCGGCGCCTTCGCGCCATTCGGCACGATGTGCCTGTCATTGTTTCCAGTGGATTCAGCGAGATGGAGGCCAGCCGGCGTTTTGAAGGCCAGGTCCTCGGAGGCTTTCTGCAAAAGCCCTACACCGCCGGCTACCTTGCAGAAAAGGTTCGAAGCATCCTGCTCGCGGAAAAATTGCCGCCTGCCGCCGCCGGGCACTGCTAACCGGCTGAAGTGCCTCTCGCCTTAGCGGCGGCTCTGTAACGGCGTAGCGAGCTATAAGGCGCCGGAACGCTACACTGGAACTATGACGCGTTCGCCGGATCTCTCGGCTTTCGACCCCCTAATCGCGGAGTGGTTCGAAAAGCGCTTCGCGAGCCCGACGACGCCGCAGGTTTTGGGGTGGCCAGAGATCCGAGCAGGCCGGGACGTCTTGATCTCAGCGCCGACCGGCTCCGGAAAAACGCTGGCAGCTTTCCTGATATGTCTCGACGGGCTGGTGCGCGCCGCGCGTTCGGGCGCCTTGCGCGACGAAACCGTCGCCGTTTACGTCTCGCCCCTTAAAGCGCTGAGTAACGACATCCACAAAAACCTGGAAGCGCCTCTGGCCGAGATTGCAGCGTTGGCGCGCGAGCGTGGGATCGATCTATTGCCCATCCGGACGGCCGTGCGCACCAGCGATACGCCCGCCTGGGAGCGGCAGCGGATGACCAAGGAACCGCCCCATCTGCTCGTGACCACTCCCGAGTCGCTCTTCATATTGCTTACAGCCGAAGGATCGCGAAAGATGCTGCGCACCGCTCGTACACTGATCGTGGATGAAATCCACGCCGTGGCAGACGATAAGCGCGGCTCGCATCTGGCGCTGTCCGCCGCGCGGCTGGACGCTCTGGTCGCCGGCGCAGGGCTTTCGCGGCCTCAGCGGATCGGCCTCTCAGCCACCGTGAAGCCGATCGAAGAAGTGGCGCGTTTTCTTGGTTCCAACACACGGATTCTCCAGGCGGGCTATCGGCGCGAGATGGACCTTGCGGTCGAGGTGCCGAAGGATGAGCTCGGTCCGGTAGCGAGCAACGAGATGTGGGCCGAGATTTACGATCGCGTAGCGGAACTGATCCGGTCGCATCGCACTTCGCTCATTTTCGTCAATACACGCCGGCTGGCAGAGCGGGTTTCGCATCATCTGGAGGAGCGGCTCGGAGAAGAAGTGGTGCTGCCGCATCACGGCAGTCTTTCCCGCAAACTTCGATTTGAAGCCGAGGCGCGGTTGAAGAATGGCGAGCTGCGGGCCGTTGTGGCGACAGCGTCGCTGGAGCTTGGAATCGATATCGGATCGGTGGATCTGGTTTGCCAGATCGGCTCGCCCCGTTCCATCGCAATCGCCTTGCAGCGTATCGGGCGCTCGGGCCATTGGGTAGGAGCTCGTCCGAAAGGACGCCTCTTCGCGACTACGCGCGATGAGCTGATCGAGTGTGCCGCCCTGGTTCGCGCCATCCGGCTTGGCGAGCTCGACCGGATTGAGATCCCGATGGCGCCGCTCGACATTCTGGCACAGCAGATCGTGGCGGCATGCGCAGCCGAGGAGTGGGAGGAAGACGCGCTTTACGAGCTTGTGCGCGGCACGTACTCGTATCGTGACCTCGACCGGCGGGATTTCGATGCGGTGCTCGAGATGCTCTCGGAGGGCATCGCAGCTGCGCGAGGTCGCAGCGGCGCATATCTCCATCGTGACTTGGTCAATCGCCGGGTAAGCGGCCGGCGCGGCTCCCGTCTCGCTGCGATTACTTCTGGCGGCGCCATTCCCGAAACGGCTAATTATCAGGTGGTGCTGGAACCGGAGGGGACCACAATCGGGACCCTGGATGAAGATTTCGCGGTAGAGAGTTTGGCCGGAGACGTCTTTCTGCTTGGCACAACCTCATGGCATATCAAGCGCGTTGAACCCGGCGTGGTGCGCGTGGAAGATGCGCATGGCGCAGCGCCCTCAATTCCATTCTGGCGTGGCGAGGCGCCGGGCCGTACCCTGGAGCTGTCCGAGGAGGTTTCCCGCTTGCGCGAGCGCATTCTGGCGCCGGATGCCCTGGACTTTCTGATGACAGAATGCGGTCTCGACCGCCGCGGCGCCGAGCAGGCGTTGGAATACGTGCAGGCGGGTAAAGCGGCGCTCGGAGCGCTGCCGACGTCAACAGAGGTTGTGGCCGAACGCTTCTTCGATGAGGGCGGCGGCATGCAGCTCGTGTTGCACGCTCCCTTCGGCGCGCGCATCAACCGGGCCTGGGGGCTGGCGCTGCGCAAACGCTTCTGCCGTTCGTTTAACTTCGAGCTGCAGGCCGCGGCCACCGACAACGGAATCGTTCTATCGCTTGGAGAGCAGCATTCGTTTCCCCTCGAAATCGTCTTTGGATTTTTGAAGCCCGGCAACGTGGAACACGTTCTGACCCAGGCGCTGCTGGATGCGCCCATGTTCACGGCGCGATGGCGCTGGAATACTTCGCGCGCGCTCGCGGTGCTCCGCTATCGCAACGGCCGGCGCGTTCCGCCTCCTATTCAACGGATGCGCGCTGAAGATCTGCTCGCCGCAACTTTCCCGGACCAGGCGGCCTGCGCGGAAAACCTCACTGGCGAGATCCGCATTCCCGATCATCCGCTGGTCCACGAAACGATCCAAAACTGTCTGCATGAGGCGATGGATCTGAAAGGCCTGCAGCGTATTTTGACGCAGATGGAGACCGGCGCGATCAGCACGCGCGCCATCGACACGCCGGAGGCCTCTCCTCTCTCGCACGAGATCTTGAACGCGAACCCGTATGCGTATCTGGATGACGCCCCGCTTGAGGAGCGCCGTGCCCGCGCCGTGCAGTTACGGCGGACGCTGCGGACGGACGTATCGGGAGGCGCGGGAGTGCTCGATGCCGAAGCCATCCGGCAAGTATCGGCTGAAGCCTGGCCTGAGGTCCGCGACGCCAATGAGCTGCACGACGCGCTGCTGACCTTGATCACGCTGCCGCCATCGGCCGAGTGGCAATCCTGGTTCGACCAGCTCGCCGCCGCACGGCGCGCCGCCACCTTCCACGTGAACGGAGCAGAGTTCTGGGTTCCGGCCGAGCGAGTCAGCATTGCGCGGCTCGCACATCCTGACGGAATGCTATTCCCGGCAATTGATGGCGTAATCTCGTCGCGGGGAACAGCGGACACGCAGGAAGCCGCGGTGACGGAGATTCTCCGAGGCTGGTTTGATTCCGCAGCGCCGCTACGAGCTTCGGAATTGAGCGCGCGCCTGGCACTGCCGAAGGAGCTGGTGAACGCCGGAATTGCCCGGCTCGAAGCCGAGGGCCAGATTTTGCGAGGACAGTTTACGCCGGGCGATCGGGGTCCGGAACCCGAATGGTGCCATCGCCGCCTTTTGGCGCGCATTCATCGGCTCACGATCGGCCGTCTGCGGCGGGAGATCGAGCCGGTAACGACGGCGCAGTTCATGGCCTTCTTGGGACGCTGGCAACACGTGGCGCCGGGTACGCATTTGCATGGGGCAGATGGCGTTCTGCATATCATCCGGCAGTTGCAGGGCTATGAGATCTCCGCGGCGGCATGGGAGTCCGAAATTCTTCCGCGGCGGGTCGCCCGGTACGATCCGGAGTTGCTGGATCGCCTGTGTCTTTCGGGCGATGTCATGTGGGGAAGGCTGTCGCCGCATCCGGCGTTCGTGCAAGCGGCGGCCGATACCCACAGCATGCATCGCGTGCGGCCAACGCGGGTTGCGCCGCTCGCTATTTTCCTCAGAGAGGACGCGAGCTGGCTCGCAGCAGGCGCCGAACCGGCGCCCGGCGATTCTTTATCGCACGCCGCGCGCGAGGTACTGGCAGCCCTTTCGACGCGCGGCGCCCTGTTCTTCGCGGAGATCGCGCGGGCGACAGGTCGGCTCGCGAGCGAAGTGGAAGATGCACTGTGGGAACTGGTAGCTGCAGGCCTCGTCACCGCCGATGGCTTCGAAAATCTTCGCGCGCTGCTTGACCCCAAGCGGCGCCGGGGCGAGGGACGAGGACGCAGCGCACGGCCGCGCCACGCCGCCGGGCGCTGGGCTCTGCTGCGGCATTCCGAGGCTGTGATCTCGGCTGAAAGCTTTGCCCGGCAGTTGTTGCGGCGTTGGGGCGTTGTCTTCCGCGACCTGTTGGCGCGGGAATCGCTGGCTCCAGCCTGGCGCGACCTGCTGGTAGCTCTGCGCCGTATGGAAGCAACTGGCGAGATTCGCGGCGGGCGCTTCGTGGCCGGCTTCGTAGGCGAGCAGTTTGCGATGCCGGAGGCGATCGAGCTCTTGCGCGCCGTGAGGCGCCAGGCTGATCCGGAGCTGCCGGTTCAGCTCTCAGCGGCCGATCCGCTCAATCTCGCCGGCGTGATTTTACCCGGACCACGGGTGAGCGCGCTGACTGCCGCCGCTGTGCAATGGAACCCTGTACCACCAAGCGATACAATCTCTCCATGAGCCGATCCGGCATCGGACCTAGCCGCCGCTGTTTTATTGCGGCCGCGGGGGTTTCCGCGCTCGCGACAGCGATGCCGGCTGCCGGCTCGCGCCCCATTCGCCTCGGAGGTCCGATTTTTTTGAAGAGCGAGGACCCGCGCGAGCTGGCACGCGAGCATCGCCGCCTGGGATACAGTGCCGCTTACTGTCCCAAGGCGACCGCGGACGATGCGGGCCGCGTGCGCGAAATTGAACAGGCGTTCGCGGCGGAAAACGTCGTAATTGCCGAAGTCGGAGCCTGGGTCAACATGCTCGATCCCGACGAGCAGAAGCGCAAAGCCAACCTGAAGTATGTAATCGAACGCTTGGCGCTGGCCAATGCAGTGGGCGCGCGCTGCTGTGTGGATATCGCGGGGTCGTACAATTCCACCGTCTGGTATGGTCCGCATCCGAAGAATCTCTCGCGAGAGTTCTTCGACGCTACCGTGGAAAACTGCCGGCGCGTGATCGACGAGATCAAGCCCACTCGCACAAAATTCACGATCGAAATGATGGGCTGGAATCTGCCCGACGGACCGGACGCGTACCTGAAGCTGATCAAGGCAGTGGATCGGAAGGCATTTGGGGTTCACATGGACGTGTGCAACGGCATCAACAGCCCGTCCCGGTTCTATCGCAGCGGGGAGTTCATCACGGAATGTTTTCGCAAGCTGGGGCCCTGGATTGCTTCCTGCCATGCCAAGGATCTGGCCTGGATCGTGGAATTGAATGTCCATTTCCAGGAAGTCGTGCCGGGACGCGGCCAGGTGGACTACAAGACATACCTGCGCGAGCTGGCGAGCCTGCCCGTGGACGCGCCGCTAATGCTGGAGCATCTGAAAACTCCGGAAGAGTACGAAGAAGGCAAGCGGTACATTCAGAAGATCGCGGCCGAATCCGGCCTGACGTTCGCTTAAAGAGGGATTATGAATCGAAGATCATTTATGGCCACCTCGGCCGCCGGGCTGTTTGCGGCTCCGGCGCGCCTTCCCATTAAGAAGGCGGTCCTCCTCAGCATGCTTCCGAAGGAGCTGAGCTATACGGACCGGTTCAAAATGGCCGTAGACGCCGGGTTTGAACAGATCGAGTGTCCGACAACCCCGGATGAGCGTGAAGCCACCGAGATCAAGAAAGCGTCGGAGTCGGCCAAGCTGCCGGTGCACTCCGTAATGAACATGGCGCATTGGAAATACCCGCTCTCCTCGGCCGATCCGGAAGTTGTGGCCAAGAGCATGGAGGGGATGCAGACCAGTTTGCGCAACGCGCACTTCTGGGGCGCGCAGACGGTACTGCTAGTGCCGGCGGTCGTGAACCCCCAAACCAGCTACAAAGATGCGTGGGTGCGCTCGCAAAAACAGATACGAAAACTGCTTCCGTTAGCCGAGGAGCTCAAGATAATTATCGCGGTTGAGGAGGTGTGGAATAAGTTTCTGCTGAGCCCGCTGGAGTTTGCAACCTATGTGGACGAATTCAAGAGCCCGTGGCTGAAGGCGTATTTCGACGTGGGCAACGTTGTGATCAACGGCTACCCGCAGGATTGGATTCGCGTACTGAATAAGCGAATCGTGAAGCTGCACATCAAAGATTTCCGGTTCAAGGACAGGAAAGCCGAATTCGTTCCGTTGCGCGAAGGCGAAATCGACTGGCCGCAGGTCCACGCGGCGCTGGCCGAAGTTGGATACCACGGCTCGGCAACTGTGGAGCTGCCCGGCGGAGACGCCAGTTACCTCCGCGAGGTGAGCCGGCGGTTTGATCTGATTCTTTCCGGCGCATAAGGACACGCCTGACTATGGGAAAATTTCTCATCGGGCTTGTCACCGGCTTCATACTGACCGGCCTGGTGCTGGTAATTGTCGTATTCGCGCTGATGCGGCTGCGTGGCGCGCCGCCAGGCATCCCGGATAATGCCGCTTTGCTCTTGCAGCTCGAAGGAGAGATTCCCGAGCGCGCGCCGGTGGAATTCCCGATTCCTTTGATCGCTGAACGGCAGCAGCCTACGGTTCAGGAAGTCTGGTCGGCCCTGCGGAAGGCCGCAGCCGACTCCAGAATCAAAGCCATAGTTCTTGAACCGAAATCTCTCGATATCGGCTGGGGCAAGCTGGAGGAGATTCGCGCCGACCTGGAGCAATTTCGCAGGTCCGGCAAACCCTTGATTGCATTCTTGAGGACACCGGGAACTCGCGAATACTACCTGGCCACGGCTGCCGACCATATATATCTGAGTCCCGGAGATCAGCTTTATTTGAAGGGAATGCGCGTCCAGACGATGTATTTCAAGCAGACACTCGACAAGCTCGGCGTCGACGTGCAGGTGGAGCATGCAGGCAAGTACAAAGACTTCGGCGATATGTTCACCCGCAGCTCGATGAGCCCGGAGACGCGCGAAGTGCTGAACAGCATTCTGGACGATTTATACGGGAACCTGCTTACGCGCATTTCGATGTCCAGAAGGAAGACTCCCGAAGAGGTCCGCTCGATCATTGACAATGGCCCGTTCCTGGCGGAGCAGGCGCGCGCGGCAGGACTGGTGGACGAGTTGCGGTACGAAGACCAGGTATTCGGCGAGCTAAAACAGCGCTTGCACTCCCCGCAGGACCTGAGGAAAGTTGCGCTTTCCAGGTACATCCGCATCCCTTCATCATCGCTGGGGCTCGAAGGGAATCGCAGGATCGCGCTCCTGGTTGGAGAAGGAGCCATTACAGGGGGCAGCACCACCGATGACGGGCTTTCAAACGAAGGCATCACCGCCGAGGGTTTCACGAAACTCCTCCGGCGTGTGCAGTCCGATTCTTCGATTGATGGCGTGGTGGTGCGGGTTGATTCGCCGGGCGGCGAAGTAGTTGCATCGGACAGGATCTGGCGGGAGATGAACCTGCTGAGCAAGAAAAAACCTACCGTCATCTCGATGTCGGACACGGCGGCTTCGGGCGGCTACTACATGGCAATGACCGGTGATCCGATTGTTTGCTATCCCGGCACGTTGACCGGATCCATTGGCGTCGTCTTTGGCAAACCGAACTTGCGCGGCCTATACGGCAAACTCGGAATCGCGAAGGACACGCTGACTCGCGGCCGCTTCGCCGATATTGACTCCGATTACCGTCCGCTCGAGCCGGCTGAGCTCGAAAAGCTGCGTCAGGGCATCAGCGCAACCTACCGGGACTTCGTAAACAAGGTAGCCCAGGCGCGCCGGCGCAATTACTCAGACGTGGAACCGATCGCTCAAGGGCGCGTCTGGCTGGGATCGCAGGCGAAAGCGAAAGGACTGGTGGACGACCTGGGCGGCTTTGACCGGGCGATCGAGCTTGTGAAGCAGAAGGCCCGAATCCCCGCTTCGGAAAAGGTCTCACTGGTGCTCTACCCGCCCCGGCGAAGCATCTTCGAAGTGCTATTCGGGCGCTCGTCGGAGGACATCCTGCAATCCAGGCTGGGCTCCCTCCGGCGGCTTTGGAACGCTCGCGTGTGGCTAAAGCCCGGGCTCTTCAGCATCATGCCGTATGTGATCGAGGTGTACTGAGAAGCGGCAAACTCTTTACCCCGGCCACATCTTGCGCCCTCTCACCGGGATGCGCCATAGTGGAGTGAGGCGTCCGTAGGAAACTCATGTAGAGCGCTTCGCAATCGGTTTAAACGGCGTGGGCTCCGCCTCGCGCTCGGGGTTCTCCTTAGCGCCCGAAGGTTTGCCATGGCGGACATCCTGCTGTATTTCACCGAGTTGCTGGGCATGCCGGTGCTGGACCTGAAAGGTCGGCGCATCGGCCGCATTAAAGATGCCGCTCTGGTACCGCTGGTTCACCCCTCCCGGATCGACCGCTACTTGATTGGAGGCGGTCTGGCCTGGCTCACCGTCCGTTACGATCAGATCGCTTCGATTTCCCTTGACGACGGCATCCGCTTAAGTGACGAACAGGTTACACCGTACCACGACGATGAGTACATGCTCCGCGTGAACCGGGACCTGCTCGATCAGCAGGTCATTGATGTCAACGGCCGCAAGGTGGTTCGCGTGAATGACGTGACACTCGAGCTGCGAAACGGCGCCCGGCCCTACCTTGCCATTCTTGAGGTAGACGTCGGCCTCCGCAGCATTTTGAGGCGCCTGCTCCAGGGCGTGGTTCCCGCGCAGTGGGTGCGCAGGCTTCAACAGCCGATTCCGCCTCGCTCGATCCGCTGGGAGTTCTGTAACATTGTGGAGCCGGATCCGCAGCGCCGGCTGCGATTGAACATCTCTCACCAGCTTCTGGAACGCCTCCATCCCGCCGACCTGGCTGATATTGTCGAGGAGCTCGGTCCGGCAGAGCGCGAATCCCTCTTCGAAACGCTCGATAGCGAGGTGGCTGCTGAAGCGTTGTCCGAAATCGATCCTAAAATGCAGGCTCACATCCTGGAGGCGCTCGAGCCCGAGAAGGCCGCGGAAATCGTCGAAGAGATGTCTCCGGACGAAGCGGCGGACGTGCTTTCGGAGCTCGGCGAGGAGGCCTCCGAGGAGATCCTGGAGGAGATGGAATCCGCAGAGAAGAACGAAGTTCAGGAGCTGCTCGAATACGAAGAAGATTCGGCCGGCGGGATGATGAACACGGAGTTTGTCGTGCTGCATCAGAACGCAACAGTAGCTGATGGCCTGGCGGCGCTGCGCGGCAACGAAGACCTGCTCGATAACTTGAACACGCTTTTTCTTCAGGATGAGGAAGGGCGGCTGGCCGGCGCAGTACCCTTGGCCCGCGTGTTCGTGGCCTCCGGCGAATCCCGCCTCCAGAACTTCACCATGCAGCCCCTAATCCACGCCACGGTTGACGAAAAAAGGGACCAGATTATTGAGCTGTTCGACAAATACAATCTTCTTACCCTCCCGGTAGTGGACGAGGAAGGAAAGCTGGTCGGTGTGATCACCGCCGATGATGTGATTTCGGTCTTGAGGCACAAGTGACGGATGCGGAACCTGCTCAGCCGGCTCCGCAATCACATCGCCATCTTTTTTGCGGTCATTGGCCCCGGCTTTATTACCGCTGTCGTCGACAATGACTCGGGCGGCATCCTGGTCTACTCGGCCGCCGGCGCGCGCTTTGGCTACCTGCCGCTCTGGACCCTCCTGCCGATCACCGTCTGCCTCATTGTGACGCAGGAGATGTGCGCGCGGATGGGAGCCGTCACCGGCAAGGGTCTGTCCGACCTCATCCGCGAGCAGTTCGGCTTGCGGATCACATTCCTCATGATGACATTGCTGGTTTTGGCCAACCTCACCAACGTTATGGCTGAATTTGCCGGCGTCGCCAGTTCCATTGAGCTGTTTGGCGTCAGCAAATACATTTCGGTCCCCCTTGCGGCGCTGGCTGTCTGGCTGATGGTGCTGAAGGGCAGTTACCGGAGCGTAGAAAAAATTTTCCTCTTCGCCTGCGTGCTGTACGTCACCTACATTATTTCAGGATTCCTGGTGAAGCCGGACTGGAAAGAAGCGGCGATCTACAGCGTCCGGCCGGTGCTGCTGCTCGATGCGGCGTACATCGAAATGCTCATCGCTATGGTGGGAACGACGATTGCGCCGTGGATGCAGTTTTACCTTCAGGCGGCCATCGTTGAAAAGGGAGTTACCGCCGCCGAGTACACGGAATCGCGCATTGAAGTGGTGGTGGGCTGTATGATGACCGCGGTAATTGCGTTTTTTATCATCGTAGCCTGCGCCGGCGCGATTTACGCCATTGAGCCGAAAGTCATCAATGATGCGGCCGAGGCCGCGCAGGGACTAAAGCCTTTCGGAAAATATGCCTTCATTTTGTTTAGCGCCGGGCTGTTCAACGCCTCGATTTTCGCCGCCTCCATTCTCCCGCTATCCACGGCGTACAGCGTTTGCGAAGGGCTTGGGTTTGAAGCCGGCGTGAATCGCCGGTTTCGCGAAGCTCCGATTTTCTATTGGCTGTATACCCTATTGATCGGAATCGGTGCGGGCGTCATTCTGATTCCGCGCTTTCCGCTGGTTCGAATGATCCTGTTCTCGCAGTTCGTGAATGGCGTATTATTGCCCTTTGTTCTTATTTTCATGATCATCCTGGTGAATAAGCAAGATCTGATGGGCCAATGGGTGAATTCGCGTGGTTATAACCTGGTGGCCTGGACAACCGTAGTTGTGATGATCGGGCTCACCCTGGCACTGCTGGGTATTACAGTTCGAGGTTTTTGATATGAAGCAATTGGAACGGGACCGCGCTGACCTCGGGCACTTTGGCTACGCCCAGGAGCTCTTCCGCAACATGGGCGGGTTCTCGAACTTTGCGATCTCGTTTTCGATCATCTCCATCCTCACCGGCGCGATGACCCTGTTCGGGTATGGCCTGGACATGGGCGGTCCGCTGGAAATGACGCTGGGATGGCCTCTCGCAAGCCTCTTCACGCTGGCGGTGGCGGCCAGCATGGGAGAGCTTTGTTCCGCGTATCCGACCGCAGGCGCGATGTATCACTGGGCGCTCGCGCTCGGCGGCGCCGGCTGGGGTTGGCTCGTGGCATGGCTGAACATTCTCGGGTTGATCGCCGAGGTCGCCGGCATCACTTACGGCTGCGCGCAATTCATCCTTCCCTTTTTGAGGATTCCCTCCACCACGGCCAATCTGCTCTGGATGTTCGGTTTCATCCTGCTCACGCAAGGCCTGCTGAACCACTACGGCGTGCGGATTGTCGCGATGTTCAATGACCTGAGTGTAACCGTGCACATTCTAGGTGTACTGCTAGTCGTAGCAGGGCTGCTGATTTTTGCGCCTAAGCAGCCGATTGGTTTCCTGTTTCAGGCGACAACCACGAGCGGCATACCGTTTTACTGGTGGGCGTTTATTCTTGGCCTGCTCCAGGCGCAGTGGACATATACGGGTTTCGACGCATCCGCCCACATGGCCGAGGAGACCGAAAATCCCCGGCTGCACGCTCCCTGGGGACTTGTTTTGTCAGTAGGAGTGTCCGGCATTGTGGGCTGGATTCTGGTGGTGGCCCTCACAATCGCGATCGGAGACATTGATGGAGTTCTGCACGCCAAGGACGCAAATGGAAACCCGGTTCCCGCCGTGATCGCGATTCTGCAAAGCGGACTAGGGGTGCGCGCCGGGAATGCGATGGCGGCACTATCGTCGATGGCCATGTGGTTTTGCGGGCTTTCGTGCATCACGTCAGGCTCGCGAGCCCTGTATTCCCTGGCGCGCGATGAGGGGACGCCTTTTTCCGGCGCGCTGCGATGGGTCAGCCGGCGGCACGGCACACCGGCCGTGTCTATCTGGCTGGTAGTCGCTCTGTCGTTCATTGCGATGATCTGGACCGGCGCTGTCCCAATCGTGACTTCACTCAGCGTAGCGGCACTGTATCTCGCCTATACGATTCCAATCGTCCTCGGGTATCGCGCGCGGGCTCGGGGCCCGCAATGGACCAGCGAGGCGATTTGGAACCTCGGCCGCTTCGGAAAACCTGTGAATCTCATAGCAATCGCGTATTCCGTTTTCATTTGCATAGTGCTGATCATGCCTCCCAACGAGCTCGCAGGCAAGACGCTGGCGGGGCTGCTGGCTGCCCTAGGCGTGTTGTATGCTGCGATCGCGCGACGAAAATTTCAAGCGCCGGAGTGGAGCCGCAGGTCCGGCAGCAAACCGCTAAAGACAGCGATTGCATCGCCGCATGAATCCTGAAATTCTTCATGAGCAGTTTCGCGAGCGCGGGATTCGCCGCATCAAACTGGGTGCCTTCGATATCGATTGCACGCTGCGGGGCAAGTATATCAGCCTGGATAAGTTCTGGTCGGCTGTTGAGTCAGGCCTGGGGTTCTGCGACGTTGTGTTCGGCTGGGACATTGCCGATGCTCTATATGACAACGTGAAGTTTACAGGGTGGCACACGGGATATCCGGATGCGGCATGCCGGATCGATTTGCAAACCTTCCGCACAATACCGTGGGAGCCTGGAACAGCGTTTTTTCTCATGGATTTCCAGACCGCCGCGGGGCAGCCTCTGCCTATTGCGCCGCGCCAGGTCTTCCAGCGTGTGCTCAGTCGCGCAGCCGAAATGGGGTTCCTCGTGTTTTCGTCGGCCGAATACGAATTCTTTTTCTTTCGCGAAAATACGCACAGCCTCCGCGAGAAGCGTTATGCGAATCTGACGCCGCTTACGCCGGGAATGTTCGGCTACAGTATTCTACGCGCATCGGCCAACGCTCCGCTAGTCCTGGATTTGCTGGACCAGTTGGCAGGGTTCGGAGTGCCGCTCGAGGGCTTTCATACTGAAACCGGGCCGGGCGTTTACGAGGCCGCGATCGCAGCCGTTGAAGGGCTCGAGGCTGCCGACCGCGCGGCTCTGTTCAAAATTGCTGTGAAAGAGATTGCCGCGCGCCACAACTGCGTTCCTACGTTCATGGCCAAGTGGAACGCCGATCTGCCTGGCTCCAGCGGCCATCTGCACCAGAGCGTCTGGGACCGCGAGCGCCAGCGCAACCTGTTTTGTGAAGGTAGCATTGAGCTTGCGCCCACAATGCGCCATTACATCGCCGGCTTGATTCAAAATCTGCCCGATCTGGCCGCCATGGTTTGTCCCACGATCAATTCCTACAAGCGGACGGTGCCGGGGACATGGGCGCCGATCAATGCGTCCTGGGGTATTGATAATCGAACGACGGCAGTCCGGGCGATCCCAGGGCGAAAGAAATCAGCGCGGATCGAGCTGCGTCTGGCGGGCGCCGATATCAATCCTTATCTGGCAATGTCGGCATCGGTCGCCGCCGGGCTGGACGGCGTCGCGCGGAAGAGTGAGCCTCCCGAACCGTCTGTAAATGCGTATGCACAGGGCGGCGGGCCGCTGCCTCGCACGCTTGCCGAGGCCACCTCGCGGTTGCGATCGAGCGAGCTTGCCCGCGATTGGTTCGGCTCCGAGTTTGTGGAGCATTACGCAGCCACGCGCGAATGGGAGGTTCGCCAATTCGAAAAAGCTGTAACGGATTGGGAGCTGGCGCGGTATTTCGAATCCATTTGACCAAGCTATGAGTCTATCGATCTTCTCGTTTCCAACCACGATCCTGTTTGGACCCGGCGGCTTGAGTCGTCTTCCGGAAGAACTCGCGCGGCGCGGCGTTACACGCCCTCTGCTGGTTACCGATGCTGGCCTGTCACAAACGCCGATTTTCGAACGCGTCTCGGAGCTGCTCCCCGAAGCGGCCCTCTTCACGGGCGTGGAGCCTAACCCGACCGAGCAAAACGTACTGGAGGGCGTCTCCGCATTTCGCCAGAACGGCTGCGATGGCGTCGTGGGATTTGGCGGAGGTTCGCCGCTCGATGCCGCCAAAGCGATCCGTCTGATGGCGACTCATAGCGGAGCGCTTGCCGAATACGATGACCTGCTCGATGGCTCGAAGCGAATTACGGCTAACCTCCCGCCGTACATCGCCGTCGCCACGACAGCCGGCACCGGTAGCGAAGTTTCGCGCTCCACAGTCATCACCATCGCCAGCACGAATCGCAAGACGGTCATCTTCAGCCCTCATCTGATCCCGACGCTGGCTATTGCCGACCCCGAGCTGACCCTGAACTTGCCGCATCACATTACCGCGGGCACCGGCATGGACGCATTCACGCATAACGTCGAGGCCTTTCTGGCGCGGGGTTACCATCCGATCTGTGATGCGATCGCTCTGGGCGGAGGAAAGCTGGCGTGGGACAATCTTCCCCGGGTGCTGCACGCTCCAGGAGACCTGGAGGCGCGATCGAACATGATGATGGCCTCGATCATGGGAGCTATTGCGTTTCAAAAAGGTCTGGGCGCGACGCATTCTCTGGCCCATCCACTCTCCTCCGATTGCGGGCTGCACCACGGCACCGCCAATGCCGTGCTACTGCCGTTTGTTCTGGAGTTCAACCATCCCGCGGCAGGTGATCGCCTGCAGCAGCTTGCAGCCCAGTTCGGTGGCGGTGACGCGGCCGAGCGCGTTCGCGATTTGAACCGCGCAGCCGAAATCGCGCCGCGCCTTCGCGACTACAACGTTCCCGAGGCGGCGCTGCCTGCGTTGGCCGATAAGGCCATTCAGGACGGCTGCCATTTGCTGAATCCAAGACCTTGCAGCCGCGACGATCTGCTGGCGATCTATCGCGCTGCCTTTTGACGGGCGTTTCCGCGGAGTCCTGCTACGGGTACAATAACAGGTTCATGCAGGTGCTTCAGGCCGGACAACACAAGTTCATTTTTCTGGAACTGGACCCCGAACTGGTTACAAACATCGCACGGCAAGCCGGATTCGAACCGCGGCTCAAGGATTCGGCGCGCGTAATTACCCTGGATCTGACAGCCACCGGCCGTCAGGCTCCGCTGCTGCTGTTCGATGCCTCTGACCCCGCGAACCTTGGTTGGTTTTCGCGCTGCCAATTTTACGTGGATGGCCGCACCGGCGGCGTCATGCAAACTCCCATAAGTCTGGCCAATAAACGGGACCGCTCTGGACGGCCCCAGCCTAATGCGATCCGTCTCAATCTCGCAAAGGAGCTGCCGGCGAATTACCGTCTTCCCGGTAAGCAGCCCCTGACCGAGCAGGTGCTTTACGCTCTGCTGTTCAACTTTCTAACAGCTCTGGCGAAGACCGGGGTGGCGGTCTGCGGAGGGCCTGTGGTTCAGGCGCTGGCCGGCCGCTCCGAAGGCATCGGCACGCGCAACTGAACTACTGCAGCCAGCTACAGCAAGCCTGACACAAAAATCTCAATCTCCTTCACAACTTCGGCTTCACGCGTCAAGTAGACAAAGTGCCCAGCGCCTTGGGCTGATACCCATCCTTTTCAGTTCCCGCCGATGTCATCGATCTCGCGTTGAAGACCTTTGGCCTCGCGGCGCCGGCGCTGGATGCCGAGAATCTTCCAGACCGCGAGCAGAATGACAAAAGGCAGCACATTCCGCAGACGACCGGGAGATGCTTT
>Ga0070741_10000899_pt1 | contig 98259 bp, 98 predicted proteins | sample Coa_R1_4_FD_66440 | JGI IMG/M metagenome (GOLD analysis project Ga0070741, IMG submission 66440) | Surface soil microbial communities from Centralia Pennsylvania, which are recovering from an underground coalmine fire - Coalmine... | ecosystem: Environmental > Terrestrial > Soil > Unclassified ... | reverse complement strand
CGAGATTGTCGCCAAGCGGCCGGATCGCTTCGCCGCGCTTGGCGCGTTGCCGATGCAGGATCCCGATGCGGCGATCGCGGAGCTGAAGCGTTGCGTCGGCGCGCTCAATTTCAAGGGCGTTCTCGTCAATGGCTTTTCGCAGGTCGGGGCGGCCGACACCGCGGTCTATTATGACGTGCCGCAATTCCGGCCATTCTGGGCGGAGGTCGAGCGGCTTGGCGTGCCGTTTTATCTGCATCCACGCGATCCGTTGCCGAGCCGCCGCCAAGCCTATGAGGGCCATCCGTATCTGGTCGGCTCGCCGTGGGGTTTTGCCGAGGAAACGGCGATCCACGCGCTCAAGCTGATGGGGTCCGGTCTGTTCGACGAATGCCCGGCGCTCAAGATCGTGCTCGGCCATCTCGGCGAGCGCATCCCTTACGATTTGTGGCGGCTCGATCACCGCCTGCGCCACGTGCCGGGCCGGCCGGCGAAGCGGACGATGGGCGACTATTTTCGTCAAAATTTCTACCTGACGACCAGCGGCCACTTCTCCACGCCGTCGCTGATCCAGGCCATCCTCACTGTCGGCGCCGACCGTCTGTTGTTCGCCGTCGATTATCCGTTCGAGGATCACGCGCAGGGCGCGGCCTGGTTCGACAGTGCCGACATTGCCGAAATCGATCGTCGTAAAATCGGCCGCGACAACGCCATGGCGCTGTTCAATCTGGGCTGAGCCGCTTCATCGAGGCCAATCCTTACTTTTTGTTCATCTGACGATGCTCCGATCCGCCAAGCGGATTACGCGCATCCGAAGATTGCTGACGATTGCAGATGAATATTCTGACTATTTGTTCAGGTTGATTCAATCGCACACTTTTTTTTCGCGCCGCCGAACCGCCATCATGTTTGAGTCTACTAAATACAGCGGACGTTCGTTCGCATCCAAGGAGGTTCACATGAGAAAGACTGTCTTTGCCGGCATCGTCGCCGCAATGACTCTCGCGGCCGCGTCGGCCGCGCAAGCCGCTCCCGCCGCATCATTGCCGGCAGGCGTCGCCGCCGACCACGGCACCGTGACGCAAGTGCGCTGGGGCCATTGGGGCTACCGGCACTGGGGCTACCGGCACTGGGGCTGGGGCTATCACCGTTGGGGCTGGGGCTATCATCGCCACTGGCACTGCGGGTGGGTCAACGGCAATCGGTATTGCCGCTGGTGGTAAGTCTTCACCGGACGCAGAAATTATCCAGCGCTTAAACCTGCCGCTGGCGGGTGGCTTTTCCCGCCGAAACGCGTCAATCTGGCGCCGCGCCGAACAACCTCGGCGCGGCGCATTCGTTTGCGCCAACTCGGATCTTCCGAATTTCCGCCGGAGCCTCGCCAATGGACCTTCTCGCCGACCGCGGCCGCCGCGTTTCCGTCGAAGAACTCGATACCAGCCGCCTGTTGGCGCACGCCCGCCGCCAGGCCCATGAGCGCGGCCTCGACGATGTGTTGGTCGCCGATGTCGATTCGCATCACTACGAGAACGAGTGCTTCGACCAGTTCCTGCCGTTCATCGAGAACGACGTGCTGCGCCAGCTGGTGCTGGCCGGCCGCACCAAGGGCCGCGGCGCGCTCACCCCGCAGCAAGTCAGCTTCCAGGATATGGGCGGCCGCATCACCCGCTATCCGCTGCGCTCTTCGGAGAAGACCGAGCCCGGCCGGCTGCGCGACGTCGAGCTCGGCCAGCGCTGGATGGACGCCATGAGCGTCGATTATTCGTGCTTGTTCCCGACGCTCTTGCTGTCAGTCGGGCTGCATCCATCGACCGAGATGGAGATCGAGCTTTGCTTTGCCTATAACCGCTGGCTCACCGAGCAGGTGCTGCCCGCGGCCGGCGGCCGGCTCTATTCCATGCTGTCGCTGCCGATCTCCGATCCCGACGAGGCGCTGCGTCAGGTCGAGAGGTTCGGCGATTGCCAACACGTCACCGGCTTTCTGGTGACGGCGGCGCGCACCGCGCCGATCCATCACAACAGCAACATGAAAGTTTTCCGCGCCATCGAGGAGCGCGGGCTGGCGCTTGCCTTCCACTCCGCGATCAATATCGGCGAGCCGGTGTTCAAGGGATTGAACCGCTTCGCCTCGGTGCACGCGCTCGGCTTCCCGTTCTACAACATTTTGCACATGACCAACTGGGTCACCAACGGGCTCGGCGAGCGCTTTCCCAAGCTGCCGGTGATCTGGATCGAGGGCGGGCTGGCCTGGGTGCCGTTTTTGATGCAGCGGCTCGACCACGAGTTCATGCTGCGCACCTCCGAATATCCGCTCCTGAAAAAGAAGCCGTCGGACTACATGCGCGACATGTATTACGCCTCGCAGCCGATGGAGCAGGTCGATCTGCAGGCGCTGCAATGCACCTTCCGCATGATCAATGCGGAGACGCAGCTGATGTACGCGTCAGATTATCCGCACTGGGATTTCGATCTGCCCTCGACCATCTGGGATCTGCCGTTCCTCACCGAGAAGGCCAAGCACAATATCATCGGCGGCACCGCCGCGCGCCTGTTCAAGCTGCCGCCGCGTAACGACAAGCAGAAGGCCAATCTGCAGCGCTTCGGCAATCTGGCGGCGTAAGGCGTGGCGGCGGTTTTGGATTGCCGGTATTGAGGGCGATTCACGGCGCCTAAGCCTGCCAGCGATTGCATCGGGTAGAGCCGGAAATTACAGGTCAGCTCGTCCTGCCGAAGGCGGCATACTTAATTTGAGATTTGAACCGCAGCGTCTAATCGCCATTCTGTGTTGTATTTTTACAACATAACAAGTATTTATTGAAAGGCTGCGGTTGTGCTGCTTGAAAAACGCAACGGAAAGGAATCCAACTGCTGATTGGGGCGGGGCAACAATCAGATTACAAGCTGATTTGTCTGTGTTGGCTCGCTGGGGGATGTGCGATGCTAAACGCGACAAAAACATTTGCGCTTAGGCTATTGTTACTGGGCCTTGTTCTAATCGTCGGACTTAGCGGTTGTGGGACAGTGGTTCCAGAGATCGAAGAATTTCCCGGCGGTCCACCCGAGGGGCAGGCATTAGTTGAGGCGATCGTCACGAGCGTTCACTGTGAGGTCGCCAATGCGGTCAGATATGTCATAGACCAAGATATTGCGGATGCTAAACAATTCCATCAACGTCGCGCGGCGACTTGGTTCTACAATTGGGGCGCTCAAGTGGCGCTCACACTTACCATCAAAGAGAACTCGGCAGCTAACCCTAATTTCGTTTGGACGCCGCCGGGTACACCAAAATCGACGTTCACGCTCGGCGCATCCGCTACACTTTCGGCCGCTGCCACAAGAGTGGACAAGGCAAATTTTTACTGGACGGTAGCTGAGCTTTACAGGCGCGCTCCTTGCGCGACTGGAGTCCAACCGAAAAATCAGACGGCTACCTCTCTGCTGATATAGAGCGACCTGAAACTTAAGCAGTGGTTGCAGGATCAAATACTTCCTGTCGCTACCGGGGAAGTGACTGAGCCAACATCCTCGAAGGGGCCTTTGGGGCAGAACGTCATTCAGCATCAAGTAACGTTCGAAGTCGTGTCGACTGGAGGTTTGACGCCCGCTTGGAAACTCATTCCGGTCAATTTTAATCAAAGCGGCACGTTCTTGACGGCGAGCAGGGATCGCACTCATGATTTAATCGTAACCTTTGGGCCCGGGAGCGGTAAGGGTTTGAGCGATCCGGCAATTAATGCACATCTGGCCGCGCAAATTGGTGTGGCTGTTTCTAACAGCCTTCGGAATGTGGCGCCTTAGCGCGCGTGTGACCCGTAAAATGGGACTTCGCTCGGAAGCAACAAAGGGGGGACCAACATGGCTAATCCGAAGCAGAAAAGGGGCGCGGCACTGATGGCGGATGCGGCTCATCCATCTCCCATCTACAAGCATGTACCTGGCGGCGGTCTCGTCAAATGCGTCTGGAATCCGGATGAGAACGAATACGACTGCGAGCCAATCGATTTCCATGAGATTCCAAGAGGCGCGGGAATTTTTCCGGTTGGCTAACCGGCAATTATTGATTGGGCCACCGTCGTATCCAGCACCAAATCCGCGCCTTTTTCGCCGATCATCACCGCGGCGGCGTTGGTGTTGCCCGACACGACCGTGGGCATGATCGAGGCGTCGATCACGCGCAATCGCTCGAAGCCGCGCACGCGGAGATGATCGTCGACTACGGCGGCCGGGTCGGTGCCCATGCGGCAGGTCGAGGTCGGATGATAAACCGTGGTGCCGGAGGCGCGCGCATAGGCGAGCAGGTCGGCGTCGCTGGCGCATTGCTCGCCGGGCATACGCTCCTCGCTGATGAGCCGCCGCATCACCGGCTGGTGCATGACTTCGCGCAGCCGGTTCAGGCCGGCGACGATGGTGTCGCAATCCATGCGGTTCGACAGATAGCGCGGCTGGATCGCCGGCGGCTTAAGCGGATCGGCGGATTTGATGCGCACAAAACCGCGGCTCTCCGGGCGCAGCTGGCACACCGAAGCCATGAAGCCGGAGAACGGATGCAGCTTGGCGCCGGCAGTCTCGGTCGAGAAGATCAAAAAGTGGATCTGCACGTCGGGGGAGGCGAGCTGCGGCCGCGTGCGCAGGAAGGCACCGGCGTAACCGGCGCCGATGGTCAGCAGCCCCTTGCGCGAGAAAATGTAGCGCAGTCCGGCGTGGCAGCGGTGCCGCCAGTTGTTGACAACGTCGTTCATGGTGATCGGCTCGCTGCAGCGGAACTGCATGCGCACCTGCAAATGGTCCTGCAGGTCGGCGCCGACGCCCGTCATGTCGGCAAGCGGCGCGATACCGAACTCGCGCAGCAGCTTCGCCGGCCCGATGCCGGAGAGCTGCAACAGCTGCGGTGAATTGAACGCCCCGCCAGCAAGGATCACTTCGCCATTGGCGTAGGCGGTGCGGAGCGCGTCGCCCTGGCGATATTCGATGCCGGTGGCGCGGCTGCCGTCGAACAGGATGCGCGTCGCCAGCGCGTGGGTCTCGACTTTCAGGTTGTGACGCTTGCGCGCCTGGCGCAGATAACCGGCCGCCGTCGACCAGCGGCGGCCGTTGCGGGTGGTGAGCTGAAAGTAGCCGGCGCCCTCCTGGCGCACGCCGTTGAAATCGTCGGTGCGCGGAATGCCGGATTGCTCGGCGGCGGCGATGAAGGCCTCGCACAGCGGATGCGGCTCGCAGACGTCGGACACCGAAAGCGGCCCGCCGACGCCGTGCAAATCGTCGGCGCCGCGCTCCTGATCCTCGGCGCGGCGGAAGTAGGGCAGCACGTCGTCAAAGCCCCAGCCGGTGTTGCCGAGCTGGCGCCAGTGATCGTAGTCCTCTTTCTGGCCGCGGATATAGAGGAGCCCGTTGATCGAGCTCGATCCGCCCAAGACCTTGCCGCGCGGCTGGATGATGCGGCGGTTGTTCAGCTCCGGCTCGGGCTCCGAGCTGTAGAGCCAGTTGACCTTGGGATTGTCGAACAGCTTGGCGAAGCCGAGCGGAATGTGAATCCACATGTGCCGGTCATGGCCGCCGGCTTCCAACAAGAGCACGCGATGCCGCCCCGAAGCGGTCAGCCGATTGGCCAGCACGCAGCCGGCCGAGCCGGCACCGACGATGATGTAATCGAATGTCGCGGCTTGCGGGTCGGGCTTCATGGCGCGGTACTCCCCGGCGCGAGCATAGCGCGAAAGGCGCGATGCTGACTATCGTGCCGGCTCATCGGCGGACATTCGGGATGTTCGGCCAATGTCCTTTAGGCGCGAAAAGCACACATTGCCGCTTAAGGTGCATGTTGGCCGATGGCGGAGATTCCAATAATGATTTTACCGCGGCCCTGCGCCATAGTAACTCCGCTACAATCCATATTCGGCAAACTTCTTCGCCATTTCGTTTTCCCAGATCTTGCGATCTATATGGGCGGCAGCTTCCTTAAAATCTTGGACGGCATTGACGCGGTCACCAAGTTTTTCGTAGCTCAGGCCCCGTTTGTATCGCGCCCAATAATAATCTGGCTGTTTAGCAATGCCCTTAGTAAAGGCCGCGATTGCATCGGCGTGCCGGCCCATGAGTTGCAGGGTCCAACCCATGCGATAGTAGACAGACATCCCGGGTCCAGTCCCCGGTCCATCCTCATCAAACTTTGCCGCAAATCGGAGCGAAGAAAGTGCAGCGTCATACTGCTGGAGGTCGCGCTGATAATCGGCAAGTTCGAGCCAAGGCGATGAAGTTTTTGGCGGCGCTAATTCGATGAATCTTTTCTGATCATCAATGGCGCGTCCATACTCTTTTTTGTTCGCATATGCGCTACCGCGGTTGTGGTAGGCGTTGGCATATTTTGGACCGAGTTGGATCGCCTCGCTGTAGTCGGCAATGGCGCGGTCGTAATCGCCCTTGGCTATGTACCAGTCGCCGCGCTTGGAGAAGGCGATGGGCACATTGATTGCCGCAAGCTTGCCCGACTGGATCAATGCCGTGCAGGCGCCGATTCTCAAATCTGGCGCTGGATCGCCCTTGCCGATGCACCAGTCGTACTGCTGCGGGGTCTGCGCTATGGCCAGCTCTTCGTGCGCAAGCGCGGCCAGAATAGTCGTCAGCGCAATAGATCCTCCGCGTATCCGCATGTTCAACTCCCCCACTCCCGCGACGCCCCCGACGATCATCGGGCAAGTAACGGGGGCGCGCAATCGATTTCGACCTGAGATACCAGTCATGCGCGAATGGCCGCTTAGGGGCATTCGCGTCGTCTGGGATGCTTCGGCCCGATGTCCGCTTTGCCTCCCGAAAGCAGAAATCGCCGAACACCCCATCATGTCGGCTAAGTGCCAGTTTCGGCCATACGGCACCGCAGCATGCGGGCGAGCTTTTCTATAGCGCCTGTTCAGGCAAACGGCCATGGACGCTTCAAGGGCGTTCGCCGGATCAAGGCTGCCGCATAGCAATCGTTGGAAAGTGACGTATTGTGATTCGATCAGTCGGGCCCCTGTGGGGAGCCGATGGTTCGAATTGCGGTCTGGTCTTGAGTTTTGCTCAATGTCGCGGTCTATTGTCTGCATGGCCGCTGAGCTTCGCGCGCAGACCTTTAACAATGACCTTCTGGTTGGTCCGGAGGACAGAAAAACCGCGCAGCTGGCGTTTCCAGCGATACTCCATGTTGTTGAGAATGACGAGCTCATAGCAGAATTTGAGAAATACGAAGAACCCGCCAAGCGCGCGAAAAACAGGAGCCTTCGCTGGGGCTTGGCTGCCGTTCTATTGGTCGTCATCGCTCTGTTTGGAACGTCCGCCGAACACTTGTACGGAATTTATTTGTCGCGTCTTGCGACGGTCGTGCTGGCGTGTGTTTCGGCAGTTCTTGGCCTGGTCGGCGCACTCATAGGCCTGTTCGGCCTCATGATCGGCAAGGCGAAATCGGATTGGCTGCACCGGCGCATGATGACCGAAGTCTTGAGGCAATTTCATTTTCAGACGTTTGTTTGCCGGGTCGAGGAGATACTCGCCTCGCTCGGCGGCGAGGACGGCAAGCGCCGTTTTGTCGATCAGCGCAAAAAGTGGCTGGCTGAGATCAATATGCGTTTCGCCTATCATCTGGAGCCCGAGCTCCACGGCTTGACGCAGAAGGGGCGGAGCCAAAACATTTGGCTCCATCCGCCTCCGGAAGAGCCGCATCAGTCGACATTCGATGCCCTTCCTGGTGAATATTTCGACGCCTACCGGGCGCTGCGCCTGCGCCATCAGCAACAGTACGCCGATTGGAAGATCCGCTATGGCCAATTCGTCCTTACCGGTTTCAGTCTGCGCACACTTGAGGCAATCCTGGCAACGGGCAGTATCGTCGCGACGCTCGGGCTTTTGATCACCGAAGCTTTCGTCATCGTACCGCTCGCGGTGTTTGCTCCGGACTCGGGTTTTTCGCCGTGGGCGCAATGGATCGCAATTTGCTTTGCCGTGGTCGCGCTCGGTATGCGGACGCTGGAAGAAGGCTTGCAGCCGAAGCGAGAGCTCGAACGTTATCAGCGCCATAGCGACTTGGTGGGCGACATTCTCGCACGTTTCGATGCCGGCTCGCGCCAAATAAAGTTCGAAACTATGATCGAAATGGAACGGCTGGCCTTTGAGGAGATGCGCGATTTTCTACGCACCGCACAGGAGTCCCGCTTCGTCATGTAGTGCGGCTCAGGGGCAAACTTCTTTCGAGAAATCTTCACTGCCGTTCGGCGTGCCGAGAATTTCCCTCAGATGACCGATAAGCGTCTGCAACGCATGCCCGGAACCATCGCCCCATCCGGACAGGTCCAGCGTATGCAGATTAATGAAGCGAAGCGGGACCGGGGCATCGTCAAGCCGAATCGGAAAGAGCTTTGAGTACTGTAACGCGAACGCCGCCTCGGCACGGACCCAGTCGCTGTCGACTGAATGACGCGACCACGCTACGATTACCGCGCGCGCATCCGTCAGCGCTTGTTCGGTCACTCGATCGAACTTGACGCCGGCCTGAAGCTGCTGGTCGAACCAGACCGACCAGCCGTTTTGTTGCAGGGCTGCGGTGATTGACTGAATCGCCGTCAGGTCTTTTCGCGAGTAGCTGATAAACAAATCGGCACCGTGCGATCGGGCCGGCTGGACCGGCTGCGCCTTCCCGCCGGCTGTGTCGTGACGCTCCTTGATGCGCAAGAGGGCTTTCACGCGCGCTACCAGCGCCTTCTGGTCGATCGGCTTGGTCAAATATTCGTCGGCGCCGGCATCGAGCCCCTCGACCACGTCGCCCGATTCGGCCTTGGCGGTCACCAGCATGATCGGAGTGAACGGCAACGTCACGTCGGCCTTCAACCGCTTGCACACTTCGACGCCGTCGATCTTCGGCATCATGATGTCGAGCAGGATGAGGTCGGGCCGCCGTTCGCGCGTCACTGCCAGCGCCTCCTCGCCGTCGGCGGCGTGCAACACCTCGTAACCGTTCGCTTCCAGCCGCGTTGCCAAGATGTCGCGGTTGGTCTCGTTGTCGTCGGCAACGAGGATGCGCGCGGGATTGTTCATCGCTCGACAGGCTCGCACTTTACGGCAGGAATTCTTTGATCTTGGCCAGCAATAGACGTGGACTGTAGGGCTTGGTGAAGTAGGCGTTGCAGCCCGCGGCGCGCGCTTTGACCTCGTCGCCGCTCAACGCATAGGAGGTCACCGCGATGATGGGAATATGCTGGAGAGCCGCTTCGCCCTTGATGCGGCGGGTGGCCTCGTAGCCGTCGAGCAGTGGCAACTGGATGTCAATCAGGATGAGATCGGGCTTTTCCGCCTTGGCCGCTGCGATTGCCGCCTCGCCATCGGCGGCCTCGATTATGTCGTAGCCGGCGCTGCCCAAAAGGTCACGCAAGATTTGGCGATTGTCCTCCTGATCCTCGACTACGAGAATGCGCCTGCTCATGACTGGCCCGCTTCCCTTGCGACGCGCAGCGGCACGGTGAACGAGAACGTCGAGCCCTCGCCGGGACGCGAGTTCACCCATAGCCTGCCGCCGTGCATCTCGACGATGCGCTTGGAGATGGCGAGGCCAAGCCCGGTACCGCCCTTGCTCTTGGTCTGCGTGTTATCACCCTGCTGGAATTCCTCGAATATCTTGGTCTGATCGGCCTCGGCAATGCCGGGCCCGGTGTCGCGCACCACAATCGTGTACGCCCCATCCGCCACGCTGGCCGTGATGGCGACTTCGCCGCTGTCGGTGAATTTGATGGCGTTCCCAACTAGGTTGAGCAACACCTGTTTCAATCGCCTGTCATCACCATACGCCGCCGGCAGATCGCGCGGTAGATCGACGGTAAATCCGAGCTTTTTGCTACTCGCCAGCGGCTCGACCGCCGTGTGGACGCTTTGCACCATATCGGCCACGGAGTAATCGGCGAGAGACAAGATCAGCTGTCCGGCCTCGATCTTCGACAGATCGAGCACGTCATTGATCAGGTCGAGCAGGTGCTTGCCGTTGGCCTGCACCCGCTCCAGAACGGCGCGCATCCTTTGCGGTGCCTCGCCGTAGATGTTGTCGAGAATGAGTTCGCTATAGCCGAGGATGGCGTTGAGGGGCGTGCGCAGCTCGTGGCTCATATTGGCCAAGAACTCCGATTTATGGCGGCTCGCGACCTCAAGTTCGCGGCTTTTGTCGTCGATCTCGTGGAACAACCGCGCGTTCTGGATCGCCAGCACCGACTGCGCCGCGAAGGTCTTCATCAGATCGATGATGTTGTTCGCGAACGAGCCCGGCGTCTTGCGGCGCACCACCAGCACGCCGACGATTTCTTCACCGCGCATCAGCGGCGCCAGCAAGCGCGCCCGATAGCCGGCGCGCAGGACGATCTCGTTGACTTCCGAGCGAGCTTCCTCGTGGAGGTCGGCAATTTGGCTCGGCTCGCCGCTGGCGCAAGCCGCCGCGATGTCGCGCTGGTCAAACCCGATATGTTGATGGCTGAGCGCGTCGATCAATTCTTGGCCCATGCCGTATGTGGCACGTAAGCGGAACTCGCGCACTTGCGCGTCGTAGCCGTAAATGGTGCCGGCCTCCGTTCCGGACAGCTGCACAGCCTTGGCGACGATGGTCGCCAGTACGGTTTCGAGATCGAGCGTCGAATTGACCGTCTGGCTGACCTCCCCCAGCGCGCGCAATTCCTCGACCGAGCGCGCCAGCTCGCCCGTCCGGTCGCGGAGCTCGTTAAGCAGCTGCGTGTTCTGAAGGGCGATGCCGCGAAATATATCGATGGCACCCACCATTTGCCCGATCTCGTCACGGCGATCGCGATAACCGATGTCCACGTTCGTTTCGCCGGCCGAAAGGCGTTGCATCGCGTCGGTGACGGCTTCGATCGGCCTCACTATCGATCGACCGACCATAATGGCGACAAACCCGCTGATCAGGCAGCCGATGATGGTCACCCAAATAATGATATTTTTGTTTTGCCCGGCAGCAAAATAGAGTTGATTGCTGAGGCCGAGCGCAGTTTCCGACATCTCGTTCGAGAGAGTCTGAAAGATAGTGTCGACATCCTTGAAGGTGTCGTCGGTCTGGCCGAGCATCATCGTCGCCATCGCCGCGTCGGTTTCACCGACGTCGATGGCGTCCTTTGCATGATCCTTGCAGATTTGCCATTTCGCCTGAAGATCATGCATGCTCCTGCGTTCGGGACCCGATAAGTCGGGTCGCCGGGCCGCAGCATCAATACGGTACGACAACTTGTCGAGGTCGGCGTTGATTTCGGCGTGCAGGGGATCGAGCAGAGTGTGACTCACACCATTACTCGCCCAGGAAACGTATCGAAATATCTTCATATGCGTAGCGACAACAGCGTCGCTCGCCTGACTGAATGCCTGCTGCTTCGGAATTAGTTGGTTGGTAAGGACTCGCAGTCCCTCGGCCGATCGCGTCGAGGTCAGATAGGCGTTCGCTCCCAAGCCCAAGAGGCAAATGAGCAAGAGCACCGAGGCAATCGAAGCCTTTATCTGGATCGAGAGATTATTGAAGATACTGAGAACGGACCAGTGAGCGGGGGCTGACTTAGTTGGCTTATTACGCTGAGGCGACGCAGCAACCCCGCCAACGCTCATCATTGCTTATAAACCCCGACGCCAAGGAAGTAATTATCCCCCATCTTTTCGACATAGCTGGTCTTGTCTTCGATCTTGTTGGTTATCGGATTTGGCCACTTGTATCTGATCCAGCCGCTACCCGGCCCCTTCGCGATTTTGACGTGCTCGCGGACAAGATACTTTCCGTCTTGATCCTTGATGTCGATGAGATTCTTGCCGATGAGAGCCGGGCGGGCTCCGTGCGCAACGCAGACACCCGATAAAGTGTAAATGTACACGTAAAGATCGCGATCGTGAAATTCCTTGTTGGAAGGATCATCGATCGCCTTGAAGGTGGCGTCGGCGCCCTCTTTCTTGAAAATCTCTTGGGCGCGTTTGACCATTGCCACCGCCTCGTCTTTGGTGCCGTACTCGGCGAGTGCGGCAGGCTGCGCGGCAAGCGCTGTAGGGGCGGGGGTCACGACGAACGATAACGCTGCGAAAACGGCGCAAGCGGCAAGACGCATGGCAAGCCTTCCCTCGAACCGCGTGAATGGACTGTGCCCGGTGCAGGCGGAAAATAAATTACACGCGCAGCCCGGGACCCAACAGCTTATCGGCAAGTGTCGGCCCCCTTTTACAAAAAATCAAGGCGAAAAACGTCTCAAAGTGCAGCACTTAGGGGTGCGTCCTGACGCTGCGTCGAAAATTAAGACGCGTGATAATTCGGGCGGCGAAACAGTCGCGGATTGATACGGTGAAACGACAGCCAACGATCACCCGACATCTGATCACGCTTGGCTTTCTCGAAGTCGAGGTTTGCCGGCGCTGTAACAAACCAGCGGCGCAGCCGGTCGCGATGGGTCAAAGCAGACATCGAATGTCGGCCGTCGATGTCTGCTGTGCACCCGTAATCTCCGTTGTGAGCGCGTTACGATTGGTGCGCGTCAACGCCCCGCCAGCGCCCGCGCGATGGCCGCTTCGACGTGAAGGGCCGTGGTGTCGAACAGCGGCACGGCGCTGTCGTCGGGCCGGACCAGCAGCATGATCTCGGTGCAGCCGAGAATGATGCCCTGCGCGCCGCGCGCAACGAGACGCGCGATCACGTCGCGATAGGCCTGTCGCGAGGCCGGCACGATCTTACCCTGGACCAGCTCATCGTAGATGACGCGATGCACGAGCGCGCGGTCGGCGGCGTCGGGAATGAGCACGTCGAGGCCGAAACGCTGCGCCAGGCGGCCTCTATAAAACTCCTGCTCCATGGTGAATGCGGTGCCGAGGAGGCCGACCCGCTTGATCGCGCTTGCCGCGATGCGTTCGCCAGTCGGATCGGCGATGTGCAGCAGCGGAATGGCGACTGAGGCCGCGATGGCGTCGGCCATGCGGTGCATGGTGTTGGAGCAGATCAGAAAGAAATCGGCGCCGCCACGCTCCAGCCGCCGTGCGGCGTCGATCATCAGCGCGGTGGCTTGGTCCCAGTCGTCGGCATGCTGCAACGCTTCGATCTCGCCGAAATCGAATGACCACATCAGGCAGCGCGCCGAGCGCAGGCCGCCGAGCCGGGCGCGCACGCCTTCGTTGATCAGCCGGTAATATTCCGCCGAGCTTTCGAAGCTGAGTCCGCCGATCAGTCCGATCACGGGGAGGGGACGATCGTCAGCCGAATGATCGGGGTCGGCGGCCACGGCCGGCTACCGCGCCAGAAAGCGCGGCACGCGCTTGAGCGCGTCGGCGCGGGCGGCCGGGTTGGTGCCGCGATGCGCCTCGCCGGAAGGACTGGCCGTATGGGTGAGGCCGGTGCGCAGGCGGAGCGGCGCGTTGGCGCGGTCGAATTCGTGCGGCGCGCCCGGATAGACCACGATCTCGGCGCGGGCGCTGCGGCCGCGCGCGCCGGCGACCATCTGCTGGCAGGTGGCGGCCAGGGTCCAATCGTCGGCGCTGCCGATGAGAATGAGCGTCGGTACCCGCGCGCTCCACGCGGTCAGACGCAGGCGGCGGCAGCCCGGATAGAACGCGACCGCGGAGCGGAAGTCGGCGCCGCCGTCGCGCGACGCCGCGTTCGGCCGCACTGCCCATAACGTTGCGGTGCCGCCGCTGGCCCAGCCGACGAGCGAGATGCGGTCGGGACGGACGAAGTTCTGCGCCTGCAGCCAGTGCCGCGCCGCGTCGGCGTCGGCAATGCGCTCGCGCGACGACCGGGCCTTGGACTGGCGCACGCGGCATTGCGGGCCGAGCCCGCGCGAGCCGAACGAATCCGGGAACAAGACCGCAAAGCCGTGAGCAACGAGATGCTGCGCCCAGGCACCGTAAAGTTGCGACAGCGTGTTGGGCCGCTGCGTGAGGCCGCCGCAATCGTGCAGCGCCACGACCGCAGGGAATGGACCCGGGCCGGTGGGGCGATAAAGCGTGGCGTGCAGCGTCAGGCTGCCGTCGGGAATATCGACTTGCTCCGCGGCAACGGCTTGGCTCGCCCACAACAGCGCCGCGCCGGCAAACGCGCGGATCATGCAGCTGAAATTCATATCGGCAACGTCGTTCGATGCCCTCGCGCGCAATGTAGCACAGCGCGCCTGTTCGAGGTCAGCCGCCCGCGGGGTTCGCAACCCGGAGGGTTTCGCAGCGGCTCGCGAGCGATTATGTTGCCGCCATCAGCGGCCGAGCGAGCCAAGCGCGGCTGTGCCCGGCATCGAGGGAGAGGCATTTGCTCAATCGCACCGACCGTTCCGGTCCGACTCCCGGCGAGGCCGAGGTCAAATACCTCGACGGCGATTTTCGCGTCATCCGGCCCGGCGTGTTCGTGCGGTGCGCGGTGACCGGCGCGGAAATTCCGCTCGAGGAGCTGCGCTATTGGAGCGTCGATCTGCAGGAGCCCTACGTTTCGCCCGAAGCGGTGCTGCAGCGGCATGCCACTGGCGACAAGACGTAGATCGCAACGCCCATCAGCGCCGTTTGACGACGTTGAGCATCAGGTCACGGAAGGCGTCGTCTTCGTCGATGACAAGCCGCGCCGGCAGCGCGTTGGTGCGGCCGGTGAGTTCGCCGAGGTGCGGCTCGCCAGCCATGCGCGCCTGATCTTTCTCTGTGGTGACGAGCATCAGATTTTCGCTTTGCGCCCGCGCGGTCAGCGTCTGCGCGTCGGCCGCCGTAAAGCGATGATGGTCGGCAAAGCCGTGCCGCTCGACCACCGTGAGGCCGGCCTCCGCCAGCGTGACAAAAAATTTGTCAGGATCGGCGATGCCGGCGAACGCCAGGATGCGGCGGCCGGCGAGCGCGGCGAGCGTTTGCCGGTCGGGCTCGAGCCGGGCGTGAAAAAGCGGAAGGCCGCGTTTGCGGCCGAGCTCGGCAACCGCCGCCGCGCTGTCGGCCGCCGGGCCGACGATCATCAGCGCATGGGCACGCGCCATCTGGCTCGCAAGCGGCGCGCGCAGCGGACCGGCGGGCAGCACGCGACCGTTGCCGATGCCGCGGCGGCCGTCGATCACCAGGATGGCGAGGTCCTTGTGCAGGGCAGGATTTTGAAAGCCGTCGTCCATGACGATGGCGCTCGCGCCTTCGAAGCGCGCCAGCTGCGCTCCGGCGACGCGATTGCGGGCGACGATGGTGGGCGCCAGCCGGGCGAGAAGGAGCGGCTCGTCGCCGACATCGGCGGCACGATGGACGGAGCGATTGACCAGCACCGGCCCGGCAAGCCGTCCGCCATAGCCGCGGCTCAAGAAGAACGGCCTCTCGTGCGCGGCGAGCAAGAGGCGGCCGACGGCGAGCGCCGCCGGCGTCTTGCCGGCACCGCCGACCGTGAGGTTGCCGACGCAAATCACCGGCACGCCGGCGCGGCGACCCGGCCGCCGCAGGCGCACGGCTGCGACGGCGCCATAGAGCGCCGCCAGCGGACTGAGCAATAGTCCTCGACCCGGCTGCCACCAGAAGCGCGGCGCTCGCATCAGTGCATGATCCCGAATCTGGCTGCCCGTTGCTGCGAGGCGATCATGCGTCAACCGGACGGCCGCGCCAAGCTAGGGTTGGCTCGCGTCCCCTAGCTCGCCCGCTGCTCGAGGCGAAGCTGAATCAAATAAGGATCGAGCGCGGCGAGCGTGCGCTCCAGCGCGCCGCTGAGTTTTTCGACCGCCTCTGCTCCCGCTTTGGCGACCGCGGCGTGGGCTGACTGATTGCTGAACCATTCGCCGAGTTTTGCGGTCAGCGCCTCCTCATCGGCGACCGGCGCGGCGCCGTGCGCCTCGTCCAGCGCCCGGTAGAGCTCGGCGAAATTCCAGATGTGCGGGCCGTGCAGCACAGCGGCGCCGAGCCTGATCGGCTCGATCGGATTTTGCCCGCCGTGGCGCGCCAGCGAGCCACCCATGAACACGATCGGAGCGATGCGGTAGATCAGGCCGAGCTCGCCGAGGGTGTCGGCGATATAAATGTCGACGTCGCGCTTTGGCAATTCGCCGCGCGAGCGCATGGCGACCGCAAGCCCCGCCACCTTGGCGATATCGGCGATGCTTTGGCCACGCTCGGGATGGCGCGGCGCGATGACGGTCAACAGGTGCGGATGGTTGGCGCGCAGCCGGCGATGCGCGGCAATCACCGCAGTCTCTTCGCCCGGATGGGTCGAGGCGGCGGCCACAACCTCGCGCAGGCCGATCAGCGCGTTGAAGCGGTGCAAGGTCGCGGTGTCGACCGGCGGCGCCGGCACGTCGAGCTTCAGATTGCCGGTCGAGGAGACACGCGGCGCGCCGAGCCGCGACAGCCGCTGTGCATTGTCGTCCGATTGCGCAAGGCACAGATCGAAGCGGCCGAGCAGCGACGTGCTTGCGCCGGGAACCAGGCGCCAGCGGCGGAACGAACGTTCCGAGATGCGGCCATTGACCAGGATCATCGGAATTTTGCGCTCCGCGCAGCTGAAAATCAGGTTCGGCCACAGGTCGGATTCGACGAACAGCGCCAGATCGGGCCGCCAATAATCGAGAAAGCGCGCGGCGAATGACGGCACATCGACCGGAATGAACTGATGCATCGCGCCGTCGGGCAAGCGTTGGCCGGCGAGCGCGGCCGACGTCACGGTGCCCGAAGTGACCAGCACGGCGAGGCCGCGGGCGCGGATGCGGTCGATCAGCGGCACGACCGCGAGCATTTCGCCGACGCTGGCGCCGTGCACCCAGACCAGAGGCCCGGCGGGGCGGGGCAGGCTCGGTTCGCCGCGGCGCTCGCCGAGCCGGTCCGGGTGCTCCTTGCCGCGGTCGAGACGCCGGGCCAGGAGCCGCGGCACAAACGGCGTGGCGGCGCGGGATGCGAGCCGGTAGGCGCTGAGCGCGAGCGGCAATCGATCCGGCAAACTCAGCTCCCCCGTGTGCACTCGCGATGCGTCGTCCGTTCCGCCGCGTCAGGCCGCGGGTACGCGCTTGAGCAGTTCGAGAAGCGTCGCGTGGCGCTCGCGGCCGGCGGCGACCAGCATGCCGTGCCGCGGCTCCGGCTTGTTGTAGCAAAGCGGCTCGCCACTAAACGGCGTCAGCGCACCGCCAGCTTCGTGCACCAAAAGGTCGGCTGCGGCAAGGTCCCAATCGTGGCTGTTGCCGCCGGAGATCGCCGCGTCGATCGTGCCTTCGGCGACGCGGGCGAGACGCAGCGCCAGCGAATGCAGCCGCGGCGTGATCGTGAACGGCGGCGCGATGGTGCCGAGCCGCTCCAGAAAGTTTTTCGGCCCGGCAAAGCGCACGCCGGCGAGCTCGGCGCCGGGGCTCGCCGCCATGGCCGCGCCGTTGCGCGTCGCGCCGCCGCCGGTGATCGCCATGAAGAACTCGTCGGTGACCGGCGCGAACAGGCAGGCCGCGACCGGCCGGCCGTTCTCGACCAGCGCGGCCGACACGGCCCAGTCGGTCGCGCCGGCGATGTAGCCGCGGGTGCCGTCGATCGGATCGACGATCCACACGCGCGATGCATCGAGCCGTACCGGATCGTCGGTGCTTTCTTCGGACAGCCAGGCGATGCCGGGCGCGGCCGCCGTCAGCCGGTCGCGCAACAGCGTGTCGACCGCCATGTCGGCTTCGCTCACCGGCGACGATACGCCCTTGGTCCAGCTTTTCAGCGGCGCGCCGAACATCGACAGGGCCAGCGCGCCGGCTTCACGCACGCACGCGGCGAGCCGCGTGGCGAGCGCGGCGAGCTCGGCCGGCTCAGTGGCCGGCAACGGTCAGGCCCTCGATGCGCAGCGTCGGCGCATTGGTGCCGTAGCGGAATTCCAGATCGTTCGCCGGCTCGAGGCCCTGGAATATGTCGAGCAAGCGGCCGGCAATGGTCACTTCGCTGACCGGATAAGTCAGTTCGCCGTTCTCGATCCAAAAGCCCGAGGCGCCGCGGCTGTAATCGCCGGTGACCATGTTGACGCCCATGCCGATCAGGTCGGTGACAAAGAAGCCGTCGCTGATGTCGCCGATCAGCTCGTCCGGGCTCTTTTTTCCCGGCGTGAGATGCAGGTTGCTCGGCGCCGGCGACGGACCCGACGACACGCCGCGCTGGGCGCGGCCGTTTGTCTCGAGCCCGAGCTCGCGCGCGGTGGCGCAGTCGAGCAGCCACGACTGCAACACGCCGTCCTCGACGATCTTCTGCACGCTCGCCGCGACGCCCTCGGCATCGAACGGACGCGACCGCAGGCCGCGCGGGCGCAGCGGGTCGTCGATCACGTCGATGCCGCGGGCAAAGATCTGCTGGCCGCGCTTGTCGCGCAAAAAGCTGGTCTTGCGTGCCACCGAGCTGCCGTTGGCGGCGCTGGCGAGATGACCGACTAAAGTGCCGGCAATGCGGCGGTCGAACACGATCGGCACCCGCCGCGTCGCCACCTTGCGCGGGTTGAGCCGTTTGACGGCGCGCTCGCCGGCGCTGCGGCCGACCGCTTCGGCGTTTTCCAGATCGGCGGCGTGCAGCGTGGCGCTGTAATCGTAATCGGTCTCCATGCCGGTGCCGTCGCCGGCGATGGCCGCCATGGAGATGGAATGGCTCGACGACATGGTGGCGCCGGCAAAGCCGTGGCTGGTCACCAGCACCATGCCGCCGATGCCCGACGAGGCCGAGGCGCCGCCGGATTTGGTGACGCCGGACACGGCGAGCGCGGCCGCCTCGGCGTCGCGGGCGCGTTGCTCCAAAACCTCGACCGACGCCATGGCGGGATCCAGAAGATCGAGCGGCGGGAAACTGCGCGCCAAAAGCTCCGGTTCGGCGAGGCCGGCGAAGCGATCCTCGGGCGCTACGCGCGCCATGGCGACGGCGCGTTCGGCGAGGGCGTCCAGGCCGTCGCCTTTGACGTCGTTGGTCGAGACGATCGCCTGCTTGCGTCCGACCAGGACACGCAGGCCGAGGTCGTCTTGCTCGGCGCGCTGCGATTCCTCGACCGCGCCGTCGCGCACGTCGACCGAGAGGCTGGCGCCGCGCACGGCGATGGCATCGGCGGCGTCGGCGCCGGCGCGTTTCGCGGCAGCCACAAGGCGCTCGGCAAGGTCGGTCAAGGCGGATTGGTCGAGCAGGGAGGACATGAGGGCGGGGAGGACCTGATTGAGAGCTTGGGCGGTTGGCGGAAAATCGCGATGGAAGCGGCCGGCGGAACGGCGGCCGACGCAAGCCAACATGTGCTCGCCGCGGGCCTTAATCAACCCGGCCGCGGGCGGCCGCGCGGCCTCGCCCCGGCGTTTCGGATGAGGGGATCGCTCAATTGCGACCGCGCCCGGCAACGCCTCGTCAAGCATGAGTTTCGTTGGGCGTTCGAACACGAGCCTTTAACCAGTCTCCTTAAGCGGATCGCGAAGGGTGTGTGGCATTGTTGCGGCAAAACCGGGCGGCAACAGCCCGGGGGGAGTTCTGCCTTTTCGAGGCGTCAAATGGAAACCGGCAGCATCGCTGCCGGGTCAGGCCAGGCCGGGAGTCCCTGTCGCGCCACCGCGACGGGGACTCCCGAGCCATCCCAGCGTGCAGCCGGGATGGCAAGCGCGTCGCGGCTCGACCCGTTTTCACTGCCCGTGCGCTTTACCGCCGCCGATGAGGCGGCCGACGAGCGGCTGCGCATCGTCGACCTGCATCGCGAGCGCGTGGTGCTGCGCCGCTCGGTGCGCGGCATACGCATGGCGCTCAACCTGCCGGTCGCATCGTTCCGCGGCATCGCCATCCGGCTGATCGGGCAGGCGGGACAAACGCCGGGCGCGATTGCGGTCGTGCTCGAGCACGTCGACCCGGCGCTGTCGCTGCCGCTGTTTTCGGCGGAGCAAAGCGACGACGTGGTCGCCGAGTGGCAATCGTGGGGGAGGGCGCTCGGCCTGCCGCTCCTGGTCGCCGAAGGCGACGGCAGCCTGCGCGAGCCGTTCGCGAGACTGGGCGCGGTGCGCATCGCGGCACCGATCGGACGCCGCCGCCGCCGCGGCACGATCGCGCGGCGGCGGCCGTCGCGGCTGCTGCGGCGCAAGGCGACGCGGTTGCCCGAGACGCCGGCCGTGCATCGCGACGAGCGCGAAATCATCGCGCGGCATTGAGACAGCGGCGGCTGCGGCAGCTCCCTGCGCTTTGCACAATCACGGTTACCTCGTTCTGCTATACTCATCCGCAGTATGGAGCGGACGATGATCGCGGACATTGCAGACCATCGCGAGGAATTGCAGGACCTGTGCCGCCGCTTCCATGTGCGGCGGCTCGATGTGTTCGGCTCGGCAGCGCGCGGCGATTTCGATCCGGCGCGCAGCGATCTCGATTTCCTGGTCGAGTTCGAACCTCTGCAGCCCGGCGCCTACGTCGATGCCTTCTTCGGTCTCAAGGAGGGATTGGAGCAGCTCTTCGGCAGGACCGCGGATTTGATCTCCGCCACCGCGATCCGCAATCCCTATTTCCGTCAGAGCGTCGAACGCACCAAGGCTCTGCTCTATGCAGCGTGAGACCAAGAAATATCTCCAAGACATCGCTCAGGCCGCCGAATTGATCGCGCAGTTTACTGGCGGCAAAACGTTCGACGATTACACGGCAGACGCGATGCTTCGCGCCGCAGTGGAACGGCAATTCGAGATTATCGGCGAGGCATTAGTTCAGCTCACAAAACGCGACCCGGCCGTCGCCGCACGGATCGGTGAATACCAGCGCATCATCGCTTTTCGTAACCTGCTGATCCACGGTTACAACAACGTGGATAACCTGCTCGTCTGGGGCGTCGTCGAAAGCAAGCTCGGCGCGTTGCGGCGCGACGTCGCCGCGTTGCTCGCGGAACCGGATTAGCACGTAGCAAGCCACAGCTCGGCTTGAGCCGGCGCGATTGCGCGGGGCGGGGGCTGAACGTCAGAACAAGCGAGGAAGCGTCATGCCAAACGGCAATCGTTGGGTCGGGAAACGTTGGGTAGGTACCTGGGCGGCCGCTCCGGCACCGGCAGAGGGCGTCGCCGGTTTCAACAATCAGACGCTCCGCCTGAACCCCCGCGTCAGCATCGGCGGCGAGCGGCTGCGGGTGCGGCTCTCGAATGCCTATGGCAATCGCCCGCTGGTCATCGGCGCGGGGACGATCGCGTTGCGCGACCAGGGGCCGGCGATCGTCGCCGGCAGCGGCCGCAAGCTGACCTTCGGCGGCCGCGACGGCGCCGTGATCGCGGCCGGGGCCGTGCAGTACAGCGATGCGGTCGATCTTGCCGTTGCACCGCTCGCCGATCTCGCGGTCAGCTTTCATCTGCCGGGCGACGTGCCGGCCAATTTTGCCATCACCGGCCGCTACGCCAGGCAGACCAATTACATCTCGCCGCCCGGCAATTGCGCCGCCGCGACGGCGATGCCGGTCGGCAATCTGACCGACCAGTGGTTCTTCCTGTGCGGCATCGACGTGCTCGCCCCGGACGACGCGCTCGGCATCGTCGCGCTCGGCGATTCGCTGACCGACGGCAACATCTCGACGGTCGACGCCTTCTGCCGCTGGCCCGATCAATTGGCGCGGCGGCTCGTGAGCCGCGCCGGCCGGCTGGCCGGCGTCATGAACAACGGGCTCGGCGGCAACCGCATCCTGCACGACATCCGCGGCGACAGCGGGCTGCGGCGCTTCGACCGCGACGTGCTGGCGCAGCCCGGCGTCACCCACGTCATCGTCATGCTCGGCACCAACGATCTGCGTAACCGCTGGGCGAAGCCCGAGGAGGAGGTCGCCGCCGAGCACATCATCGCCGGCCTGCAGCAGATGGCGCTGCGCGCCCACGCTGCCGGCATCAAGATCATCGGCGCGACGCTCACCCCGTTCGGCAACGAGACCTACATGGCCAATGCCTGGAACCCGACGCGCGAGAAACACAGGGTCGCGGTCAATGCCTGGATCCGGGACAGCGGCGCGTTCGACGGCGTCGCCGATTTCGACGCCGCATTGCGCGACCCCGACATCCCGACCCAGATGCTCGCCGTGGACGACTGCGGCGACGGACTGCACCCGAGCGACCACGGCTACGGCAAGATGGGCGACGCGATCGATCTCGCGCTGTTCGGTTAGAAGAGGCACTCGGCAAAACAAAAAGGCGCGGTCGTTGCCGCGCCTACGCGGCGCTCCGTCGCGGCTTTCCTCGCGCGGCTTTGGGCTGCACGCGATTCGGTCCAGGCCGCGTGTCACGCGAACGGTCCGCGAGGTTTAACCTTGGTCCCGATCACGGTTACGTCTCTGCCGTTGTTGGTAGACCGTTACCGCTAGGGCCGTGCCGAAGACTATGAAAAACATCACAGCGGTAAGAGCGTCGTTGACTGACGTCGGCAACCACTGCCGCGACGCCAGGACTACGGCGCCAAGAGCGATTATCGCGAAATAAAGCAGGCGAATACGGCCGTATATCATGGGCAGTTGATTAGCAGACAAGATGGCTTTTCCGCGACCACTTTGGCGGTTTCGATTCGCGCTCGCAGAACCATCGGATGTGGCGGAGAGGTCGCCCGATAAAGGGCGAGATATCGCTGCGAAAAAATCGCCGCGCCCCCCATTTGGGAGGGGGAGCCGGGGGACAACGACGATATGGATGAGCTGTGAGGAAGCTCAGATCGGTAATGATCATGCGGACGCGTTTCGGCGGTGCGTACCTTGAGGATCGACATTGCATGGTAGAAAGTGCTGTCCCACCGGCACGTACAGCGCGCGCTGTGCGATCACATGATCACCGATATCATGCCGTATCGGGGGCCCGCACTCTCTTGGAGTCGTCGATGGAAAGATTGACTCGAATACGAGTGGCAATTGCCGCGGTGGTTTGCTGCGCTTTAGCTGCGATTACTTGGACTGTCGCGATCTATGCATACAACAACACTCCAGAGATACATAACGTAGTTATTAAGGCGGCGAATGACGATCAATTGATCGAGAGCAAGGCAAAATATTTATTTGTTCCAGCTGCATTCCCGATTTTCTTTTGCTTGATGATTTTAAACCCGCTTATCCGATGGAGGACAGTGGTTCGAAAAGCGGTCGCGAGGGCGGCTCCCAAGGACCTCTGGACCGAGCCGACGATTGGTCGATTTCGATTTGCGACGGTTTGGAACGGCGTAAACATTGGCGTCTGCGTATTAAGCGGTCTGACCCTCTACGAGGTTGTTGAGAGAGCTGAGTATTTGCTCGGCAAATAACGCTGCGCGACCGAGCGGAGTAAGGGGGATGTAAAATGGCTAGCCGCTTTAATTTACAGACGTGTTTGGTGGGCACGGCGCTTTGCGCCTTTGCCCACCCTGCGCGCCACTCGCTTGATCATGGTCCTCTTTCGCCGATAACCGCTGTCTCGCGAATTTGTGCGCCAAAGGGACCGGTGCATGACTGCTGTCTAGATGAAAGCGACGCTGGCGACTTGCCGAGGGGCTCGAGCCCGGGTTAATCCGGAAGAACTCCAGCAGCGTGAAGGATGAACGCCAATCCGCCGACGGCCAGGATACCCCAGCCCGAGATGCGCCACAGTTCGGGCAATCGGCCCCCCGCAAATTGCAATGAGGCTGCCAAACCCACCCAAATTGCGGCATTGTAGGGGGAATTGCCAAACACGCCGGCGAAGGCGGCTAGCCCCGCCAGCCAACAGATCCAACCTAGAATATCGGCCCAATTACTTGGCGGGTCGGGTCTCCTCATCACGTGTACTTGCTGCGGCAAGCCCTGCAAATCGTCGCTCATTTAATAGAGCTCTGCCGCGATTTGAAGATAGCCGCATTGTCGCGGGCTGCGGCCTTGCGCCGGTTTGTGCCGGCCTGGGCGGATTATGGGTTATGGACGAGCTTGGCCTTCACGCGCCGGCCCAATCGGCCGACAATGTACCCTCTGCAACATGGCGATGAAAACTGCTGAACGGCCAATCGACGACTCGGGTGACCAGCCCGTGCTTCATCGGATTGTAGTGGATGTAATCGACGTGACGCTCGAGGTCGGTGTCGTCACGGATAGCCATGTTCCCAATAGCGGCGTTGCCAAATGCCTTTTTCGCGCTTTGTAATCTTGCTCGCCGAGCGCGTTGGTGCCGGCGCCAGGCCGCGTGACAAACCGGATTTGAACAAGCTCCAGCGTAAAGCGTAATCGGCGTCGCCGTTCGGCAGTTGCCAAAGGGCATGGATGCGGTCGGGCAGGATGCAGATGGCGACCGTCGTAAAAGGCAGTCGCCGTTCTACGCCGGCGTAGGCGCGCCGCAGGCGTTCGATATGGCGAACGAAGAGATCGCTAGCGCGGTCGGCGAGGGCGAGCGTGAAGAATGAGAGCCCACCTTCGATCTTGACTCGACGATAGCGTGACATCTGAGTTGCCGTCACGGTTTTGGTGGGCACGGCGCTTCGCGCCTTAGCCCACCCTACGAGCCTGTGCGAAATGAAAAAGGCGCGGCGATTGCCGCGCCTTTTCTGTTCGTGGAGCGCCGGAGCGCGCGCCGCTTACTCCAGCGGTTCGACCTTGACCAGGGCGTGGTCGTGGTTGGAGCCGACCCAGAAGCTTACGGGGTTCGTCGAGTTGTCGACGTAGACCGTGCGCATGTTGGTGTCGGACGGCGTCAGGTATTGCTCGGCCACGCCGGTCTTCGGGTGCAGGCGCACCACGCGGTCGGTGCTCATGGTCGAGGCCCAGATGTCGCCGTTCTTGTCGAAGTTCGCCCGGTACGGATAGGTGTGGGGCGGCAGCGGGTATTCGGTGAATTTTTCGGTCTTGGGATCGAACACCGCGACCTTGTTGCCGCGGTATTCGGTGAAGGTGACGTTGTCGTGCTCGTCGATCTCCATGCGGCGGGCGCGCGCATGGGCGGTCGGCGTGGCGTACCAGGTCACCTTGAGCGTCTTGGCGTCGATCTTGCCGAGATGGCCTTCGGTGAATTCCGCCATCCACAGATTGTTCTGGGAGTCGGACATGACCTGATAGATGCCGGCGTGCTTGACGTCCGGCAGCGAGTCGGTCGGATGGAATTTCTCCCACTGGCCGGTTTTCAGATCGACCCGGAAGATGTCCTGGGTGCCGACGCTCTTGGTCCACACCTTGTTGTCGACTTCGTAGTGCAGGCCGGTGAAGTTGAGCTGCACGCGGTCGTCGTTCCACTCCTTCGGCACCGGATAGTAGGCGATCTCGCCGGTCTTCGGATCGAGGCAGCCGAGCGAGCCCTGGTACATGGTGTCGAACCAGATCTTGCCGGTATGGTCGAACTCGATGGACAAGAGGCCCTTGGGCGCGTCGGGCTTGAAGGTCTTGATCGCGTATTCGGTGTGTTTCAGCGTCTTCGGATCGAACTTGCCGATGAACATCTCGCCGAAGTTGGTGTACCAGACGTTGCCTTCGGCATCGCGCAGGATGTCGTGCGGCTCGATGGTTTTGCGCGGCAGGTCGTATTCGGTGACGATGACCTTGGTCGACGCGCCGGTCGGCCGCGGCATGGTCTTGAGCTGATATTGCCAGTGGTCGGTCGCCGACAGGTTGATGGTCGCCAGATACTCGGCGAACTTGCGGAACTCTTCGGGCTTGCCGGCGCGGCTCCTATCGAGCATCGGCTGCGGCTTGATCGGCTGGCTGACGGCGCCGTAGCCCTTCATGCGGCTGACCGTCTGCATCCATTCGTCGACGTTGTGGGTCGACTTCACGATGCGCTCGAGGGTGTGGCAGCTGGTGCAGTCGAGCAGCACCGCCTTCTGGTTCTCGGTGCCGGGCACGCTCATCAGCCACTCGGCATTGGTGAGCTGGTCGGGCAGATCTTTGGTCGGCTGGAGTTTCAGGTCGACGTTCGCGGTCTTCTCGCCGACCACGTCGGTCGCGGCGGGCGCTGCGAGATCGTAGCCGACGGCGCGGATCGCCAGCGTGTAGTGGCCGGGCTCGAGCCGGCTTTCCGGGAACGCGTAATGGCCCTTGGCGTCGGTGATGACGCTGACCGAGACGATCGAGCCGGTCTTGCGGGCGGTGACGACGACGCCCTCCATGGCGCCTTCGGCGGCCGAGCTGACCTGCCCGGCGAGCGCCGTCTCGTTCTGCGCCACGGCGCGCATGGCCGATGGCCCTTGGCACAATATGACCGCCAAGCCGGCGGCGGCGCTGAGCATGTATGTGGATTTCATCAGTCGCTCCCTAATATGAGCTCGATTGCTGTATTTCTTGTCAGGCGGACGAACGCCGCCGAATCGAGGCACGGCCGTAAGGCCATTGTGGCGCCATCCTGCTCCCGTTCGGCAGAACCGGCAAGGCCATTTCAGACAGGGCGGTTGTGCGGCAGCAGCGGCGCCAGAGCGGCGTGCAAGACCGGCTGAAAGACCCAACTATTCGTCGCTATTGCACGCCGGCGGCGCGCAGATAGTCGAGATCGGCGAAGCGCGCGGCTTGCGGCAGCGGCGGCTTGAGGAGGCGTGCGTCGCCCAGCATCGCCACGACCTGCTGCAGGGCGGCGAGATCGATTTCGCCGCGCGCCGGCAGCACGTCGCTGCCGGGCTTGAGGAAGAGATCGAGCGTCTGCGCCGCGATGGCGTCGGAGCAGCCCAGCGTTTCGGCGACGAGATTGACGACGCGATCGCGGTTGTCCGGCGCCCGGATGAAGGCGAAGGAAGCGGCCATGCCGCGCACGAACCGCACCAGGGCGTCTTTGTGCTTCTGCGCCCACGAGCGGCGCGCCGCCGTCACGGTGTAGAGAAAATCCGGCACCGCCTCGGTGGAGCGGCCGATGAGGCGGTAGCCCTCGGCGATCGCCTGCAGGTCCTGCGGCTGCCCGAGCACCACCGCATCGCAATCGCCGCCGCGCAGGCAATTGTAGCGCCCGGGCGTGCCTTCCTGGATTTTTGCGGCAAAATCGCCGGTGTTGAGGCCGTGCATCGCCAACAGCTTGCGCATGGAGATGGTGATCGTGCCGGCTTCGTCGGCGAGGCCGATCAGCTTGCCCTTCAGCCCGGCGTAGGACGTGATCTCGGGCTTGGCGATCAGGCTGTAGATCGGGTTCTTGAACTCGGTGTCGATCGCCACCGCATCGGAGCCGGCCAGCGCCGCGCGAATGAGAAACGGCGTCGCCACGTGGGTGACGTCGGCCCAATCGTCGTGCAGCGCAGCGATCATCTTGTCGGAGCCGCCCGGCACCGGGATGACGATTGAGACGTTCAAGCCCTCGCGGCGGAACAGCCCCTCGCGCTGCGCCACCGTGATCGGCAGCGAGAAGATGCTGTGGGCCGCCGAATAGGCCTGCGCATAGCGCAAGGTCAGCGGCTGCGCGTGGGCGGTGTTCAAAGACCACAGCGCCAGCACTCCAGCGACCAGAGCAGGTACCGTTCGGACTGATGCACAAAGAAACCGTGCGCTCGGCGCGTTCCCCTCCCCCTTGCGGGGAGGGGTTAGGGGTGGGGGTCGTGAGGTAAGTCGCCGCCGTCGACGCTTGCGCGTCACCTCCCGACCCCCACCCCAACCCTCCCCGCAAGGGGGAGGGAGTTTGCTGAGTGTGCTGCGCTTACTTCGATTCAATCTCATGACAGTGTCGTAGGAATCATCCACGCAACGCCGCGTCGAGCAGCAGGCCGGCGAACAGGATCAGGCCGGCGTCGCGATCCGACTTGAACACGGCGAGGCAATTGTCCGGATCGGCCGTGTCGAGCCGCACGACCTGCCAGCCGAGATGAGCCGCGAAAGCGGCGAGGCCGAGCGCGAACGGCCAGCCGGCGCCGGCCAAAAATCCGGCGGCGCCGATCAGGATCACGGCGATCGCGTAGAACAGCACCAGCATCGGCTTGGTGCGCGGGCCGAACAGGAGCGCAGTGGATTTGATGCCGATCAGCGCATCGTCCTCGCGGTCCTGGTGGGCGTAGATGGTGTCGTAGCCGATCACCCAGGAGATCGAGCCGGCGTAGAGCAGGACAGCGGGCAGGGCGAGATTGCCGAACGCCGCCGCCCAGCCCATCAGCGCGCCCCAGGAAAACGCAAGCCCGAGCACGATTTGCGGCCAGTAGGTGATGCGCTTCATGAACGGATAGACGGCGACGATGGCGAGCGAGGCGATGCCGAGCAGTATGGCAAAGCCGTTGAAGGTGATCAGCACCGCAAGCCCGATCAGCGCCTGGAGCACCAGGAACAGCGCCGCCTGGATGACGCTGACCTGGCCCGACGGGATCGGCCGCGAGCGCGTGCGCTCGACGCTGGCATCGAGATCGCGGTCGACGATGTCGTTCCAGGTGCAGCCGGCGCCGCGCATGGCGAAGGCGCCGATGAAGAACAGGACGATGTGAATGAGGCTCGGCGCGCGGGCGTGGGCGGCCACAGCGGCCAGCGCCGCAGACCACCAGCAGGGCAGCAGCAAAAGCCAGGAGCCGATCGGCCGGTCGAGACGGGACAGCCGCAGATACGGCCGCAGCCAGGAAGGCGCCAGCGTGTCGACCCAATTGCCGGTGGAGTCCGCAACCGAGCCGGTCGCCCGGATCATTTATTTGGCCAGCGGATTGCCGGTGAGCGTGTCGAAGGTGCCGTGGCCGGTCTTGGTGTTCTTGGCGGTGTCGAGCTTCGGCGTGCCGATGGCATCACTGAGCGTCGGGACTTTCGGCGCCGGCGCCGGCGCGCAGACCACTTCCTTGAACTTCAGGGTTTTCTCGTGCGTGGCCTTGGCCGACTGGATCGCTTGGGGCGGCACGCCGCACCATTGCTGGTTCGTCTCGAGGAATTTCACGACGGCGGCCTCGGCGGTGTAAAACTGCGAGACGAGCGTGCACATTTCCTTGCGGTCGGGGTGGTGCTTTTGCGCAGCGCCAAGGGCTTCGCCGCGTTTGCGCGCAACGTCGGTCAGCGGCTGGAACTGGGCGCAGGGCGAGGCCGGCGGCGGGGGCACCAGCTGCTGGGCCGAAGCGGTGCCCACGGCCGCGGTGTCGAGGGTGAGGGCGAGCGCCATCGACGCCATGCCGGCGCCGATCAGCGTGACGATGCTGCGCTTTATCATGCGACTTTCCCCAGTACCGTACTGTGCCCGAATCCGCCGAGCCGTTAAAGGCGCTTGGAATCCGGCGACATGGCGGCAGGACGGGCCGCCGGGAGGCCGAAAGCGGGGGGCGATAGAGTGCCGCAGGGTCCCGGAACAGCGTTAAGGCACGGTTAAATCGCGACCGCCGACAGGCGCCGCAAGATGCGCCATGATGCAGCATGGCCCGGTACGATTTCCGCAGTCCCCGCCTGCATGTCGAGGCGCCGCTGGAACACGGCGCGCTCGTGCCGCTGGCGGCGCCGCAGCAGCACTACCTGACCCACGTGCTGCGGCTCAACGCCGGCGGCCGCATCTTGGCGTTCAACGGCCGCGACGGCGAATGGGAAGCGCGGCTCGAGGCGACCAAGCGTGCCGCGGCACTGCGGATCGGAACCAGGACCCGCGCGCAGACCGCCGCAACCGACCTGCATTATCTGTTCGCGCCGCTCAAAGCAGCACGGTTCGACTACATGGTGCAGAAGGCGGTCGAGATGGGCGCCGCGCGGTTGGCGCCGGTTCTGACCCGCCACGGCCAGGTCGCGCGGGTCAACGTCGCGCGCATGCGCGCCAACGCCATCGAAGCGGCCGAGCAATGCGGCATCCTCACCTTGCCGCAGATCGACGAGGCTGAGACGCTGCCGCGCGTGCTCGCCGCGCGTGAGCCGAGCCGCTGCCTGGTGTTCTGCGACGAGGACGCCGACGTCGGCGATCCGCTCGCCGCGCTCGCGGCGGTGCCGGCGCGCGCACCGCTCGCCGTGCTGGTCGGTCCCGAAGGCGGCTTCGCCGAGGACGAGCGGGCCGCGCTGCTCAAGCTGCCGAATGTCGTGCGCCTCGCGCTCGGCCCGCGTATCTTGCGCGCCGATACCGCCGCGGTCGCGGCGCTGGCGCTGGTTCAGGCGGTCGTCGGCGATTGGCGGATGGATGCGAGCTGACGCTTATCTGTTCGCGCTGGCTCGTCTGGATGCCGCGGTCAGTGAATGACCCAGGGCTTATCGATGCAGGAGAAGCTGATGTAATCGCCGTAGCGGCGGTGCACGCTGGTGATGTGCGACAGCCGTCGCCATTGCGCGCAATGCGCGGCGGCGAGGTCACGATAGATGTGCTCGACCGCCGGCGCATAGGGAATGATGCCGCCGGTGTCGTTGCCGGTGACGCCCGGACCGACGCCTGTGAAGGTGTGATAGGCCAGCGCCGGCGACGCAGCCGTGCCGCCCAAGATGCTCAGTGCGATGCCGATCGCAACGACCGATGTCCTTCGCATCGATGTCATCCTCGCTTCGTTCGGAAACGAAGTTTAGGCAAACGGGCGACGAAGGGAAAGCATCCGCGGCAGCGGCTTGCACCGTTTGCCGTCAACGGCATCGAGGCGTTGCCGGTTTGCCACGACCGCCGCCAATCGCCGCCGCGGCACGATCGCGATCTTGACCGCCGCATGGGGGCGCGGCACGCTTGCCGCCGAATTGACGGGGAAGGGGATATGTCCGGTCGCCTCGCATGCCTTGCTCTCGGGCTGGCGTTCGCGATGGCCGTCGTACCGGCGCGTGCGGCGAGCTTTCTGGAAAAGAATTTCTGGCTGTCCGGACCGCGGTACGACCGGGAAATTCCGACCTGCGATTACGCGCCGGCGCTCGACCGGATCATCGCCCGCTTCGGCACCAAAGAGCATCGCTTCTGGAATTCCGAGCTGCGCATCGTCGGCGTCGAGGACATCCGCGAAAGCGCGGTGCTGCCGTGGGCGGCGCAATCGATCCCGCGGCGCTTCTGCAGCGGCACGGCGCTGATCAACGATGGCCGGCGCCATCCGATCTACTATTCGATTGCCGAGGACACCGGCATGATCGGCGCCAGTTGGGGCGTCAATTCCTGCGTCGTCGGGCTCGACCGCAATTGGGCTTACAACCCGTCGTGCCGCGCCGCGCGGCCCTGAGGCCGCGGCTTTCCGCGACGCTCAAGTCCGCATCGCCTCCAGCACGTGCTCGCGCAAGCGCGCCGGATCGCGCTCGCCGCGCTGGGCAAACTCGATCACTTTTTTGGCAACGGCGTCGGCCTGCGGGCGGTCGCGGTCGCTGACGCCGAGCGTTCTGCACACCTCCGCGTAGGCGGCCGTCATCGAGGCGATTATTTCGGGTTCGAAGGCTTTATTCTTGAAGAGCCGATAAACGGCCATTGCGAAATGCTCACCTGCTGGGCGGCGAGAAGGTCCATACGCAGCGGGGCCGAGTCCAACGCGCCACGGCCAGTATTGGCGTGGCGCGGGGCGATGCGCAAGCGGCGCGCTGCGAGCCTGTGAAAGCCTGTGCGCTGCGACCGCAGCGTGTCCCGGGGGCCAATGGCCTACGCACAGGGTGAAAGTTTGTTCTTGATTTGTTCCTGGTGGCGTGTTAGAGGCCTTTTGACGCTTGGTTCACGTGTCGTCAGGGGGTCGTCATGGTTCGCTTTCTTGTTCGTGGTGCGCTCGCTCTTTCGCTGTTTGCCGCATCGGCCGGCTTCGCGCTGGCCCAGGACCGGCGGCAGAACCAGCCGGGGCAGTTCGATTTCTACGTGCTGTCGCTGTCGTGGTCGCCGTCGTTCTGCGCGTCCGCGGCGGAGCGGTCGCCGGGGCGCGCGCCGGGTCTGCAATGCGGCACGCGCGCTTACTCGTTCATCGTCCACGGCCTGTGGCCGCAATACGAGACAGGCTTTCCCGAATATTGTCAGGTGCCGTCGCCGCGGCTCGATCATCCGACCATCTCGGCGATGCTCGATCTGATGCCGGAGCCACGCCTGATCTTCGGCGAATGGGATCGCCACGGCACCTGCTCGGGGCTCTCGGCGCACGCCTTTTTCGATACCGTGCGCAAGGCCCGTGCGGTGGTGAAAATTCCGGCCGAGTATCTCAACCCGCAACAGCCGCTCACCGTCACGCCGGCGGCGGTGGAAAGCGCCTTCCGCAAGGCCAATCCCGATCTGCCGGCCGGCAGCATGGCGACGGCCTGCGACGCCAAGCGGTTGACCGAAGTGCGGCTGTGTCTGTCGAAGGATATGAAATTCCGCGCCTGTCCGGACGTGGTGCAGCACAGCTGCCAGCGCGACCAGGTGCTGATGCCGGCGCCGCATGCGACCGCGACCGATGTCGGCCACCGCAATGGCGGCTCGGGATAATCACGTTTCTTCCAACCGGTGGCCGGTGCGTATTGCCGGCCGAGTAGAGGGTCCGGTCTTGCGGCCGGGCCCTCATGCCGTTTGGCGCCATCGTTGCGGCCCGACCTGTCCTGATGGATGGTCGCGATTGCAATGAATTACCGCCACGCCTTTCACGCCGGCAATTTTGCCGATGTGCATAAGCACGCCGTCCTGGCCCGCATCCTCACGCATCTGCGGCAAAAGCCGGCGGCGTTCCGCGTCATCGACAGCCATGCGGGCATCGGCCGTTACGACCTTCTTGCCGACGAAGCCACCCGCGGCGGCGAGTGGCGCGATGGCATTCGCCGGGTCTGGGACGGCGCGACCAAGCGCGAAGATACGCCGGCGCGTGCGCTGCTGGGCCCGTATCTCGACGCCGTTGCCGCCTGCAACGCCGGACCGACGCTGCGCACCTATCCGGGCTCGCCGCTGATCGCCCGGCATCTGCTGCGGCCGCAGGACCGCCTGATCGCGTGCGAGATCGAGCCCGGCGCGGCTGCGCAACTCGCGGCAACGCTGCGCGGCGATGCGCGCACCAAGGCGCTTGCGATCGATGGCTGGACCGCGGTCGGTGCCTATGTGCCGCCCAAGGAGCGCCGCGGCGTGGTCTTTATCGATCCGCCGTTCGAGGAGGCGGGCGATTTCAGCCGGCTTTCGGCCGCGCTGTCCACTGCCCACCGCAAATGGCCGACCGGGATCTATGCGGCCTGGTATCCGATCAAGACTCGCGAGGCGCCGGACGCGCTGGCGCGGCGGCTGCAACGGCTCGCGATCGCCAAGATGCTGCGCAGCGAGCTCCTGTTGCAGGGGCCGGCCGCCGATGCCGGGCTCGCCGGCTCGGGGCTCCTCGTGGTCAACCCGCCGTTCACCCTCGAAGCGGAGCTTCGGGTCCTTCTGCCGGCGCTCGGCCGGATGCTGGCGCGGGCCTCGGCCAAGCCCGGATATCGGCTCGATTGGCTTGCCGCCGAGCGCTAGCCGCACCGTTGCCACTTTTCCACAGGTTCAAAGTACGCTAATTGTTCCGTCGGAGTGTTGCTGGCTTAGACGTTCCGCCTCCAGTGGGGGCCGGCGGAGTGACTGAGGCCTCGCGGCCGATGCTCTTTGCCCGTGTGGATGTTTCGGCCCAACCGCCGTGCCTGGGGTCGGTGGCGACGCAACACTGGGGCAAGGAGTCGCTCGATGGCGATGCAGGGGACGGTGAAGTTCTTCAATGGTGAGCGCGGCTATGGATTCATCAAGCCGGATGACGGCGGCCGCGATGTGTTCGTGCACATCACCGCGGTCGAGCGCGCGGGCTTGAAGGCGCTCAATGAAGGCCAGCGCATCAGTTTCGATGTCGAGCCCGACAAAAAGGGCAAAGGCCCGAAGGCCGTCAACCTCATCATCACCGGCTGATCTGTCGGCTGTTCACGGCCGGCTGCCGCACGCGGGCCCCAGGGTCACGTGCCGGCAAAGCGCTTTCGGCTTCGTCCGAGGCGGCACGTTCTCCATTCAAACGTCTGCATTCAAACGTCTCCGTTCAAACAAGGTGGTCTGCAATGATGATCCTGCGTTTTTCGCCGTCTTCGCCTTTCGTGCGCAAGGTGCGTATCGCGGCGGCGGTGCTCGGCCTGGACAGCGAGATCACGATCGAGCGCGCCGACACCACCGATCCCAACGACTCGCTGCGCAAGACCAATCCGCTCGGCAAAATTCCCGTCATCATCATCGAGGACGGCAGCGCGATCTATGACTCGCGGGTGATCCTCGATTATCTCGACGAGCGCGCCGGCGGCGGCAAGATCGTGCCGCGGCAAGGGCCGCAGCGCGTTGCCGCGTTGCGCCTGCAGGCGCTGTGCGACGGCATTTTGGATGCATCGATCCTCACCGTGTACGAGAGCCGTTTTCGCAAACCCGAGATGCACGAGGCGAAATGGCTCGAGCTGCAGGCCGGCAAAGTCTCGCGCGCGCTCGCGGTGCTCGAAGCCGCGCCGCCGCCGTCCGATGTCGGGCAAGCTTTGCCCGACGTCGGCCAGATCACGCTCGCCTGCGCGCTCGGGTACCGCGACTTCCGCTTCGGCGAGGGCTGGCGCAGCGAGCATCCGCGGCTCGTCGCCTGGCTCGATGGCTTCGCCGCGCGCGTGCCGGCTTTCGCGGCGACCAAGCCCACGGGCTGAACGGCGCAACGCCGTTCGTCGCGTTGGTGCTGCGCACCTACGACCTCAGAACAAACAAAAACCCCGGGACTTGCGTCCCGGGGTTTTGCGTCGTCGCGAAGCTGCTCGATCAGAACCGGTAATTGATGCCGCCGCGCAAGACATTCGCGGTGAACGTCACGTTCTGCGTAGCGGCGCCGCAGGCGATGCCGCAATTGAAGTTGCCGAGATCGACGTACAGATACTCGACCTTCGCGGTCCAGTGGCCGACGATGGCGCCTTCGATGCCGCCGCCGATGGTCCAGCCGGCATTGGTGGTGGTGCCGCCGGCAAAGCCGGGCAGCGAGGCGCGAATGTCGCCGAGTGCGAGGCCGCCGGTCACGTACGGCAGGAAGCGATCGGCCGCGTAGCCGACGCGGCCGCGCACGGTGGCAAGCCAGCTGTCCTTGGTGGTGCAGCCGAGCGCGCAGATGCCGGGCGCGGTGGCGGAGCCGCTGATATTGGCCCAGTCCATATCGCCTTCGACGCCGAGCACCACCTGGTTCATTTGATAATTGTAGCCGACGGTGCCGCCGACCAGACCGCCCGAGGTGTCGAAGCTGCCGGTCGAGGTCCAGTTGGAAGTACCCCAGCCGCCGCCGCCGTTGACGCCGATATAGAACCCACTCCAGTTGTAGACGGGCGCATACGCCGGTGCCTTGTAGTACGGCGCGGGCGCCGGGCGCCCGAGGTCGGCCGCCGCCGCCGTGCCGGCACAGGCCGCGAGGGCGACAAACGCAAGAACTAGCCTTTTCATTGAGAGTATCTCCATCACTCGAAAGTGGCGGGATAGTATTCGCCGTTGTTCTCAGGTCTAGTGCTGGAAAGACACACAGCTATTCTGATTTTTGGCAGCTTTGTGGCGCGATTCGACTATGGCGCGTCAAAATTATAGCTAATGAAGACTTAAGATCGTCAAAAGAGTGGTGAACTGAATACCAATCAGTGGCAGCGGTGTCGGGAATGCTGCGACGCAGTAATAGCGCCGAACAGCGGCCTTTAGAACCGATAATTCACGCCCATGCGCACGAGATCGGCGGCGAGGCCGTTGCTGGTGCCGGTGACCGAGAAGTTCCGGCCGGACAGGTCGAGATAGAGCCATTCGGCCTTGGCCGACCAGCGCGGCGTCAGGCCGACCTCGATGCCGAGGCCGGCGGTCCAGCCCACACTGAGATGCGACTCGGTGAGATTGAACGTGCCGGCGCGCAGTTCGCCGTAGGCCAGACCCGCGGTGCCGTAGAGCAGCACGTTATTGAGCGCCGCGCCGGCGCGGCCGCGCACCGTGCCGAACCACGGATTGGAAAACTCGAACGGCGACAGCGTGTCGTCGGCGCCGGACAGCTGAATATCGGCTTCGCCGCCGAACACGAACGCGCCGCGCTGCCAGTTGTAGCCGCCTTGGATGCCGCCCGCGATGCCGGCCGGACGGGTCGGATTATTGCTGACCGCGCTCCATTCGTAGCCCAGCGTGGCGCCGAGATACGGGCCGGCCCAGCTATAAGCGTTCAGCGGCTCGCGCGCCGTGTAAAACGGCAGGTCGGCGGCAGCTGCCAAGCCGCTTGTCGTCAGCGCCAATGCCGCGCCAAGAACAGCGCCAAGAACAGCGCCAAGAACAGCTCTCCGCATGGGGCCTCCGCAAGGTGGTTTAAGCCGATGGACGCAAGATGAAGCGAAGCAACGCTGCACCGTTGCGCCGACGTAGATCGGCCCGGACCAAGAATTTATCGGAACAGCCCCGTTAAACGTTGCTGAACGCCCAAGTCGTTCGAAGTCGTTCCAGCTTGTCAGTGTTAAGAAACTCTTGCCGTGCCCCGATCTTGCGCGCATCACGCCGAGGGAACTGCCGCTGGCCGCGGCCGGCGCCAGCGCTTACTTTGATGCCAGCCACATCACGCCGATGAGCGATCCGAAGAAAACCACCGACGCCGACATCGAGCCGGCGGACGCCGCCGAGCCCGGTGCGGTCACCGAGGAAGACGAGGAGCAATCGCTTCCCGAGGCCGATCCGGCTGACGCCGAGGCGCTGGCGGCCGGCGCGGAGGAGGACGGCTCGCTCGCCGAAGGCCGCGCCGCCATCGTCCATTACGCCAAGCTCGCGCCGTCGCGGCCGGGCGTCTACCGCATGCTCGATGCGCGCGGCGACGTGCTCTACGTCGGCAAGGCCAAGAACATCAAGAAGCGCGTGACCGCGTACGCGCGGCCGACCGGCCTCGACACCCGGATCGAGCGCATGATCGCGGCGACCCGCACGCTCGAATTCGTCGTCACGCGCACCGAGACCGAGGCGCTGCTGCTCGAGGCGAACCTGATCAAGCGGCTGCGGCCGCGCTTCAACGTCGTGCTGCGCGACGACAAATCGTTTCCCTACATCCTGATCACGACCGATCACTGGGCGCCGCAGATCCTCAAGCACCGCGGCGCGCGCACCCGGCAGGGTCATTATTACGGGCCGTTCGCCTCGGTGTGGGCGGTCAACCGCACCATCAATGCGCTGCAGCGCGCGTTCCTGTTGCGCTCGTGCAGCGATCCGTTCTTCGAGAGCCGCACGCGGCCGTGTCTGCTCTATCAGATCAAACGCTGCTCGGGGCCGTGCACCAAGGAGATCGATTATCCGGGTTACGCAGCGCTGGTGGGCGAGGCCAATGCGTTCCTGTCGGGCCGCAGCAAGGCGGTGAAGGACGAACTCGCCGGCGAGATGGAAAACGCCTCGACCGCGCTCGATTTCGAGCGCGCCGCGGTTTATCGCGACCGTCTGGCGGCGTTGTCAGCGATCCAGTCGCACCAGGGCGTCAATCCGCGCGGCGTCGAAGAGGCCGACGTGTTTGCCGTGCATCAGCAGGGCGGCTTCTCCTGCGTCGAAGTATTTTTCTTCCGCACCGGCCAGAACTGGGGCAATCGCGCGTATTTTCCCAAGGCCGATCGCTCGCACGGACCGAACGAGGTGCTCTCGGCCTTTCTCGCGCAATTTTACGACGACCGGCCGCCGCCGCGTCTCATCCTGATCTCACATGCCGTCGAAGATCGCGCGCTGCTGGCCGAGGCCTTGTGCACCAAAAGCGGCCGCAAGATCGAAATTTTGCTGCCGCAGCGCGGCGAGAAAAAGGATCTGGTCGAGCATGCGCTCGCCAATGCGCGCGAGGCGCTCGGCCGCAAGCTCGCCGAAACGTCGTCGCAGCAGAAGCTGCTGGCGCAGCTGGCCACCACGTTCGCGCTGCCGCGGGTGCCGCGCCGCATCGAAGTGTTCGACAACAGCCACATCCAGGGCAGCAACGCGGTCGGCGCCATGATCGTCGCCGGCCCGGAAGGCTTTCGCAAAAGCCAGTACCGCAAGTTCAATATCCGCTCGGCCGAGCTCACGCCGGGCGACGACTTCGCCATGATGCGCGAGGTGTTGGGGCGGCGCTTCAAACGCCTCTTGGCCGAAGTGCCGCGGCCGGAGCCTGCGGCAGCAGGCGGCGACGGCAATGGCATGACGGAGGAACCCGACGAGTCGCCGTGGCCGGACCTGGTGCTGATCGACGGCGGGCAGGGGCAGCTCACGGCGGCCCGCGAAACGCTGGGCGCGCTTGGCGCCGACGTGCCGCTGGTCGCCATCGCCAAGGGTCCGGACCGCGATGCCGGGCGCGAGACCTTTTTCGTTCCCGGCCGCGACTCGTTCAAGCTGCCGCCGCGGGACCCGGTGCTCTATTTCGTCGAGCGGCTGCGCGACGAGGCGCACCGCTTCGCCATCGGCTCGCACCGCGCCCGGCGCAAGCGTGATTTGCGCGAGGGCGGCCTGCAGGAGATCGCCGGCATCGGCCCCAGCCGCAAACGGGCGCTGCTGCTGCACTTCGGCACCCTCAAGGCCATCGAGCGGGCGGCTTTGGCCGACCTGATGCAGGTCGACGGCATCAGCGCCGAAACGGCGCGGCGGATTTACGCGTTTTTCCACGGCGGGGCCGCTTAAGTAGAGGAAATCGCGGCAAAGCCCTGTCGGTTGCCGCCCGGCGGCGTTATCTTACGGGCGATGAATTCGACCCCCATCTTACGGCCATGAACTCGACCACCACCACGACTCCGGGGCACTTGCGCGCCCGGCCGCTGGCGCTGCCCAATATCCTAACCTATGGCCGCATGGTCGCGGTGCCGGTCGTGGTCGGCTGCATGTTCTACCAGAACATCCTCAACGGCGGGCTGTGGCTGCGCTGGGTCGCGCTTGCAGTATTCGTCGCTGCCGCCATTTCGGATTTCCTCGACGGCTATTTTGCCCGCATCTGGCGCCAGCAATCCTCGCTCGGTCGCATGCTCGACCCAATCGCCGACAAGCTGTTGGTGGCGTCGTGCCTGCTGATGCTGGCGGCCGAGAGCACCATCCACGGCTGGGCGCTGTTCGCCGCGGTGGTGATCCTGTGCCGCGAAATTCTGGTCTCGGGCCTGCGCGAATATCTGGCCGAGCTGCGCGTCAGCGTGCCGGTGACGCGGCTCGCCAAATGGAAGACCACCCTGCAACTCGTCGCCATCGGCTTTCTGATTGCCGGCGAGGCCGGCGACGCGGTCCTGCCGGTTTTCACCAATGTCGGCATTACGCTGTTGTGGCTCTCGGCGCTGCTGACGCTCTACACCGGCTGGGACTATCTGCAGGCGGGGCTGCGCCATCTCACCGACGACAACGCGTGACGGCGCCGTGGATCAAGGCAAGAAAATCAAAGTCCGCTATTTCGCCTGGGTGCGCGAGCGCGTCGGCAAGGCCGAGGAGGACATCGCGCCGCCGGCCGATATTGCGACCGTCGCCGAGCTGATGGCCTGGCTCGCCGGGCAGGGCGAGCAATACGCCTACGCGTTCGAGAACCCGAAGGTGATCCGCGCCGCCATCGACCGCAATCATGTGCGCAGCGAGGCGCGGATCGAAGGCGCCGGCGAGATCGCGTTCTTTCCGCCGATGACCGGAGGCTAGGTTCGTGTCCGGTTCTTGCCGCCAAGGTGGCAACCAGTGAGCACGATCATCCGCCTGCAGCGCGAGCCGATCGCGATCGCCGCCGAGGTGGCAAAGCTCGTCGGCGCCCGCAAGGACATCGGCGCGGTCGTGACCTTCACGGGGATCTGCCGCGCCGACGAGAACGGCGCGCCGATCGCCGCGCTCACGCTCGAGCATTATGCCGGCATGGCCGAAGCCGAGATCGCGCGCCATGTCGAGGAAGCGCACGCGCGCTGGCCGCTCCTCGGCGCGCTGGTCATTCACCGCCATGGCCGCATCGCGCCCGGCGAGGACATCGTGCTGGTGGCGACCGCGTCGAGCCATCGCCAGGCGGCGTTCGCCGCCGCCGAATTTCTGATGGATTATCTGAAAACCCGGGCGCCGTTCTGGAAGCAGGTCGAGGCGGCGGGCGGCAGCACGTGGGTCGAGGCCAAGTCGGTCGACGATGCCGCGGCCGAGCGCTGGACGGCGCCACCGCTGCCGCATCGCGACGCCGCGAAGTGAGGCGCAGGCCGCCGACCACGAAGCGCGTCACTGTTGGTTGGCGTGTTCGCGGATATAGGCCCAGAGGTCCTCGAGCTGCGGCGAAGCCAGCACACCCTGCCACGAAGGCATGGCGTTCTTGCCGTGCAGCACCGAATTGACGAAGCGCGCGTGCTCGTCGGCCTTGAGCCGGCGCAAATCGAAGGCGATGCCGGAATTGTTCTGTAAATCGTCGCCGTGGCAGGTCGCGCAGTATTTGTTGTAAAGCCGCTCGCCGCGCGTGGCGGCCGCGTCGTCGGCTGCGGCACCTGACGACGCCAGCGGCATGCAGAGAACACCCAACACCGCCCATACGGCGCGGCGCTGAAGCGACAGGCCGCCCATGGCGGGCGGCCTGCGCGTGCGATGCGTGAAGATCATTCGTCGAGCAGCTTGAACGTCCACAGCGTTCCGCCGGGCGGCACGTGCGTGAGGTTCGGGTCCGGCGTCTTGAGCACGTAGACGCCGCCGGTGCCGCTGGTGACGGTGACGTATTGTTTGCCGTCACGCTCCCAGGTCACCGGCTGGCCGATGATCCCGGACGGCGTCTGGAACTGCCAGACGATCTTGCCAGTGTCGGTGTCGACGGCGATGAACTCGCCGGTCAGTTCGCCGGTGAACACCAGTCCGCCGGCGGTGACCAGCGTGCCGGCCCAGTTTGGGCTCTTGAACGGAATCGACCACTTCGACTTGCCGGTCAGCGGATCGATGGCCCGCAGATGGCCGCGCATGCCGTCGGCATTGAAGATCGGCGTGATCTTCACGGCGCGGTGCGGATCGCCGGGTTTGAGGTTCTTGATCTCGTCGACCGGGTCCGGCTGGTACTTCATGCCGTAGTCGGTGGTGTTGACATAGGCGGTCGCGGTGCGCGGATCGAACGACGACGGGTACCAGTTGGTGCCGCCGCTGATATGCGGCCAAGTCTGGATTTGCTCCGTATAGGCGATCGCCTTTTTCGTGGTTTCGGTCCATTCCGGCCGGCCGGTCTCCTTGTCGACGCCGCTCGCCCACGTCACCTTGACGTAAGGGTTGGCGGCGATCAGCTGGCCGGACTTGCGATCGACCACGTAATAGAAGCCGTTGCGGCCGGCCTGCAGCAGCACCTTGACCGGCTGACCGTTGATCGTCAGGTCGGCCAGGATGATCGAGGTGATGTTGTCGTGGTCGAACGGATCGTTCGGCGACATCTGGATATGCCAGACCACCTCGCCGGTCTTCGGCCGGATCGCCAGGATCGAGTTGGTGTAGAGATCGTCGCCGTGGCGCAACAGCGCGTTCCATGGCGCCGGATTGCCGATGCCCCAGTAGACGAGGTCGAGCTCCGGATCGAACGAGCCGGTGGTCCATGAGCTGCCGCCGCTGGCGTTGGCGGCATGGTCGGGCCAGCTGTCGGCGCCGGGTTCGCCGGGGCGCGGCACGGTATAGCGCCGCCACAGCCGGGTGCCGTCCTTCGGATCGTAACCCTCGACATAGCCGCGGCTGCCGTATTCGGCGCCGGCCATGCCTGTGATCAGCACGCCGTCGGCGATCACCGGCGCGCTGGTCATGACGATGCCGTCCTTGGCGTCGCCCGACTTGACGCTCCAGATCTGCTTGCCGGTCTTCATGTCGAGCGCGATGACGCGGGCATCGAGCGTGGTGCGGAACACCTTGCCCTCGTAGATCGCGGCGCCGCGGTTGACGATGCCGCAGCAGACCGAGCGCGTGGTCTCGGGCGGATACTCGACCGGCGTATTCCAGATTTCCTTGCCGGTCAGGGCATCGACCGCGACCGTCTTGTTCTGGCTCGTGATGTAGATCACGCCGTTGTAGACGAGCGGCTGCGATTCCTCGCCGGTGTTGTTGTTCATGCTGTACGACCAGGCCGGCACCAGGCGCTTGACCGTCTGCCGGTTGATCTGGGTCAGCGGCGAGAAGCGCTGCTGGCTGTAGCTCATCCCGTAGGTGAGCACGTTCTGTGGCGTGCGCTGGGCGTTGATGAGTTCCTCGGCGCTCTGGCCGAGCGCAGCTACGGGACATGCCGCAAGCAGAAGTGCGGCGTAGACGACGCTCTTCATGTCTTCCTCCCGAATGTGCTGGTCATTTGATTATTGGTGCCTCGGCGTGACGCGACGTCATCGCCCTGGCGCAGGAGCGATCATAGGGTGTTTTGCGCGCCCTGCGAAGCGCGCTGTTCGGCGATGCAGCCATGCCGCCCGGTCACGCGCGGGGCGCCGTCGCGCGCGGGGCGTGGAATTGCGCCGTCATGAAATCGACGAAGGCGCGGACTTTCGGCGTCAGATGCCGGGTCGGCGGATAGACGAGCCAGATCGGCGTCGGCTCCGGCTTGAACCTGTCGAGCACCGGAACGAGCTTACCGCGAGAAATATCGCTGTCGAGATAATATTGGTGCAGTTGCGCGAGGCCGTAGCCGGCGCACGTCGCCTCGCACAGCGCGCCGCCGTCGCTGAAACCCATGGTGCCGCGCGGCGTCAGCGCCTTCTCCGCGCCGCCGACGATGAAGCGCCAGTCGCGAATGAGACGGCTGTCGCGATAGGTGAAGGCCAGACAATTGTGGTTCGCCAGATCGTCGGGCGTTTTCGGCTTGCCGTGCCTGGCGAAGTAGTCCGGGGTGCCGACGATTCGAAACTGCGCATCGGTCAGGCGGCGGGCGATCAGGCTCGAATCCTGCAGCACGCCGAGGCGGAGGCAAACATCGATGCCTTCGTCGATCAGATCGACATAGCGATCGGCGAAGCTCAGGCTCAGGCGGACGCCGGGGTATTTCGCGGCGAACAAGCCGAGCAGCGGCACGATCTTGAGCCGGCCGAACGCCACCGACATATCGACGCGCAAATTGCCTGACGGGGCGAGCCGCGCTTCCCGCAGCATGAGCTCGGCCTCGTCGATCTCGGCCAGCGCCTGGCGGCAGCGCTCGAAGAAGGCCGCGCCGTCTTCGGTCAGGCTGACATGGCGGGTGGTGCGGGCGAGGAGCCGCGTGCCGGTTTGCTCCTCGAGCCGCTTGATGGCGTTGCTGACGCCGGACTGGGTGATGCCGAGATCGTCGGCGGCACGCACGAAGCTTTTTCGCTCCGCCACTTTCACGAAGATCGACAGCATGCGCAGGTCGGCCATGATTTATCACCATGAATGATAAATGAGATTACCACAGGCCTGATTATTCCGCGAGGCAAAAGAGCTACATCGCCCGTGCAAGCCGGCCGCACGCCGCTTGTTCGGCGCCGCGGTCCGGCAACTCGCAAGGAGGATGCCATGAGCTCGATCCGCAGTTTCGCTTCGCCGCAGATGGAAACGTTTTCCGGCGACGTGCGCCGCCGCGCCGAAGGGCAGGCGGTTGCGCTCGCGGTGGCGCTGTTCCTCGGCGTGCTGATCGTCGAGGCCATCGCGGTCGTGACCGCAGTGACCAGCATTCCCGAGATCGGGTGGCTTTACACGAGCACCACGTGATCGGTCAGCCGATCGGGGTCTTTGGGCATTGCCCGGATGATTTGTGGGAGAAAACCAATGATTGCTGCACAATCGATCTGCCGGCCGCCGCAGGTTCAGGCCGTGCCGCGCCGGCGCACGTTGCAGAATTTTGTCGCGTTATTCAAAGAATGGCAGCGCCGTGCGCATGGGCGAGCCGAACTGGCGGCGCTCAGCGACAGGGAGCTTCGCGATATCGGCGTGACGCGCTACGAGGCCCGCCGCGAGATCGGCAAACCGTTCTGGCGCGCCTGAGCGGTTGCGGTCGCCGGCGGGCGGGCCTTACATCGACATGCCCATCGACGATCCGCCTGGCTCGACGGCGGCCTTGGTGCCTTCGCCATTCGGCGGTTTGTCAGGCATCTTGGCAAAGAGATGCACCGTGCCGTGCTCGTTGAACTCGACATGGAGGCGGAAGCCGCCAGCCGCATCGGTGCCGCGATATTCCCATGTCTCGTCGTCCTGGCCGTCCATGGCCTCGCCGCAATCGTTGAACTGAACGACGCGCCACGGCTCGCCGAGCAGGGCCTTGATGTCGGCTTTGCTTGAATGGCCGGGCACGATCTTGCCCAGCGCGCCGATCTGTTGCCGGGTCAGGCTGGCGGCCGGGGAGGGCGCCGGACTTGCGGCTTGCGCGCCGACAGTCGTAAGCGCGCAGAGCGCCGCTAACGTTGCGATCGCCAAGGGCTTGAGGCGCATGCATTGCCTCCTTCGCTTCACTTCGCCGGCGGCGCCACCGCCTTGAGCGCCTCGCCGGTGAGCGACAGGATCGTCACCCCGGAACCGGCGCGGTCGGCGGCGTAGATATAGCCGCGGTCGTCGAACTCCACATAGTCGTTCATGGTTGCGTTGTGGCAGGTCGCGACGCCGTTGATGCGCGCGCACGACGCCACCGTGTTCTTGTTCGGCGCCTGAATGTAATAGGCGATCGGCCGCGGGTTGCGCGGATCGCGAATGTCCCAGAGGCGCGCGCCGGCGTTGAACCACGACACGGCGATGAGCTTGCCGTAATAGGGCGGGTAGATCGCTTCGGCCGCCGCGTGGGTGCCGAAGCGCGCGCCGCGGTCGCAGAAATCGCCGGGCGATTGCGGCACGCTGAGTGTCGACAGCGGCCACGGCGCGGCTTCGTCGGTGATGTCGAGAATCCAGGCATTGTGCTCGGCCTGGCCGAAGCAATTGTTGGCGGTCGATTCCGACACGACGACGAGCAGATCCTTTTTCTGCGGCTTGCCGTCGACGAAGTGCGCCTGCTCGGCCGGCATCGGCACGCCGAGCACCGGCATCGACGTGTGGCCGCCGTTCTCGGCGTTCATGGCGATAATTCCGACCTGCGGATAGAGGAGCTCGGCTTGGGTCGGCCGCGTCGCGCAATTCGGCGACGCCGTCGGCAAGGTGCAGCCGGTCAGGAGCTTTTGCCGGTCGACGATCTGGATGACGCCGTCTTTGCCGACGCCGTACGGCATGTAGACGCGGTTGACCGCCGTCCCCATGGAGATCGGGCCGTGGATGCCGGGCGGCGGATTTTTGGTGCCTTCGTAGCAATTGGGACCGGGCGCTGCGGTGCAGCTTTTGGCGTTGGCGACGTCGGCATCGGGCTGCTGGCCGACCAAGCCGAAGTCGCGGATGAAAACCGGCTTGGTCGGATCGCTCAAATCGTAGATTTTCAGATGCTGGCCCGGTCCGCTCTGGTGCCAGCCGTCGGCCTTGCTGCCGGCGACCAGATACGCAATGCCGGTGTCGCATTCCCACCAGCTCTTGTGGGTGTTGGAGAGCCCGCTGACGATGGTGACGATGAATTTCGGCGCCGCGGGATCGCTGACGTCCCAGACTTGGTGCGCTTCGTCCGGTCCGGCATTGCCGTAGGCGCGCAGCAGGTACCATTTGCCCTTTTCGCCGCGGGGCAAGACGTTGCCGCTGCAGACGCGGACCATCTGCGCGCCGGCATTGCCGACCGCGCCGGGTGGGCCGGGAATGTGGAACAGGAATTTCGGGTGATGCACGTCGGTGACGTCGATGACCGAGGTGCCGTTCGGCTCGACCTTGCCGGTCAGCGGATTGAGGAGATTGCCGGCGAGATTGCCGAGATAAAGAATTTCGCGGCCGTCCTGATTGACGACGAGCGGCTGGTAGATCGGCCGGCCCTGATTGTCGTCAAAGCCTTCGACCTTCATGTTCCAGGCCGACTCGCGGTCGGCGGCATTGGGCGGCGGCGGCGCATGCAGGTCCTGGCCGAAGGCGCCGGAGGCGTCCTCGGTGTTGCTGATCGCCGGAATGTTCGGCCCGTCGGGCGGATAGGCCTGCGCGAAACCGCGCGTCGCCAGCGTGAGGCATGCAAGAGTAATGACAGCGCCAACGAGGGAACGACGCCGTGGAGCCGAACACATTGTCAGCATGGTTATCCCTTACGCCGAATCGGTTTTTTCGAAGGCCTCGTCGAGCAGAAAAATGTCGGTGAGCAGCGCGCGGATGTGAATCGAGGCGTTGAGGTTGTCGATGATCTGCGAGCCGATCGTGCGCTGCGCCAGCACGAAGCGAATGGCGGCGCGGGCGTTGCCGACGTCGCGCTTGAGCACAGCCAGCATCTCGGCGGTGGCGTCCGCCACGGCGCCGGCCGGCGCGCCAAGCTGGTCCGGCGTCGCGGCCGCCAGCACGTCGAGCGCGGCATCGGCGCGGCGCAGCGCGTCGCGCACGCCGAGCGGATCGTCGGCTTCGGCTTTGCGGCCTTGCGCCGCGTAAGCGAGCGTCAGCTCATAGGTCGATTCGATGATTTCGATGGCCGCGGCGACGGTTTGCGGCTTGTCGGGCTCAGGCGATGCCATGTCGCGTTCCTATGTCGCGTTTCTCGTCGTGCGAGGGAGGCGAGGGGACGCCGCGCGGTTTAAGCTTTCCAGCGCGCCGGATCGTGATGCTGTGAATATTCCTTGCCGCTGATCCAGCCGCGCACCATGGCGCGCAGCATGTACCAGGAGTCCGGCACCAGCGCGAAATACAGGTGCACGATGACGACGGCGACGATCGCCATCGCGGCGAAGCCATGGATGACGTAGACGATGCCCCAGGTATCGGCGGAGAACCAGTACGGATTGCGCCGCCAGAACGGCGTGTCGATCTTGAGCAGCATCAAAAGCCCGGTGCCGATCACCGCCAGCACCACGACCGCGACGCCGAGGTGATAAAGTTTTTGGGCGGCGTCGTACTTGCCGGGCAGGAGCGGCGGCTGGCGTGAGCCGAACAGCCGCGCCACGCCGCGCCATATCTCCTGCAGATCGGAGCGCCCGATCCACATGTTGCGCCAGTCCTGAAAGACGAGCGCGCGCACGATGTGGATCAGCACCAGCGCGGCCAGCGTCACGCCCGTGATCCAGTGGATGTCGAGCCACTCGAATTTGATGCCGAGGATCGGCAGGAAAGCCGTCGCCATCAGCACGAAGACGCAGAGCGCCATGAGCCAGTGGTAGGCGCGATCGAGCAGGCTGTGGCGCTTGATGCGTTCGCCGCCGGCCGCGGGCCATCGTCCGGAAGTGAGCTGATCCATGGTCGCCATCCCGTTCTCAATGCGAGCCGTGCGCGCGCCGCTTGGCCAGCGCGCTGAGCACCGCATGCACGATGATGAATGCGACCGCCGCGCCGACGAACCACGGCAGCAAGTCCCACGAAGCGCCGATCAACTGGTCGGAGCCGCCATAGATGGATCGCGAATAACGGAACAACGCCATGCTTTACTCTCGCTCCACGTCACTTCTATGCGCCGCCACCTCTCTCAGGCTGTCGGCGGCGGCGCCTTCACGCCAAATTCCACGCCGCCATTATCGCTCATCCAGCGCGCCACATCCAAGGCATCGCCGGTCGCGTGCGGCGAGTAGCTGGCGGCGAGCGCGGCGGCCTGCAGCAACGGAAGAAACACGGCCGGACTGGCGGCCGTGCGCGCGGCATCGAGCACGCGCGCCAGATCTTCCTGCAGGCGTTTGCCGGAAAGCTCAGACTGGTACTGTCCGGTGACGACTTGGGTGGAGAGCGCGGCCGGTGCCGTTCCCATGCCGGGCGCCAGGAGCGGCAGCGCGTCGAGCAGGCCGGCCGGATCGAGTCCGGTTCGCTTGGCGATGATCAGCATCTCGGTATAGACCGCAACCGACAGCGCGCCGAAGCATGAGGCCAGCGCCTTGGCGAGCGGACCGCTGCCGAGGTCGCCCAGCCGCAACGTTTTCGCCGCGATGGCGCGCAGCACCGGGCCGATCCGCTCGAGCGACTCGGCGGGGCCGGCGGTCAGCAAGGTGAGCTTGCCGGCGCGCAGATCGGCGGCGCTGCCGATCGGCGTTGCCTCGGTCCAGATCGCGCCTTTGCTATAGAGCGAGCGCGCCAGCGCCGGGCCGGTTTGCGGCGACACATCGCTCATGTCGACGATGATGGTGCCGGGCCGCAGCGCATGAACCAGACCGACCGAGCCGAGCACGGCCTCGCGGGCGGTCTGGTCGTTGGTCTCGGTGAGGAAAATCAGATCGCAGACCTGGGCGAGATCGTACGGCGAGCCGGCCGGCGCGCTGCCGCCGCCGGCAATGTGCGCCTGGAGGAGGCGGCCGTTGAGATCGGTCGCGGTGTTGCCGATGCCTTGCTGGTCGAGGCGGCGGATCAGCGCCGAGCCGAGCGTATCGAGCCCGACAATGCCGACCGAAAAATCCGCCATGCCTGATTACTCCGGTACGCAAGCTTGCTTATGCGAAGGGCCTGAAAGCGGCCCCCTCAAAAAGCACCCGGCCCGGGCTTCGGTCAACCGAACGATGTCGGCGTACCAAAGCCCGGGCCGGATCTCACCTTAAGGGGCGCGGGCGTTTAAGCCTGCGCGTCCCGCACCGCGCGCATGACGAGGCTCGCCATCAGCGGGACCTTGAAGGCATTGTAGTTGAGCGGATGGGCGCCGCGGGTCTCGGCCTTGCCGGCAAGCTCGGCGAGACTCTGGTCGACCTTCTGGCCCTTGATGGTCTGTTCGGCCACGCCGCAGCGCCGCGGCGTCGCCGCCACGCCGCCGACGGCGATGCGCGAGTTCGCCACCGCGCCGCTGGCGTCGGTCTTCACCGCCGCCGCGACGTTGACCAGCGCGAAGTCCCAGGTGGAGCGATCGGTGACCTTCTCGAAGTAGAACTTCGCGCCGGCCCATTCCTTCGGAATGCGGATCGCCACGAGCAGGTCCTCGGGCTTGAGTTGCGTCAACCGCGTGATGTCGATGCGCGGGCCGACGAAGAACTCCTCCGCCTTGACCTCGCGCAAACCCTTGGCGTTGCGGATCACCATCTTGGCATCGAGCGCGATCATGGTCGGCGCCATGTCGGACTGCGTCACCGCCACGCAGCGGTTGGCGTCGAACAGGGCGTGCTCGCGGTTCTGCCCCTCCGGCGTGTCGGAGAAGCAGGTATTGCCGCCGGCCCGGTAGCAGGGCAGGCCCGACCGGTAGTACCAGCAGCGCGCGTCCTGCGAGACGTTGCCGCCGATCGTGCCGGTGTTGCGGATCTGCGGGCTCGCGACTTTGCCGGCCGCTTCCGCCAACAGCTTGTAGCTCTTGTTGACGAGCGGGTTCTTCTCGATCTCGCTGATGGTGGTCAGCGCACCGATCTCGATCCCGTCCGGGGTTTCTTTGACGCCGCGCATGCCGGCGATGCCGCTTATATCGACCACGACTTTGGGCCGCTTCACGCGATCCTTGAACCAGGACAGCGAGTCGTTGCCGCCGGCGAGCTTCCAGACGTCGGCCTTGTGCTCGTCGAGCAGCGCGACCGCGTCGTCGATGGTGGTGGGCCGATAGAGTTCGAAGCCCGGAATGACATCTTTGATCATCATGGCAGGGCTCCCTTACATCGTGTTGGCTTGCAGGGGCTTGTACGATTGCGGCCGATCGGCAAGCGCGTTGACGATCATGTCGCGGACCACCGGGGTGCGGTGGAAGTACTTGCCGCCGAGCGCGTCCGAGATGGCATTGATCAACGCCGCCGCGGCTGCGCCCATGATCGGCTCGCCGATGCCCTTGGCGCCGACCGGGTTGTCGCGGTCCGGCCGATCCACGGCCGCCCACTTGAACACTTTCGGCATGTCCAGATAGGTCTTCGGCTTGGCCTGATCGAACTGCACGTTGGCCGGCAGGCCGAGCTGATGGTCGTAGACGATGCGCTCGGTGGTGGCGAGACCGAAGCCCATCATGCTGCCGCCGAACATTTGCGACTGCAGCCCTTCGGGATGCACCACGGTGCCGCAATCGGCCACGCCGAGATATTCGAGGATCTCGAACTGGCCGGTTTCGCGGTCGAGCTCTACCATGCAGAAGCCGGCGACCAGCGCCGGCGTCAAGCCGCGTTTCGGCAGCTTGTCCTTGGCGACGCCGATCAGGCCGGAGCCGGCCAGGGCCGTCGCCGATGCCTTGGTCAGCGGGTTGATGTCGGGCGGCAGCTCCTTGCCGGAATACTTGCCGCCGAGCTCGATCGCCTTCTTGGCGGCGTCGGCGAAGCTGATCGACTTCGACGCGTCGGTCTTGTGGACGACCTTTTCGTTTTTCAGCTCGTAGTCGTCGGCATTGCCGCCGAGCGCGGTCGCGGCGATTTCAAGAAGCTTGTTCTTGGCATCGACCGCGGCGACGTAATTGCCGCGCGTGGCGGTGAACGTGGTGTTGGAGCCGAACTGGCCGATCATCCACGGCAGGTGGTTGTCGGTGCGGCCACGGACGATGACGACCCTGTCCCAGTCGTAGCCGAGCACCTCGGCCGGAATGCGCGCCGTCGATGCATACGAGTAGGTGCCGAGATTGCCGACGCCCTGATGCACGTACAGCTTGCCGTCCGGCAGGATGCGGACGATGCCGTCGAAGCCGTTCGAGCCGCCGGCATGGAACGCACTGCCGATGCCGACGCCGATCACCTTGTTGCCGTTGCGCTTACCTGAGAGCTTTTTCTTTTCCTCCCAGTTGAACAGCTCGCCGCCCTTGAGCAGCGCGTCCTTCAGATAGGCGCTGGTCAGCTTGCCCTTGGCGTCTTCGCCTTCGAAGCCGTCATTGTCCGGGGCGTTGATGCGGCGGATTTCCAGCCGATCGATGCCGAGCTTGCGCGCGGCTTCGTCGAGCAGCGGCTCCATGGTCATCGCGGTCTGGTTCTCGCCCGGGCCGCGTTGCGGACCGCGCGGCGGCGTGTTGGTCAGCACGGCGGTGCCGCGCCAGCGCATCGCTTCCGGCTGATAGACGATCTGCGAGGTCTCGCCGGCGTTGCGGAAGTCCCAGAAGCCGATGTTCGGGCCGTTGTCCTGCACCACGAACACGTCGAGCGCCGTGATGCGGCCGTTCTCGGCAAAGCCGATCTTGGCCCAGCCCTGGAAGCCGGCGCGGCCGGAGCCGTTGGCGTACTCTTCCTCGCGGGAGAGACGCAGCATGACCGGGCGGCCGTTGGCCTTCTTCGACAAGTGCCCGGAGATCGACACCAGCGGATAGCCGGTGCCCTTGGAGCCGAAGCCGCCGCCGCAATACTCGGCGATGAAGACGACCTCGTCCGGCTTGATGCCGAGGTAACGCGCGATATTCGGCACCACGAACGACTGGCTCTGCATCGAGCCGTGCACGTAGCACTTGCCGTTCTGCCAATACGACATGTTGGAGCGGGCCTCCATCGAGTGATGCGAGGTGCCCGCGGTCTGGAAGCTGCGTTCGACGATGACTTTGGCCTTGGCAAAGCCGGCATCGAGATCGCCGTAGTGCCACTCCTCCGCCGGCTTGCCCAACGGCATGTTGCCCTGGTCGAAGCCGGAGAAATCCTTGGCCGTCCATTTCACCGTCTGCAGCGGCAGCTTGACGTTGGCGACGTTGCCGCCGGAGAACGCGTTGACGCCGCCCGGATAGAGCGAGTCGAGCGGATCGACCACGTGGTCGAGCTGCTCGAGGTCGACCTTGATGGCCTCGACCGCGGCTGCGGCGATTTCCTCAGATTCAGCAGCGACGGCCACGATCGGCGCGCCCGCATAGACCGGCTCGCGGTAGAGGATCGGATCGACCGGCGGCGGGAATTGCGGCACGTCGTCCGGCGTGATGATGGCGACCACGCCCTTCATCTTCAGCGCCGCCGAGGTGTCGATGTTGCGCACCCGCGCGTGCGGCATCGGCGACACCAGAAGCTTGGCGTGCAGCATGCCTTCGGCTTGGAAGTCTTCGGAATATTTCGCGGTGCCCGTCACCTTGGCGACGAGGTCCGGCGGGGTAAAGTTTTTGCCGACGAGCTTGTAATCAGCCATTTCAGCCTCCCTTCGCCGCGCGCATCACGCCTGCCAGATACTGGTTGTACGAACCGCATCGGCACAGGTTGCCGGACATGGCCCGGCGGGCTTCTTCGATTGTCGGGTGCGGATTGACGGCCAAGAGCGCCACGGCGGACATGACCTGGCCCGGCGTGCAGAAGCCGCATTGCGGGCCGATTTCGGCGATGAAGGCTTTCTGCACCGGATGCAGCTCGCCGTTCTTGGCGATGCCTTCAATGGTGGTGATCTTCTTGTCGGCAACCGCGTGGGTGAGCGTGGTGCACGAATAGATCGTCGTGCCGTCGGCGATCACCGTGCAGGCGCCGCATTCGCCGCGGTCGCAGGACAGCTTGGTGCCGGTCAGGCCGAGCTTGTAGCGCAGCGTGTTGGCGAGCGTCTCGTGCGGCAGCACGTCGACGCGGCGCACCTGGCCGTTGACGTTGAGGCTGACCAGGCGTTCGACGGCGCCGACGCTACGCGCCTGCGCCGAGCCCGAGCGGAACAGATAGCCGGTCGCGCCGATCGTCGCGCCCGACGCGATGACGCCTTTGATGAAGCTGCGTCGCGAAGCCTTGAGCCGAGCGATCTCCGACAGCGGGCCATCGCTCGCCGCATGGTGATCGTCGTGCGCATGCGCGTTGTCGGCATGCGCGGTCCGGCAATCGTCTGCCATTGCCTTCTCCTTGCGCGTTTTCCTCGATCCCGTCGTACCGGCAATTCGTGGCGAAAGGCCGGCGCGTTATTCGGGCAATAGTGCTGGTTTGCGCAGAAAGATTGCGCCAAATCGGACGGCGCTTCAAGCCGAATGTGGCGGGTCCGAACCGGAGTCGCTGCGCCGCGCCGGCGGTGGGAATAAGCGGCAGCGAGCAGGGTTAATGTCAGTTGCGGAATGGGTGCGTGCGGAAAAATTCCGCGCTGAGCTCGCTCGCGCGGCGCTCGTCGTCCGGCGTCATCTTGCGCCCGACGGCATCGCGGCAGGACAGGCCCTGCGAATAGCCGTTGGTGAGCGCGATATCGCACCACGAATAGGCCTGGGCGAGGTCGCGGGCCACGCCGCGGCCGAAGAAATATTGTAGCCCGAGAAAAAATTGCGCGGTGGGCTGTCCGGCCTCCGCGGCTTGGCGAAACCAGTACAGCGATTGATGGTCGTCGCGCCGCACGCCCTTGCCGGAATAGTACAGGAAGCCGAGCGAGGCTTGGGCCTTGGCGTCGCCGTCGCGCGACAGCCGCCACCAGATCGAGAAGGCGTGGGAGAAATCGCCGGAATTAAAGGCGGTCAGCCCTTCCTCGAACGAGGCGGCGCGCAGCGGCGAAGCCTGTATTGCCCAGAGTGTGGCAGCGGCGAGAGCGACGCGGAGGAGCTTACGCATGGGCCTGCGTGCCCTCCGCCGAGCGTTATGCCGCCGCGGCCTTGCCTTTCGGCTTCACCTCGGCGGTGTAGTCGGCCATCAAGGTCTGGGTGATGCGGCTGGGCGTGAACTTCCACTCGGCGATTTCGGACACCGCCGTGATCTCGGCGGCGGTGCCGGTGATGAAGCACTCGGAGAAGCCCGACAGCTCCTCGGGCATGATGCGCCGCTCGACCACCTCGATGTTGCGGCGGCGGGCGAGCGCGATCGCGGTGGCGCGGGTGATGCCGGCCAGGAAGCAATCGGCGATCGGGGTGTGAATCTTGCCGTCCTTGATGAAGAAGATGTTGGCGCCGGTGCATTCGGCGACGCGGCCCTGCCAATCGAGCATCATCGCATCCGCATAGCCGCGCTGTTCGGCGCGGTGCTTGGAGATGGTGCAGATCATGTAGAGGCCGGCGGCCTTGGCGAGGCACGGCGCGGTTTTCGGGTCGGGCCGCCGATACTCGGCGTGGTCGAGCCGGATGCCTTTGAGGCGCTGCTCCGGGTCGAAGTAGCTCGGCCATTCCCAGGTGGCGATGGCGAGATGGATCTTGTTGTTCTGGGCCGAGACGCCGAGCGCCTCGGAGCCGCGCCAGGCGATCGGCCGGACGTAGGCGTCCTTCTGGTTATTCTTCTCCAGGACCAAGCGCTTGGCGGCGTCTATTTCAGCAACGCTGTAAGCGATTTCAAAGTCGAGCACCTGGGCCGAGCGCTTGAGCCGCTCGCTGTGGGCGGTGCATTCGAAAATCTCGCCCCCATAGGCGCGCTCGCCCTCGAACACGCAGCTGGCGTAATGCAGGCCGTGGGTGAGGACGCTGATCTTGCAATCGACGGTGGGAATGAGCTTGCCGTCAAACCAGATCACATCGGAACGTTGGTCGAAGGCCACGGCCATTGCTAGTGCCTCCTTGCGGAAGTCGTCGCGTCAGCGTTTCGCCCCGGGGCGGGGCGACCGGCGGCGCGCTTTTGCGTCGGGGCAGAACTCCCGGTATGGTTTCGGCCGCCCCCTTCGAGAACCGCAGGGCGCGGGTCAGGGGCGAGATGCCGTCGTGATAACGCGTCCTTGTCTTAACAACCAACCGAAAATATGTCAACAGTGCTGACATAATGGCGGACGTAAGCCTCACCACCCGACCCAAACCCAGCCTTCCAGCGGCGCTGGACGACACAGTTGCGCCGACATCGGCACCCTGCTGGGACCTGATCGAGCTTCTGTTCTTTGCCTACCGCGATTTTGTCGGCGATCCCGACGAGGTCCTGGCGAAGCTTGGTTTTGGCCGCGCCCATCATCGGGTGCTGCACTTCGTCAACCGCAATCCCGGCATGAAGGTTGCCGACCTGCTCGATGTACTCAAGATCACCAAACAGTCGCTCGGCCGCGTGCTCAAGCAGCTGATCGACGAAGGCTACATCGTGCAGCGGGAAGGCGCGCAGGACCGCCGCCAACGGCTCCTGTATGTCACGGCGGCGGGGGAGGGGCTGGCGATGCAGCTTGCCGCACTGCAGACCGCGCGCATCTCGGGTGTCATCGACGCGCTCGGACCGACCGGCCGCGAAACCATCCGCCGCTTCCTCTCCGGCATGATCGACGCCGATGACCGCGACCGCGTCCTGCGCATGATCGCGCGCGCCGACCGGGCGCGCCCGCACTGCCGCGACGGCGCCCCATGACCATTGCGGCGGCGGCCAAGCCAGCCGACGACGCGCCGCATCTGCTCGTCGTCGATGACGACCGCACCATCCGCGTTCTGCTGTCGCGTTTCCTGCTCCGCGAAGGGTATCGGGTGTCGACCGCCGAGAGCGCCGCCGAAGCCCGCGCCAAGCTGGAAGGCCTGCGTTTCGATCTGCTCATCCTCGACGTGATGATGCCCGGCGAGAACGGTTTTGATCTTGCCCGCGCCATCCGCGCCGGGTCGGCGGTGCCGATCCTGATGCTGACCGCGCGCGACGAGAAGGAGAGCCGGATTCTCGGCCTCGAGATCGGCGCCGACGATTACGTGGCCAAACCGTTCGAGCCGCGCGAGCTGTCGCTGCGCGTCGCCAACATCCTCAAGCGGGCGCGGCCGGCGCGCGCCGACCCCATGGAGCCGGTGCGCTTCGGCCCGTTCGTCTTTCATCTGGCGACCGGCGAGCTGCGCCGCGGCGACGAGCCGGTGCGGCTGACCGAGCGCGAATGCGAGATGCTGCGTGTGCTTGCCGCCAAGCTCGGCGAGACCGTGCCGCGGCAGGCGCTGGCCGGTAACGGCGATGCGGTGAGCGAGCGCACGGTCGACGTCCAGGTCAACCGGCTGCGCCGCAAGATCGAGCACGATCCGGCCAATCCGCTGATCGTGCAGACCGTCCGCGGCGTGGGTTATCGGCTGGTGCCGGTCATGTGAGTGAGCGGCCCAATGAGCGGCCCATGAGCATGTCATGAGCAGTTTCGACCAGGGACTCGGCCATTTGCGCAGCGCTGCCGGCCAGGTCGCTGCCGGCGCGGCGGCCGTGCATCGCGCCATGGCGTTTCTGGCAAGCCCGCTCGCCGAGCCGTGGCTGCGCTTCACCCGCCGGGTCAAGGCGCTGACGCCGACCGGGCTCTATGCCCGTTCGCTCCTCATCATCATCCTGCCGATGGTCATTGCCCAGTCGGTGGTCGCGCTGATGTTCACGGAGCGGCACTGGGATCTGGTGACGAAGTATCTCGCTTCGGCGGTGACGCAGGAGATCGCCACCCTCATCGACGTCTACAAGACCTATCCGCAAGGCGCCGACCGGGCGCAATTGCGCCGCATCGCTCAGGACCGGCTCGGTCTTGTGGTGGAATTTCTGCCTGGGACGCAGCTGCCGCCGCCGGGTCCAAAGCCGTTTTTCTCCAATCTGGACCAGGCGCTATCGGACCAGATCCGCAAGCAGATCGGCCTGCCGTTCTGGATCGACACCGTCGGGCGGTCGTCCATCGTCGAAATCCGCATCAAGCTCGACGACACCGTGATGCGGGTCTTTGCCCGGCGCGCCGATGTCTACGATCCGAATTCCTGGATCTTCCTGGCCTGGATGGTGGCGACCTCGCTGATCGTGCTCACGGTCGCGATCCTGTTCCTGCGCAATCAGATCCGGCCGATCGTGCGGCTCGCCGATGCGGCCGAGGCGTTCGGCAAGGGCCGCGAGGCGCCGAATTTCCGCCCGCGCGGCGCGCGCGAGGTGCGCCGCGCCGCGGCCGCCTTTCTCGAAATGAAAGCGCGCATCGAACGCGCCATGGAGCAGCGCACGACCATGCTGGCCGGCGTGTCGCACGACCTGCGCACGGTGTTGACCCGGTTCAAGCTCGAACTGGCGCTCCTTGGCGACGGGCCGGAGATCGACGCCATCAAGAAAGACGTCGACGAGATGGCGCGCATGCTCGAGGCCTATCTGTCGTTCGCGCGCGGCGACACCGGCGAGCAGTCGGCGCCGACCGACATGGCGGCGCTGCTCGACGAGCTCAAGGCCGATGCCGAGCGCTACGGGCACCGTGTCAACGCCGCGTTCTACGGCCCGCCGGAGGTGACGGTGCGGCCGGCCGCGTTCAAACGCTGCATCGGCAACCTCGTCTCCAACGCCGCGCGCTTCGCTCGCAACGTGGCGATCACCGGCCATCGCGACCACCGCTGGCTCACCCTCACGGTCGACGACGACGGGCCGGGCATTCCGGCCAAGCTGCGCGAAGACGTGTTCAAGCCGTTCCTGCGCCTCGACGACGCCCGCAATCAGGACGAGGGCGGCACGGGCTTAGGCCTCGCCATCGCCCGCGACATCGCCCGCTCCCATGGCGGCGATATCGCGCTCGGCGAGTCGCCGTCCGGCGGCCTGCGCGCCACCGTCCGGGTGCCGGTGTAGCCGGCCCGGGCCACCCGCCGGACTTGAATCGGCGGCGCCGTCTTGCCATCTCCGGAGCAACAAACTTGCTGCCGGGGAAAGCCGCCCATGAGCGTGACTGAAGAGAACCGATCGGACAGCCGTCCGTCCGAGGCCCATCCATCCGAGGCACATGCCTTTCAGGCCGATGTGGCCAAGCTTCTGCACCTGATGGTGCATTCGGTCTATTCCGATAAATCGGTGTTTCTGCGCGAGCTGATCGCCAATGCGGCCGATGCCTGCGAGCGGCTGCGCTACGAGGCGCTCGCCGAGCCGAAGCTCCTGGGCGACGATCCGAAACCGCGCATCACGCTCGCCGTCGATGCCGACAAGCGCACGCTCGCCGTCGAGGACAACGGCATTGGCATGTCGCGCGACGAGATGGTGGAGGCGCTCGGCACCATCGCCCGCTCGGGCACCAAGGCGTTCATCGACCGGCTCGCTGCCGGTGCGGGCGCCGGCGATAGCGACAGCAGCACCGAGGACAACGCGCTGATCGGCCGCTTCGGCGTCGGCTTTTATTCGGCCTTCATGGTGGCCGACCGCGTCGACGTCATCTCGCGGCGCGCCGGCACCGAGGCGACATGGCTGTGGTCGTCTGACGGCAAGGGCACGTTTTCGATCACCGAACTGCCGGCCGATGCGATGGCCCGCGGCACGCGCGTCACGCTGCATCTTAACGAAGACGCCAAGACCTACACCGAGCGGTATACGCTTGAGCGGCTGGTGAAGGCGCAGTCCGGCCATGTGCCGGTGCCGATTGCGCTCATCGAAAAGCCCGGCGCCGAGCCGGCCGAGATCACCGACGGCGCCGCGCTGTGGGCCAAGCCGAAGTCCGACATCACGCCGGGCGATTACACCGATTTCTACCGCAGCATTGCCGGCCAGTTCGACGATCCGGCGCTCACCGTGCATTTCCGCGCCGAGGGCCGCCAGGACTACACGACGCTGTTGTTCGTGCCCGGCTCGCGGCCGTTCGACCTGTTCGATCCCGACCGCAAGGGCCGCATCAAGCTTTACGTCAAGCGCGTCTTCATCACCGACGACGCCGACATCCTGCCGCGCTACCTGCGCTTCGTCCGCGGCCTGGTCGACAGCGCCGATCTGCCGCTCAACGTCTCGCGCGAGAAGATTCAGGAAAGTCCGCTCCTTGCCGCCATCCGCAAGGGCGCGACCAGCCGGGTGTTGTCGGAGCTGGAGCGGCTGGCCGACAAGGAGCCGGTGGCGTTCCTGAAAGTCTGGGAGACCTTCGGCGCCGTCTTGAAGGAGGGCATCTACGAGGATTTCGAACGGCGCGATGCATTGCTGGCGCTGGCGCGGTTCAAGACCACCGCATCGACCGATGCTGCGCCGTGGCGCAGCCTCAAAGAGTACGTCGCCGCGATGCAGACCAACCAGACGGCGATCTATTATCTGGCGGGCGACGATCTGGAGCGGCTGAAATCCTCACCGCATCTGGAAGGTTTCCGCGCCCGCGGCGTCGAGGTGCTGCTCTTACCCGACCCGGTCGACTCGTTCTGGGTCATGCCGGGCGTGGCGTTCGACGGCAAGCCGTTCAAATCGGTGACGCAGGGCGCCGCCGATCTCGCCGCCATCGCCCGGGCCGACGCCAAGGACGAGGCGCAGACCGAAGCGTCGCCTGCGGTCAAAATTTTCATCGCGTTCTTGAAGTCGACGCTCGGTGAGGCGGTGTCGGACGTGCGGACGTCCGACCGGCTGACCGACAGCGCGGTGTGCCTGGTCGCGCCGGAAGGCGGACCCGACCGGGCGCTCGAACGCATCCTGACCAGCGCCGGGCGGCTGCCGTCCGCCGCCAAGCCGATCCTCGAAGTCAATCCGCGGCACGAGCTGATCGTGTCGCTTGCCGGGCTCGGCGAAGGCGACCGCACCTACAAGGAGGATGCGGCGCACCTGTTGTTCGAGGAGGCGCGACTGCTCGATGGCGACCGCCCGGCCGATGCGCGGCAATTCGCCGATCGGCTCAGCCGCGTGCTGGCGCGCGGCGTAGCGCGGGAAGCTGCGGCGGGCACCGCTTAGGGTGCCCGCCAGATTGGGCCGCTCGGATTATTCGGCCGGAGTCCGGTGCGGCGCCAGATCGGGCGTCATCGGTTGCGCGGCGCCGCCCTGCTCGGTGACGTCCGGTATAGCGCTCTTGCCGCCGCGCACTCGGACATAGATCTGGACCGCAATGAGAATGGCGCACATGCCGACGAACACGGCGCTGATCGGCCGGGTGACAAATACGCTGATGTCGCCGCGGGAGATCAGCATGGCGCGCCGGAAATTCTCCTCGAAGCGCGGGCCGAGGACGAAGCCCAGCACCACCGGCGCCGGATGGAATCCGAGGCGCAGCAGCACGTAGCCGAGCAGGCCGAGCACCGCGACTTCGCCGACCTGGAAAAAGTCGTTGTTGGCGGCGTAGACGCCGATGCACACGAAGAACATCGCGGCCGGGTAGAGGAAGCGGTAGGGGATCGCCAGCATCTTGCACCAGATGCCGATCAACGGAACGTTCAACACCACCAGGATGATGTTGCCGATCCAGAAGCTCGCGACCAGGCCCCAGAAGATGTCGGGGTGCTGCGAAATGAGCTGCGGCCCCGGCACGATACCCTGGATCATCAGTGCGCCAAGGAGCAACGCCATCACGGCGTCGCCGGGTATGCCGAGGCTCATGGTCGGAATGAAGTCGCCTTGAATCGATGAATGGGTGGCGGCTTCGGGGCAGACCACGCCTTCCAGCATGCCGGTGCCGAATTTTTCCGGCGTCTTCGACACCTTCTTTTCGGTCGCGTAGGCGACGAACGAGGCGATGGTCGGGCCGGTGCCGGGGATGAGCGAGCACAGGCTGCCGACGAGGGTGCCGCGCCACATCGGGAAGAACGCCCGCTTGAAATCCGCCCAGCTCGGCCGCATGTCGCGCAACCGGACGTTCGTATAGGCCATGTTGATCGGCGCCACCTGATTGACGCTGCTCATGAACTCGGCGACGCCGAACAGGCCGAGCGCCAGCGCGATCAGCTCGACGCCGTCGTCGAGCTCGGTCAGGCCGAAGGTGTAGCGCTCGGAGCCGGTCTCGAGGTCGGTGCCGACCGAACCGAGCACCAGGCCCAGCACCGTCATGGCCACGCCCTTGAGCGGTGAGCCGCGCGCAAGCGTCGATCCGGCCAACAGGCCGAGCAGCATCAGCGAGCAGACTTCGGCCGGGCCGAACTGCAGCGCCGCCCGCACCAACAGCGGCGACAGGAAGATCATTTCGGTGATGCCCCACGAGGCGCCGACGAATGAGGCAAACACAGTGAGGCCGAGCGCTACGCCGCCGCGCCCCTGCTTGGTCATCGGGAAGCCGTCGAGGCAGGTCACCGCATGGGGCGGGTGGCATGGCAAATTGAGCAGGATCGAGCAGATCGCACCGCCGTACTGGCCGCCGTAGAGGATGCCGGCGAGCATGAGGATGGCCGGAACGGCCTTCATGCCGAAGGTCAGCGGCAAGAGGATCGAGATGGTCGCCAGCGGGCCCATACCCGGCAGCACGCCGACCATGTTGCCGACCAGAACGCCGACAAAGCACCACATCAAGTTATGCGGCTCGAGCGCAACGCCGAAACCGTACATGAGATCGGTCAGTGCCGTGTCAATCACAGGGCGCCTCCCCAGGTGTGGATTGCGTCGGAATCTTCTGCAGGACCCGCGCTAAAGCACGACGGGCCGCCGGCGGTGAGCCGGCGCCCGCGTGCACCAACGTTCCGGCCCGATAGGTCGTTCCTGTCGGGAGCGATGCCTTGGCTGAGCAAGATCATCGAGCCGGCGGCACGGAAGCCGCGCCGGCGCACGACACCGCGGAGGAGGCTGGTGGCAGGACGCACGTTTTCCTCCCCGACTGTCGTCGGGTCTTGTCGTTGCGTCGCCCACCCAGAAAGGAACTACTGTAATCAACCAATATTTCCGCGATGACGCAATGTCGCGGGTCAGCGATCCGGCGGCCTTGCCGGTTGAATTGGCAATCGGTCGCTTTCGCGCCTGCAAAACGAAGACGGGCACCGCCAGGGGTGCCCGTCGCCGCAACATTGAATGAGGTGTCGAACTACTCCGCCGGCGTCACCGGAACGCGCTGCGGCGTCAGCTTGGGCGCGATCGGCGGCGGCGCGGCGCCGCCGTGCTCGGTGACGTCCGGAACGACGCTCTTGCCGCCGCGCATGCGGAAGTAGATCTGCGATCCGATCAGGATCACGCACATCGCAACGAACACCGCGCTGATCGGGCGCGTCACGAACACCGTCATGTCGCCGCGCGCGATCAGCATGGCGCGGCGGAAGTTCTCCTCGAAGCGCGGCCCCAGCACGAAGCCGAGCAGGATCGGCGCCGGGTGGTAGCCGAGGCGCAGCAGAATGTAGCCAAAGGCGCCGATGACCACGACTTCGCCGACCTGGAAGAAGTCGTTGTTGGCGGCATAGACGCCGATGCAGACAAAGAACAGCGCGCTCGGATAGAGGAACTTGTACGGGATCGCCAGCATCTTGCACCAGATGCCGATCAGCGGCACGTTCAGCAGCACCAGCAGGATGTTGCCGATCCAGAAGCTGGCGACCAGACCCCAGAAGATGTCGGGGTGCTGCGAGATGAGCTGCGGTCCCGGCACGATGCCCTGGATCATCAGGGCACCGAGCAAGAGCGCCATCACGGCGTCGCCCGGGATGCCGAGACTCATGGTCGGAATGAAGTCGCCCTGCACCGACGAGTGCGTCGAGGCTTCCGGACAGACGACGCCTTCGATCAGGCCGGTGCCGAACAATTCCGGATGCTTGGAGACTTTCTTCTCGGTGGCATAGGCCACGAACGAGGCGATCGTCGGACCGGTGCCCGGGATGAGCGAACACAGGCTGCCGACGATGGTGCCACGCCACATCGGGAAGAACGCCCGCTTGAAGTCGGCCTTGCTCGGCCGCATGTCCTTGAGGCTGACATTGGTGTACTTGGTGTTGATCGGCGCGATCTGATTGACGCTGCTCATGAACTCGGCGATGCCGAACAGGCCGAGCGCCAGCGCAATCAGCTCGATGCCGTCGTCGAGCTCGGTCAGGCCGAAGGTGTAGCGCTCGGAGCCGGTCTCGAGGTCGGTGCCCACCGAGCCCAAGAACAGGCCGAGCACGGTCATGGCTACGCCCTTGAGCGGTGAGCCTCGCGCCAATGTCGATCCGGCCAACAGGCCGAGCAACATCAGCGAGCAGACTTCCGCGGGACCGAACTGCAACGCCGCCCGGACCAGGAGCGGCGACAGGAAGATCATCTCGGTGATGCCCCAGGACGCGCCGACGAACGAGGCGAACACGGTGAGGCCAAGCGCAACGCCGCCGCGTCCCTGCTTGGTCATCGGGAAGCCGTCGAGACAAGTCACCGCGTGTGGCGGGTGACAGGGCAAGTTCAGCAGGATCGAGCAGATCGCCCCGCCATATTGCGCGCCGTACATCACGCCGGCGAGCATCAGGATGGCGCCGACCGGCTTCATGCCGAAGGTCAGCGGCAACAGGATCGAGATGGTCGCGAGCGGCCCCATGCCCGGCAGCACGCCGACCATGTTGCCGACCAGAACTCCGACGAAGCACCACCACAAATTATGCGGTTCGAGCGCGACGCCGAAGCCGTGCCATAAGTCCGTAAGCGCCGTTGCGATCACAGGCCACCCCCCCAGGTGAAAATCGGCATCGGGACCTGCAGGAAGTACGAGAACAGGCTGACGCCGAAGACAGTGACGACGGTTGATAGAACGATGGTGCTAAGCCACGTCGCGGTGCGGTCGCCGAGTGCCGCGATGAAGACGCAGGCAAACGTTCCCGGTGCCATACCGAAGTATTTTCCGAACACGATGAAAAACACCGGGCTCAGCAGAATGCAGGCCCAGGCCCACCATTGCGGGCTGGGCGGCAGGATGCTCTCGTCGTGCTCGCCGTCGGACGGCGCCAGCGCGGCGGCGCCGATCGCGATGCCGATGAGAATGAGGATGACGCCGAGCGCGGTGGGCAGAAAGCCCGGGCCCATGTGCATCAGCGTGCCGGTCCGATAGGTCGCGCCTTTGAGTGCGATGCCGAGGCCGAGTAGAATCATCAGGCCGCCGGCATAGAAGTCCTTTTTGCGCACAAGGGTGCTGATCAGGCTGCTGGAACGCCGCACAATCTTCCTCCCGGCTCGGCATCGAGCCGTTTCGTTTTATGGGTCTTCGCCCGCCTTCGTCGCCCAGGAACTACCGCAATCGTCCATCGTTTTCGCGGTTACGCGCGATCGCGGGCCTGCACCAGCATCTCATCGCGACACGCACTCCGCCGACAAACCCTGCTTACGGCAGGCGCTTGACGATATAGGCCGCGGTGATCGGACGCAACTGCCATCTGGACGGCGCTCCTTGCCGTCCTGCGACATTTTGGCGATCCGAGTTCCAGCGGTGACGTCCCGATGGTCGATGGGTGCGTCTGGCGGTACCGCGAGCGGCGTAGCCGATCGCGGTCCTGATTTCGCATTTTTTTGGCGCGGGAATCATGAATGACCGGATAGGCTTAGCCTCGTTGCTTAGAGGGCCCTGCCAGCTCTGCAAAAACATAGATCGTGATGGGCCGCCACAGCGATTGGGTGTTTGTCTGCTGCACGCCACTCCTGGTAAGGATCGTCACAGCGCGGTTGCGGCAGGCGGCGCGGCTGCGGTCAATGAAAATCCCGGCTGCGCAGCGGCAGCGCTGCCTCTTGCGGCAAGGGACCGCCGGACAATTTCGGCGCAAACAGATCGCCGCCCTCGCGCAGCCATGGCAGCGTCGCGGAAAGATCGACGAAGTTTTGGGCCACCACGTGAATGACGAGGCCGGCGCGTTGCAGGCGACCGCGCACGGCAAGAAAGCGTGCGGTCATCACGACGCGGCGATTTTTTGCAAAGACCTTCGGCCAGACGATGATGTTGGCGATGTCGGTCTCGTCCTCGAGCGTCATGAAGATGACGCCCTTGGACGTCCCCGGACGCTGCCGGACCAGAACCAGGCCTGAAACTGTAACTGTTGCGTCCTGCTGCAACGCCTCGCTGCGCAGTTCGGTATTGCGGACGGCGCCGAGCGCGGTGAGGCGGTCGCGGAAAAAGCGCACCGGATGGGCTTTGAGCGACAGGCCGGTCGCCACGTAATCCTCGACCACGTGCTCGGACAGCGGCATGGCGGGAAGCGCAACGGCTTCTTCGGGAAACAACTCGTCGCTCAAATGCGGCCGCAACAGCGGCAATGCCTCTTTGGCGTTGGCGGCAGCGGGGCGGCGGGTCGGGCGAGCGCCGATGACGTCGAGCCGTCGTGCCGCCCACAGCGCGGCGCGCCGGTCGAGATGAAGCGAGCGGAACGCATCGGCTTCCGCCAGCCGTTCGATGGTGAAGCGCGAGGCGCCGGCAATAGCGGCAAGCCGTTCGATCGAGGAGAAGCCGTTGCCGCGGGCAGCGATGAGCTTGTTCAGCTCGTCCTGCGACAGCCCATGAACGAGACGGAAGCCGAGCCGCACTGCGTAGCGGCCTTCCGTCTCTTCTCCGTTCGCGGCGGAGGATAGAGTGGAGGCCGGCTCCAGCGTGCAATCCCAGTCGCTGAAATTGACGTCGACCTCACGGATTTCGACGTCGTGCGCGCGGGCGTCGCGCACCAGCTGGGCCGGCTGGTAAAAGCCCATCGGCTGGCTGTTGAGGATGGCGGCGCAGAACACTTCGGGATAACGGCATTTGATCCAGGACGAGGCATAGACCAGAAGCGCGAAGCTCGCGGCGTGGCTTTCCGGAAAGCCGTATTCGCCGAACCCTTCGATCTGGCCGAAGCAATGTTCAGCGAAGTTTTGGTCGTAGCCGCGCGCGGTCATGCCGTTGATGAACTTGTCGCGGAACAGATGAACCTTGCCGGTGTGCCGGAACGTCGCCATGGCGCGGCGCAATCCGTCCGCCTCGTCCGGCGTGAACTTCGCCGCGGTGATCGCGATCTGCATCGCCTGCTCCTGGAACAACGGCACGCCGAGCGTGCGCTTGAGCACGTCTTTCAGCTCGTCGGCCGGTCCGTGGGCGGGAGCAGGGGAGGGATAATGTTCTTTTTCGATGCCGTCGCGCCGGCGCAGATACGGATGCACCATGTCGCCCTGGATCGGACCGGGTCGCACGATGGCGACTTCGATGACCAGGTCGTAAAAGCATCGCGGCTTTAACCGCGGCAGCATCGACATCTGGGCGCGGCTTTCGACCTGGAAGACGCCGATCGAGTCGGCGCGCGACAGCATCTCGTAGACGGCGGGATCGTCCTGCGGCAGGCTCGCCAGCGTGTATTCCTTGCCGTGATGCGCCTTGAGGAGATCGAGCCCGCGGCGCAGGCAGCTCAGCATGCCGAGCGCCAGCACGTCGACCTTCATCAGGCCGAGCGTGTCGATGTCGTCCTTGTCCCATTCGATGAAGGTGCGGTCCTCCATGGCGGCATTGCCGATGGGCACGGTCTCGTCGAGCGGCAGGCGGGTGAGCACGAAGCCGCCGACATGCTGGGATAGATGGCGCGGGAATCCGATCAGTTCGTCGGCCAGCGCCACCGCCTGGCGGATCGCCGGATTCTTGGGATCAAGCCCGGCCTGGCGGATGTGATCGTCCGGCAAGCCTTCGCCGGAACCCCAGACCGTCTTGGCGAGCGCTGCGGTGACGTCTTCGGTCAGCCCCAACACCTTGCCGACTTCGCGGATGGCGCGGCGCGAGCGGTAATGCACCACCGTGGCGCAGATCGCGGCGCGGTCGCGGCCGTAACGTTGGTAGATGTACTGGATCACTTCCTCGCGCCGCTCGTGCTCGAAATCGACGTCGATATCGGGCGGCTCGCCGCGATTTTCGGAAATGAAGCGGGCGAACAGCAGATTGCTCTTTTCCGGATTTACCGCGGTGATGCCGAGGCAATAGCAGACCGCGCTGTTGGCCGCCGAGCCGCGGCCCTGGCAGAGGATCTCCTTCTCCTGGCGGCGGGCGAAGGCGACGACGTCGTGAACGGTGAGGAAGTAGCGCGCATAATCGAGCTTGGCGATCAGCGCGAGCTCTTCATGCAGGCGCTGCTGCACGTCGGCGGGGATGCCGAGCGGGTAGAGGTGTTTCGGATAGCGCTCCTGCGCGCCCGCCCAGGTGAGATCTTCGAGATGGCTTTGCGCGGTTTTGCCGGGCGGCACCGGCTCGTCGGGATACTCGTATTTCAGTTCGGAAAGCTGGAAGCGGCAGGCTTTGGCGATCGTAATGCTGCGCGCGACGGCGTCCGGAAAATTTTTGAATAGCCGCGCCATCTCCGCCGCCGGCTTGAGATGCCGCTCGGCATTGACGGTGAGCCGCAGCCCCGCGTCGGCCAACGTGCATTTGTCGCGAACGCAAGCCACCACGTCGGCCAGCGGACGGCGCTCCGGCGCGTGATAGAGGACGTCGTTGACGGCGACGAGCGGCGCGCCGACGCGCGCGCCGAGCTCATCCAGCAAGCCGAGCCGGCGCGGCTCATCGCCGCGATGATAATGAATGCCGGCCAGAAAGGTGCGGCCCGGCGCGGCGCGGGCGAGGGCGGCGAGGCGGTGCACGAAATCACTACTCCGCTCATTCCCGCGTAAGCGGGAATCCAGCACTGGGTCCCCGCTTTCGCGGGGATGAGCGGGAGTTAAGCTCAAGGGCGGCAGCGCGATGAGTATTTGGCCGGCGCTGGCGGCGAGGATGTCCTCGAAGCTGAGATGGCATTCGCCTTTCTTGGCCTTGAGATTGCCGGCCGTGAGCAGGCGGCAGAGCCGGCCGTAGGCGGTTCGGTCGGTCGGGTAGGCCAGCACCTCGAAGCCGTCGACGGTAGCGAGCCGCACGCCGACGATGAGCTTGATGTCGTGCTTGCGTGCTTCGTCGTAAGCGCGCACCACGCCGGCAAACGAATTGCGGTCGGCGATGCCGATGGCGAACAGATTAAGCGCCGCGGCGGTGGCGACCATCTCATCCGGGTGCGAAGCGCCGCGCAGGAAAGAAAAGTTCGTGGTGACAGCGAGTTCGGCGTAGGCGCTGGCGTAGCGACTCATGGATTTTCTCGGGAATTACGCAAACAGTCCGTGCACGAACCAAGTCGCGTTCTGGGTCTCGCGGTCGAAGAGCCCTTGGCGAAACAGCCAGAAGCGATGGCCGCCGGAATCTTCGACGAGGTAATAATCGCGGGTGAGCGCCTGGCGCTCTCTGTCTTCGCAAAGACGATCTGGATTCCCGCTTACGCGGGAATGAGCGGAAACAGGCGGCGCGCGCCGCCATTCGGTGGCGATGCGCTCGGGGCCTTCGGCATGCTCGATCTCGTAGGTCGTGCCGCGCCAGCGGAAGCGTCGCGGTGGGCCTTCGGGGACGAGCGCCATGACGTCCTCGGCCGGTTCGGCATGCGGCAGCAGAAGCAGCGGGCGCGTCGGTGCATCCGTCTGCGCATCCGCTTGTGTATCCTTGGCCGCTTCGGGGGGAGAAGATTGCAAGGCCGCGCCGTTGACGGCGGCGAGCCTTTCGGCGCGCTCGGGGATATGGCTGGCGACGGCTTCGAAGCGGCGCACGCTCGACGGCCCGAGCCGTTGCTGCAGCTTGTCGATCAGCGCCGCGCATCGCTCGGTCCGATCCTCGAGCCCGGCCGACGTGAGCTCGGTCTGCCGCGCCGGCATCGGTTCGGCGCGGGTGACGGCCAGGCCGACCGCTTCGAAGCCGAAGCCGGCATCGTCGGTCGCTGCGGCGCTCTCGAGCTTGAGCGCCATGAGCCGCGCCACGTGCGGCACGCTGCGCGTCGGCAAGGTCAGGGCGATGTCGAGCGTCTTGACCTCGCCATCGACCCGATAGAGCGACAGTTTTAGAACGCGCGCGCCGACGTCGTCGCGGGTGAGCACGTGCGCCAGCGTCTGCATGAGACGGCTTGCCAGCGCGACGACGGCGTCCTGGGTGACCACCGGCTCCAGCAGATAGCGCAGCGAATGATAGACCGGCGGCGCCACGATCGGAATGAGCGGCTCGTCGATGCGGCCGAGCGCCTGGTCGAGACGGCGAAGAAGCTCCCGCGAAAATCGTGCGGCGAACGGCGCGCGCGGCTTGTCCAAAAGCGCGCCGACGGTCTTGAAGCCGAGCCGGCGCAAGGTCGCGCAGGTGTCGGGAGCAAGCCGCAGCGCTTCGACCGGAAGCGGCGCCAGCGCCTCGGCTTGCCGGCCCGGCGGCAGGATGCAGGGATTTTGGACATGAAAGCGCGAAGCCGCCCAGGCCGCGCCGGCGGTGTCGGCGACGGCGAGCCGCACCGGAAGATCAAAGCGGTGCAGCCGCGCCGCCAGATCGGCCACGAGCTTGTCCTCGCCGCCGAACAGATGGCTGGCGCCTTCGACGTCGAGGAAAAAGCCGTCGGCGCCGCTCGCCTCGTCATAGCGCGATGCGGTCGGCGTATAGCGCGTCGCCCACAAGGTCAGGCGGCGCAGCGCGGCATCGTCGGCAACGGGATCGGCGGCGCGCACCTGCAGAAATCCGGCTTTGGCGCGCGCATCCGCCAACGGCTCGCCGACCGCGAGGCCTGCCGCTTCGGCGGCTTCGTTCATGGCGGCGATGCGCGGTCCGCCGGCTGACGCAACGGCCAGGACGAACGGCCGATCAGGCGCAATGGGCTTGTCTGCCGGCTGCTGCTTCGTTTGTTTGGTTTGCGCGGCAAGCATGCGCAGGATCGGCCAGCGCGGCAGCCAGACTGAAACGATGCGCGACATGATCGTACTCCACACTCCACTCGCCCGGCCGGCCGTTGCGGCAGCGTTCCAGACTCACGTGCCATCGGGGACGAATGACGAGGCCGAAGCGGTCGCGCGCGGCGGCGGCGGTGCCGACGCGCCAGCGCGTCGCCGCCGCGCTCGATTCCAGATCGTGCGCGGGTCGCAACAAAAGCAGCGGCAGGCCGCAATCGACGGCGGCGAGATGCAGCCTCTGGCTTGCTTTCAGGTCGAGCTTGTCGACGATGCCGGCGACCGCGGCCGGCGCGCCGGAACGCAGCGCCTCCTCGATGGCCCACAGGGTGTCCTTGCGGCGCGCGGTCTCGACCAGGATGAGGCGTTCCGGATGAAGGCCGAGCGCGCGCAGGCCATGGCCGTAAAGCCGGCCGTGGCCGCGAAAGCCGTAAGCGGGCAGGACGAAGAACAGTTTCTCTCTTTTACTGAACCTCCCGCCCCCCACCCCTGACCCCTCCCCGCAAGGGGGAGGGGAAAAGAAGTGCGCCAGCAGCGCCGCGATGAAACCGAGGGCAGCGGATATGGCGTGCGGTTCGGGCACGATTTCATGGAGGGCGCCATAGGCGAGGCCGCCCTCGGGCAGGCAGGAATCCAGGGCGGGCAGGCCGAAGGGAACGGCTGTGCGTAAGTCCACCGTCCCGGGCAACAGGCGGCGCAGTTCCTGCACGACAGCGGCGCGATCGCGCCCCGCGGCAATGATGGCGGGTTGAGTCATCGGGCTGTGCAAAACTATTGGATGTTCGCTCTATGTTCTTATAGAACAAAGTACGAACTTTGCCAAGGGTTCCGGAATGCGGCGAGGACGCCCCGGTCGCGTCCAAGTCAGTCTCGAGTCAGCCGATCCCCGTCTTGCTGGCGCCATGGCGATGGCGCATATCTCGGCGCATCGCGAGGCAATTCAGCGCTTCAGCCAAGAGGTCATCGATGCCGGAAGCCGATCGGGAAGGCGAACGCTATGCGGTCGATCAGCCGCAGCAGACGCCCAGGTTCTATCTCAAAGGCACCCACCAGCTCGATTGGGGCATGAAGAACCGCATGGCGCGGGTGTTCGACCCGAAGTCGGGCCGCACCGTGATGCTGGCGGTCGACCATGGCTACTTCCAGGGCCCGACCACCGGGCTCGAACGCATCGATCTCTCCATCGTGCCGCTGTTGCCGTCCTGCGACGCGCTGTTCTGCACGCGCGGCATCCTGCGCACCGTCATTCCGGCGCAGTGCCAGAAGCCGATGGTGCTGCGGGCGAGCGGCGGGCCCAGCATCTTGCGCGACGAACTGTCCGACGAGCAGATCGCCATGGACATGGACGACGCGGTGCGGCTCAACGCCGCCGGCGTCGGCATCCAGGTGTTCATCGGCGGCGAACATGAGACCCGCTCGGTGCACAACATGACCAGGCTGGTCGATGCCGGCCTGCGGACCGGCGTGCCGGTGATGGGCATCACCGCGGTCGGCAAGGCCATGGTGCGCGACGCCAAATATTTCCGGCTCGCCTGCCGGATCATTGCCGAGCTCGGCGCCCAGTACGTCAAGACTTATTATGTGGACGAAGGCTTCGAGACCGTCACCGCTTCGTGCCCGGTGCCGATCGTGATGGCCGGCGGCAAAAAGCTGCCGGAGCTCGATGCGCTGACCATGGCCTACAATGCCGTGCAGCAGGGCGCCTCCGGCGTCGACATGGGCCGCAACATTTTCCAGTCCGAGGCGCCGCAGGCGATGATCGAAGCGGTCGCCGCGGTGGTGCACAAGGATATGAAGCCGAAGCAGGCGTTCGAGCTGTTCCGCTCGCGCAAGGCCGATGGCGAGCGTGCTGTGGCCGCGGAGTGAACTATTTCGGCAGAAATTCCTCGGTGTAGAGCTTCGACATGTCGGGCGAGCTCGGCAGCAGTTTCAGGTCGACGAACGAGCGCTTGAGCGTCTCGAGCGATTCGGCGTCGAACCGGCAGGCTTTGGTGAACATGCCGATGGTGAGATCGTAATCCTTGGCCATCACGCTTTCCGGAAAGCCGGTGATCTCGCTTTCGATTTTCACCGCTTCGGCCTTGTGGGTCCGGATGTAATCGACGGTCTCGATCCAGCCGGCGAGAAACGCGCGTACCGCGTCCGGATTACTCTTGATGATCTGGTTCGACGCATAAAGCGCGCCGGCGGCGAGATTGCCTTCGTAGCTCGTGATGGGGACCAGCAGCCTTCCGGTCTTTTTCTCCTCCATGGAGAAGAACAGTGAGCTGACGCCGACGTCGGCGTCGATCAGGTTGGCGCGGAACGCCGAGATGATGTTGCTGGCGCCGTTGCCGATGGCGACGCCGGTGACGCCCTGCGGGCCCCAGCCCTTTTTTTGCACCAGCTCCTTGGTCAACCACTCGGTGAGCGAGCCGGCGCTCGAATAGCCGATCTTCTTGCCCTTGAGCTGATCGATGGTGTGGACCGCCGAATCGTACGGCACGCCGATGCCGAGGAACGGCGCCGGGCCGACAGTTTCGCAGATCGCGATCATCGGCACGCCCTTGGCGACCAGCGCCATCTCGGTCCCGGCGCCGTCGCCGATGTCGACGCTGGCCGCCGCCACGGCGGTCGCCATTTTGCTGCCGCCGGTGAAGTCGATGATTTTCAGGTCGAGCCCGTGCTTCTTAAAGATGCCGAGCTTCTCGCCGACATTGACCGGGATGATCGGGTCGGCGTTGGGCGCCGCCTTGCCGACCGTCAGGGTGGTGTCGGCGGACGCAGTCGCCGCGAGGCTGACAGATCCGACCGCAAAGGCGAGGGCGGCAACGAACGGGCCGCGCAACATCCGCTGGGGCATGGCTTCCTCCGCTGTCGTTCGACTTATTGTGACGCGACAGCGAAGCACCGCCTAGAGGCCGCGGCAATGCGATGAACGGCCGCGTCCGGAGCCGGCGGATCGCGGAGCTGAATAGGAGGAGGGGAAAACCCCTGGAGGCGCGGCGGCTATTCGCCGGGCGCCAGCGTTTCGGCGAAGAACTCCTCGTCCCGCGGCACGCTGCGGCCGCGCAGGATCAAGAACCCGGCAAGGGCGCCGGCTGCCAGCGCACCGCCGAGCGCGGCGAGCACCTGCAGCAGCCAGGGCGTGCTGCCGATCGGGTTTTTGGCGGTGGATCCCGCCGGTGCCGGAGAGACGATCATGGCGCGGACCGCCGGTGCCGCTGCGGCGCTTTGGACAGGCGCGGGCTCGGCCGCTGCCGGATGGGCGTCGGCGGCGACCGCCGGCGCGTTGACCGCGGGCGGAGGAGCAGCTTGGGCAACCTGGCCATTGGTCGCGATTGCATCGGCTGCGATCGCATTGGTCGCGTCACTGACGACCGGCTCGGTCTTGACGTTCTGCGCTGCGGCGTGAGGCGCCGGAACCGCGATACTGCCGGGTTGAGCCGCAATCGCCGCCGGCCACATGGTGGCGGGCGAAGCTGCCGGTTTTGCCTGGGCCGCTGCGGGCGGCGGCACCGGCACGGCTTCGGCCACTCGATGCGCATGGACCGCGTGGGAATGGACCGCGGCAAACATCTTGTGGTGCCTGGCGACGGTCCTTTTGGCGATGTGCCGTCTGACTTCGGCGTGCTTGATGAGCTTTTCCACAGTCCGGGCGTGGTGGTGAGCCGGCGGCCTGGCGTCGTGGCGGGCGAATTGCAGGAGCTGCAGCGGCTTACCGACGCTGGTCTGCTCTTGAGCTGCGGCGCTGCCGATCGTGACGGCGAGCAACACCGCGCTTGCTGGGACGATGCGGTGGCTCAGCATGGCGGTTTCCATGTGGTTTGCGCGCCATACGCGCGCAAGGCATGACTTCACGTTGGCGCAATTGCGGATTTTTTCGCGCAATGCGGAGGCGAAAAGCGGCACGGTTCACCAGTGACGCGGCGCTGGAACTTTCAGGTGCGCGGCGTCGCGGTTCAGCCGAGTTCGGTGATGATCTCCGGGAAATGGTGCAGCCGTTCGCCCGGCCCGTCCGCGCCGATCAGATAATTGTCGCAGACCCACGACATCACGTGACCGCGGATGTAGGTCGGGTGCACGACGATGTTCATGTCCTCGGCGATCGCCATCGGCTCGTCATGGCGAATGAGCGGCCGTTCGACCAGATCGTAGCCCTGGCCGTGGCAGTGCAGCCGTTTCTCCTGCGGCCGGCCGTGGCGCGTCATGAAGTCGTTGTAGGCGGCGAACACGTCCTTGCACGGTGCGCCGGGCTTGAGCAGGCCGAGATTGAATTTGCGCGCTTCGAGCGCGAAGGCGAACTCGTCCTGCAATTCGGCCGAGGCTTTGCCGACCACGCAGGTACGGCCGAGCTCGGTGTACATGCCGCCGGGTCCGGCATCCTCGACCAGGAGCGCCACCGTGTCGCCTGCCTCAATGACGCGGTTCTGAAAATGGCGGTGGCCGAACAGCGACGGTTTGTCGGGCGGCATCGATGCGCACAGATAAATGCCGTGCTCGCTGCCGTGGCGCTGGCTGTAGCACTGCGCGATGGCCGCCACCTCGCGGTCGCGCATGCCCGGCTCGACTGCGGCGAAGGCGGCACGCATCGCGGCATCCTGCATGGCGGCGGCGCGGCGGATCAGCGCCTGCTCCTCGGCGCTTTTGATGACCTTTATCTGGTCGACCAGGTCGGTGGCGTCGACGAAGCGCGTGTTGGAGAAGCGGCCCTTCTGCAGATAATCGACCAGCGCAAACGACATCTGATAGGTGCCGACGAGCCCGATCGTGCCGCCGGCGTAAGGCGCGAGCCCGCGCGCTGCGAGCTCGGGATCGTAGCTGGCGGTGTAGTTGCACGAGGCAAAGCTCGGCGTGGTGAACCATTGCTTGACGCCGCGGCGCACGCCGTCGCCGTTCGGCCCCGGCGTGAACTCGCCGCCGAGCGGACCCTGGCTCACCAAGGTCATCAGATCGTCGCGCGGAAACACCACGGTGAGCGGATAGCCGTTGGTGGCGGTGAGATCGGTGAAATATTTGACGTAGCCGCCCATCTGCTCGACGTTGTTCTGCATCAGCAGCACGTCGATCTTGTCGCGCTCCATGGCGGCGCGCACCGCAGCCCAGCGGCGATTGAGCTCGGCCGTCGAGATCGGCGTCTGCAGGCGTTCGGACAGCTTTTCCATCTTGGTCTCCGGCCGGATGCTTGTTTATGTCAGTGCGGCACGACGTTGATCATGGCGCCGAAGTCGCCGGCGAGGAAGCAGCGCATATTGTTCTCCAACGTCGGCCAGGCGTGATCGATATAGACGTCGCAGAAGCCGCCCTGGTGCGTGGTGATGATGACGTTGTCCATGTCCCAGAACGGATGATCGGCGGGCAGCGGCTCCTCGACAAACACGTCGAGCGCCGCGCCGGCGATGCGCTTGTCGCGCAACGCCGCGACCAGCGCGCTCTCGTCCACTACGCCGCCGCGGGCGAGATTGACGAAGAACGCCGTCGGCTTCATCGCCGCGAACACGTCGGCACCGATGCTGTTGCGCGTCTTCTCGGTGAGCGGGGTGAGCAGCACGAAAAAATCGAAGGTGCGGACGATGTCGGCAAGCTCGCTGGTCGGATACATGCGGTCGAAGCCGTCGACCGGGCGCGGCGCCGAGCTCACTCCGACCACCTGCATGCCCAAAACCTTGCATTTCGGCGCCAGCGCTTCGGCGATGGCCCCGATGCCGAAAATGCCGACGGTCTTGTTGTGCAGGAGCTGTGCGGGCCAGCGCTGCCATTGATGCTTGTCCTGCAGCCGGATGGCGCGCGGCAGATTGCGCGCCAGCGCCAGCATGGAGGCGATGGCGGCTTCGGAGACCGGCGCGCCGTGAATGCCGTGCACATTGGTGACGATGACATCGCGGCGCAGCGCCGGGCGGTCGGTCAGATTGTCGACGCCGGTGCCGAGGGCCTGCACCCATTTGAGCCGCTGCGCCTCTTCCAGCACATGATCGGCCAGCATGGGTGCGAAGGTCACGAGCGCGTCGGCCGAAGCGATGTACGGTCCGACCTTGGAGTGGTGATCGACCAAGGTGACATTGATCTCGGGAAAGCGCGCGGCCAAGCGGTCGCGATACTGCATGCGCACCGCTTCGGGCATTGCCAGCAAGATGAGCAGATTGGTCATGCAGGGAAACGCAACAAGAATGGTGGCGACGAGCGCAAGGGTTCCTTATAGCCATTCCGTTTATGCGCCGCCAACTAGCGCGCGGTGTGCGGTTCGGATAAAGTGCGCTGAGCCAAATGATTTCTTTTAGCAGCATATCGGGAGAACGCTATGATCGGGGCTCTTGATCTTTCAACCATCAATTGGCTGTTCGTCAGCATGATGAGCTTGCTGGCGTTCATCGCGGCGCTGCTCGGAAGCCTGATCGCCTTCAGAAATCGTTTCGTCGGCGCCATTATTGCCGCCATCCTGTTCGGCATCGGCTTCATTGCCTGGAACTATTATCCGCACCAACTCGGTTACCCGATCATCAAGACCATCCAACTCGACAACGCGCCGGCTAGTTGACCTTTTCATCGGCCCGGCTATGCCTAGCGGCCTCGTCGGGGCGAGAATGGAGAGGTCATGAACAAGGTCTATGCCGACGCGCGTTCCGCGTTGGCCGGCTTGCTCAAGGATGGCATGACCATCATGGCCGGCGGCTTCGGCCTGTGCGGCATTCCGGAAACCTTGATTCTCGCGATCCGCGATGCGGGAGTGACGAATCTCACCGTCGTGTCCAACAATTGCGGCATCGACGGGGTCGGGCTCGGCATTCTGCTCGACAGCCGGCAGATCAAGAAAATGATCGCTTCGTATGTGGGCGAGAACAAAACCTTCGCCCAGCAATATCTCGCGGGCGAGCTCGAGATCGAATTCAATCCGCAGGGCACCTTGGCCGAGCGCATCCGTGCCGGCGGCGCCGGCGTTCCGGCGTTCTTCACCCGCACCGGTGTCGGCACCACGATCGCCGAAGGCAAGGAAGTGCGCGAATTCGACGGCGACCGCTATGTGATGGAACGCGGGCTCGTTGCCGACCTGTCGATCGTTCACGCCTATCGGGGCGACAGCGAAGGCAACCTTGCGTACCGCAAGACCGCGCGCAACTTTAATCCGGTGATGGCGACGGCCGGCAAGGTGACGGTGGCGGAGGTCGAGCAGCTGGTCAAACCCGGCGACATCAATCCGGACCAGATCGTCACGCCGGGAATTTACGTGCAGCGGCTCATTGCCGTGCCGAACGCCACCAAGCACATCGAGCAGCGCACCTTGCGCAAGCGGCAGCCGGCCGATGCGCCTGCCGGCACCGGCGCAGAAGTTTGATCGGAGGCAAAGCCTAATGGCCTGGACCCGCGAACAAATGGCCGCGCGCGCCGCCAAGGAGCTGCGCGACGGCTTTTACGTCAATCTCGGCATCGGCATTCCGACCCTGGTGTCGAACTTCATTCCGCCCGGCATGAGCGTGCAGCTGCAGAGCGAGAACGGCATGCTCGGCACCGGGCCGTTCCCGTTCGAGGGCGAGGAAGACGCCGACCTCATCAATGCCGGCAAGCAGACCGTCACCGAGCTGCCGACCACCAGCTATTTCAGCTCCGCCGATTCCTTCGCCATGATCCGCGGCCGCCATATCGACATCGCCATCCTGGGCGCCATGCAGGTGGCGGAGAACGGCGACCTCGCCAACTGGATGATCCCCGGCAAGATGATCAAGGGCATGGGCGGCGCCATGGACCTGGTCGGCGGCGTCAAGAAGGTGGTCGTGGTCATGGAGCACTCGGCCAAGAACGAGCCGAAACTTCTGAACCGCTGCAGCCTGCCGCTGACCGGCGCCGGCGTGGTCGACATGGTGATCACCGATCTCGGCGTCTTCACCGTCGACAAGAAGCACGGCGGCGGCATGACCTTGGTCGAGCTGGCGCCCGACGTGACGCTCGACGAGATCAAGTCGAAGACCGGAGCGAGCTTCAAGGTCGCCAATACGCTGGTGCAATAGCAAGACCCGAGGCCACCGCCGCGGTTCCGCCATGCGCTGACGCTCACCCGTCCTGTGCCCCGCGCAAATGACAATCGGCACAATTGCCGGTAACGGTATCGATCGAACAGATGCCGGGGGCGCCGCCACCTCGCGTGCGCAGCGCAAGTGACGATTGATGAATTTCCAGCGTGCCGGTGCTAGCCTGGCGCCCGGTGCGGCGCCAGCCGCGGCAGAAGGCGTGATCGCCGATGCTGCACCGGCTGCGGCCACGGCGGAACCGCTGAGCCACCGCGAGCGGCGCATCATCGTCACCAGCATGATGCTGCCGGTCTTCATCGGCTCGGTCGATCAGTCGATTCTGGCAAGCTCGCTGCCGACCATCGGTCGCGCACTGGGCAACGTCCACGATCTGCCCTGGCTGGTCACCGGCTTCTTGATCGCCGCCACCGCGCTCACCCCGCTTTACGGCAAGTTCGCCGACATTCACGGCCGGCGCGTCACGCTGTTGATCGCGCTCGGCGTCTACATGACCGGGTCGCTGATCAGCGCCTCGTCGTCGAGCATGCTGATGCTGATCTGCGGCCGCATCGTGCAGGGCTGCGGCAGCGGTGGACTGGTGACCTCGGCGCAGATGGTTCTTGGCGACATCGCCGCGCCAAAGGATCGCGCCAAGTACTACGTCTATTTTTCCGCCGCCTTCACCACGGCCGGCGGCGTCGGTCCGGCGCTCGGCGGCTGGATCTGCGATCATCTGTACTGGTGGGTGATCTTCCTCTGGAACGTGCCGCTCTGCCTGATCGCGCTGGCGCTGTCGCTCACCGTGCTGCGCCGGCTGCCGCGCTACGATCGCCCGCATCGGCTCGACGTGGTCGGCGCCATCCTGATCATGGCGGCAAGCTCGGCGTTCATGCTGGCGCTCAATCTCGGCGGCGTGCGTTTCCCGTGGCTTTCCCTGCCGGTGTTGGGTCTTGCGGCGTGCGCGCTCCTGCTCGGCGCCGCATTCGTGGCGCGGCTCCTGACCGCGCTCGAGCCGCTTATTCCGATTTCCATGCTGTCCGATCCGGCGGCGCGGCTCGCCATCCTGGCGAATTGCTTCGGCTGGGGCTCGATCGTCGGCCTCAATATTTTTCTGCCGATGTACCTGCAGACCGTGCTCGGCTGGTCGGCGACGGATTCGGGGCTGAGCCTGATCATCCTGATGGTGACGCTCAATGCCAGCGCCGGCCTGTCCAGCCAGGTGATCGGCCGGGTCAGGCATTACAAGGCCTTGCCGATGGCCTGCATGGTGCTCGCGATCGGCTCGGTGATCGCGCTTGGGCTGTCGGTATCGGCCGTGACGCCGCTGAAATTCCAGATCATTCTGTTCTTGATCGGCATCGGCTTTGGCCCGACCGCGCCGCTGACCCAGGTGGCGCTGCAGAACACGGTCGCCGCCCGGCATCTCGGCACGGCGGTCGGCGCCATGAATTTCGGCCGCACCCTGATGGGCACGGTCCTGGTCGCGGTGTTCGGCACCATCGTGCTCGCCGGGGTCCCTTTGCATGGGCCGGTCAGTGAAGGAGCCCGGGTGCTGAGTTCGACCTCGGCCTCGACCTTCGCCATCGTGTTCTTTGCCATGGCGGGCACCATGAGCGTCGCGCTCCTGGCGGTTATCCGCCTGGAGGAAAAGCCTTTATTGGAGACGATGCCTGGTGCCCGCGCGTAGGGCGGGCAGGGCGGTTAGTGGCCCCGTCGCGCGGCCGGTCATGGGCGCTTCGCCCCCGTAAGAAGTCCGATACCAACCGGCAAAAAAACTTTCCGGCCGGCTTGAACCTCCCGGGAGGCTGCCGCGACCCATGTTCGGTGGCTCTAAGCTGCTATCGGCGCTCCCCCCCGACACCCCCCTCAGGCGCCGATCTAAACGACCCGCCCGGACCCGTCCCCCCGGGCGGGTCCCTTTTTTGGCAAACGCTTGCCGCCCTTTACGCCTCGGCCGATTACGCGGACAATGCCGGCCGTGGGGGAACGCGTGCCTGGCGATATGGTCCTGCAGACCGAGGACCTGACCAAGGATTTTGCCGGTTTTGTCGCGGTGCGAGCGGTGAACCTGCGCGTCGCGCGCGGCACCATTCACGCCATGATCGGGCCGAACGGCGCCGGCAAGACCACCTGCTTCAACCTCCTCAGCAAGTTCCTGAGCCCGACCCGCGGCCGCATCGTTTTCGACGGCCGCGACATAACGGCGCTCAAGCCCGCCGAGGTGGCGCGGCTCGGCCTGGTCCGCTCGTTTCAGATTTCGGCCGTCTTTCCGCATCTGACGGTTCTGGAGAACGTCCGCATCGCGCTGCAGCGGAGGCGTGGCGGCTCGTTCGATTTCTGGCGCAGCAAAAGCGTGCTGCGTGCGATGGACGAGCGCGCCCAGGCGCTGCTCGCCGACGTCGGGCTTGCGTCCTACCAGCACATGCCGGCGGTGGAATTGCCGTACGGCCGCAAACGCGCGCTCGAAATCGCCACCACCATCGCGCTCGATCCGCAGATGCTGCTGCTCGACGAGCCGATGTCCGGCATGGGACGCGAGGACATCGAGCGCATCAGTGCGCTCATCAAGTCGCTCGCCGCCCATCGCACTGTGCTGATGGTGGAGCACAATCTCAGCGTCGTCGCCAATCTGTGCGACCGCATCACCGTGCTCAGCCGCGGCGAAATTTTGGCCGAAGGCGACTACAGGACCGTCTCGGCCGATCCGGCCGTGCGCGAGGCCTATCTGGGGACCGGCCATGGCTGACGCGCCACCGCTGCTCGCGGTCTCCGATCTGCAGGCGTGGTACGGCGAGTCGCACATCCTGCACGGCGTCGGCTTCGAGGTGCGCGCCGGCGAGGTGGTGACCTTGCTTGGCCGGAACGGCGTCGGCAAGACCACGACGCTCAAATCCATCATGGGCATGGTGGAGCAGCGCAGCGGCTCGGTGCGCCTCGATGGCCGCGAGCTGATCGGACTCTCATCGGATGCGATCGCGCGCGCCGGCATCGCCATCTGCCCCGAGGAGCGCGGCATTTTCGCGAGCCTCGATGTGCGCGAAAATTTGTTGCTGCCGCCGCAGCTGCGTTCCGGCGGCCTCGATCTCGACCGCATTTTCGAGCTGTTTCCGAACCTGCGCGAGCGGCTGGCAAGCCAGGGCACCAAATTGTCCGGCGGCGAGCAGCAGATGCTGGCGATCGCGCGTATCCTGCGCACCGGGGCGCGGCTGTTGCTGCTCGACGAGCCGACCGAAGGCTTAGCCCCGGTCATCATCCAGCAGATCGGGCGTACCATCGGAGCGCTCAAGGCGCAGGGATTCACCATACTCTTGGTCGAGCAGAACTTTAATTTCGCCGCGACTATTGCCGACCGCTACTATGTGATGGAACATGGCCGCATCGTGGACCATTTCCCGACCGCCGCATTGCAGGCCAACATGGGAAAGCTGCACGAATATCTGGGAGTCTGATATATTCCAGGAGAAGGGCGAAGAAGGCCCACACAGAGGGAGGTTTTAATGCGTCTCGTAGCTCCTTTGGCGTTCTCGCTTGCCGTGCTCCTTGGCACGGCGGCGCACGCGCAGAACCCGATCAACGTGAAGATCGGCGTGCTGAGCGACATGTCGAGCCTCTATGCCGACATCAGCGGCCCCGGCTCGATCGTCGCCGCCAAGATGGCGGTGCAGGACTTCAACCCGGCCGCGCACAACATGAAGGTTGAGATCGTCAGCGCCGACCATCAGAACAAGCCGGACGTCGGCTCCAACATCGCCCGCCAATGGTTCGACGTCGATCATGTCGATGCCATCGTCGACGTGCCGACCTCGAGCGTGGCGCTTGCGGTCGCCGACGTCACCCGCGAGAAGAACAAGGTGTTCCTGATTTCCGGCGCCGCCTCGTCCGATCTGACCGGGCCGAAATGCTCGCCCAACAGCGTGCACTGGACCTACGACACCTGGATGCTCGCCAACGGCACCGGCAAGGCGCTGGTGAAGACCGGCGGCGACACTTGGTTCTTCATCACCGCCGATTATGCATTCGGCCATGCGCTCGAGCGCGATACCTCCAACGTGGTCAAGGCGAATGGCGGCAAGGTCCTGGGCAGCGTCAACGTGCCGCTGAATAACTCCGACTTCTCGTCGTTCCTGCTGCAGGCGCAGCAATCGAAAGCGAAGATCATCGGGCTCGCCAATGCCGGCGGCGACACCATCAACTCGATCAAGCAGGGCGCCGAGTTCGGCATTACCGCCGGCGGCCAGCACTTCGCGGGTTTGTTGGTGTTCATCTCCGACGTCGAGGCGCTCGGCCTGAAAACCGCGCAGGGTCTGGTGCTCACCTCGACCTGGTACTGGGACATGAACGACACCAACCGGGCCTGGACCAAGCGCTGGCAGGCCGAACGCAAGGGCAAATTCCCCACCATGGTGGTGGCCGGCGTCTATTCGGCGACCCTGCATTACCTCAAAGCGGTGGCCGCCCTGAAAAGCGCCGCTGACGGCAAGGCCGTGGTCGAGAAGATGAAGCAGACGCCGACCGACGATCCGCTGTTCGGCAAGGGCGAGGTTCGGGTCGACGGCACCGTTACCCATCCGGCCTATCTGTTCGAGGTGAAATCGCCCGCCGAATCCAAATATCCCGGCGACGATTTCAAGCTCCGTGCCACCATCCCGGCCAACGAAGCGTTCCGGCCGCTCAAGGACGACAATTGTCCGCTGGTGAACGCCGCGAAGTAGGCGCTTGCTGAAAGCTCGCCCTCTTCCCTCGGGGGAGGGGGCGAGAAACACGAGGGTGCCGCGAAACGGGCTGCGCGGCGATGGGGCGTGTGAGCGGGCTCGATGTTCCAGATCTTCGGCGTCTCGTCGTTTGCGTTGTTCGGCCAGCTTCTGATCGGGCTGATCAACGGCTCGTTCTATGCGCTGCTGAGCCTCGGGCTGGCCGTGATCTTCGGCATGCTCAACATCATCAATTTCACCCATGGCGCGCAGTACATGATGGGTGCGTTCGCCGCCTATATGCTGCTGCAATATCTCGGCATCGATTACTGGCTCGCGCTGCTCATCGTTCCGATCCTGATCGCGATCACCGGCATCCTGATCGAGCGGCTGTTCCTGCAGCACGTGCGCAAGCTCGATCATCTCTACGGTCTCATTCTCACCTTCGGCCTGGCGCTGATCATCGAAGGCCTGTTCCGCAACAGTTTCGGCTCCTCCGGCAAGCCGTATCAGGTGCCGGCCCTGCTGCAGGGCGGGCATAATCTCGGCTTCATGTTCCTGCCGAACTACCGCGCCTGGGTAATCGCGTTTTCGCTGGTGGTGTGCTTCGCCACCTGGTTCGCCATCGAGCGTACGCGGCTCGGGTCGTACCTGAGGGCGGCGACCGAGAATCCGGCGCTGGTGCGCGCCTTTGGCATCAACGTGCCGCGCATGATCACCTTGACCTACGGTTTCGGGGTCGGCCTTGCGGCGCTGGCAGGCGTGATGGCGGCGCCGATCTATAATGTGTCGCCGCAGATGGGCTCCGACCTGATCATCGTGGTGTTTGCCGTGGTGGTGATCGGCGGCATGGGCTCGATCCTGGGCGCCATCGTCACCGGGTTCGCGCTCGGCGTGATCGAGGGCCTGACCAAGGTGTTCTTTCCCGAAGCGTCCTCTACGGTGATCTTCGTCATCATGGCGATCGTGCTGTTGATCAGGCCGGCCGGCCTGTTCGGGCGGGCCGTGTGATGGCGGTGCTCGCCGACCCGCCGCTTGTGGACATGCGCCGCGACGGCGAGCGCAGTCTCGGCATCGCGTTCGTCGTGATGGTCGCGTTGCTCATCGTCGCGCCGTTCGTGGTCTATCCGGTCTTTCTGATGCAGGCGCTGTGCTTTGCGCTGTTTGCTTGCGCCTTCAATCTTCTGATCGGCTATGTCGGCCTCTTGTCGTTCGGCCATGCGCTGTTCTTCGGCTGGGCGAGCTATCTCTCGGCCCATGCCGCCAAAGTGTGGGGCTTTCCGCCGGAGGCGGCGGTGCTGGTCGGCACCGCCAGCGGCGCGGTGCTCGGCGTCATCGCCGGCACCATCGCCATCCGCCGCCAGGGCATTTACTTCGCCATGATCACGCTGGCGCTGGCGCAGATGATGTATTTCGTCGCGTTGCGCGCGCCGTTCACCGGCGGCGAGGACGGCATTCAGGACGTGCCGCGCGGCAAGCTGTTCGGCGTGTTCAATCTGTCGCACGAGCTGACCATGTACGGCTTCGTCCTCATCATGGTGCTCGCCGGTTTTCTGCTCATCTATCGCATCATCAACTCGCCGTTCGGCGAGGTGCTCAAGGCGATCCGCGAGAACGAGCTGCGCACCATCTCGCTCGGCTACAAGACCGATCGTTACAAGCTCTGCGCCTTCGTGCTGTCGGCAACGCTGGCGGGCCTTGCCGGCGCGCTCAAGGCGCTGGTGTTCCAGCTCGCCTCGCTGACCGACGTCTATTGGACCATGTCGGGCGAAGTCGTGCTGATGACCTTGGTCGGCGGGCTCGGCACTATCTTCGGCCCTGTGGTCGGCGCCTTCGTGATCGTCGCCATGGAAAATTACCTGGCGCAAATGGGCCAATGGGTGCTGGTGATCCAGGGCGTCATCTTCGTCGCCTGCGTGCTGGTGTTCCGCCGCGGCATTGTCGGCGAGCTGGCCCATGTGCTGGGCGTGAAGCTGTAACGGCTAAACTGGGCGTGAAGCTGTAACGGCTAAAGATGTCTGGTGTCCTTGATAGGAGAAACTCATGAGTGCAGAAGCGCGGTTGAAAGAGTTGGGCCTGGTGTTGCCGAAGCTGCCAAAGCCGGTCGCCAATTATTTGCCGTATCGGCTTGTCGGTAACGTCTTGTATCTCGCCGGCCAGGGCCCGCGCGATGAGAACGGCAACAGCCTCACCGGCAAGCTCGGCGCCGGCATCAGCGTCGAGGAAGGCTATCGCCGCGCGCGTTTCGTCGGCCTCGGCCTGCTCGCCGCCATGCGCGACGCGCTCGGCTCGCTCGACCGCGTCGACTACATCGTCAAGCTCCTCGGCATGGTCAATGCGACACCGGAATTCAACGACTCGCCGAAGGTGATCAACGGCTGCTCCGATTTATTTGTCGAAGTGTTCGGCGACGCCGGCCGGCACGCCCGCTCGGCGGTCGGCAACGTGATGCTGCCGAATCAAATCTCGGTCGAGATCGAGGGCATCGTCGCGGTCAAGCCGTAGCAGCGGCGGGCGTACCGGCGAAGCTCGCGTCTTTGCCTCTGCCCGGACTTATCCACATGGCGGCGGTCCGATCTGATGAGGACGCGCCGCCATGCGGTTTTTGATTGCTCGAATCAAACAACGGTCTGAAGATGCGAAAATTACAGCCTAAAGGGCATTCTCGGCTCCTTCATGTCGGCACGGCAAACAGGCCCGTACGACAGTATCGCGCGCAAGTGGCTCGCGTTGGCGGAGCGTCGCCGGGCCTTCCTCATCGCGCTTCGCGATAGCGGCCGCTGGCAGGATTATCAGTATTCCGGTGCGGCCGAGCTCGAGGCCCATCTGCGCGAGATCGATGCCGCCTGCGAGCGGTTTGCCAGCATCGCCGGGCCCCAGGCACCGGTGCCGGCTGAGCTGGAAGCTGCCGCGGCCTGACCACGCCTTCGGCTCCATTATCCACAGGTTTACACAGCATGATCGCAGCCTGTATGAGGGCGCGCGACTTGACTGCCCCCCTGCCGAAGCCATGTGAGCAACCCTGATGAGCGCTCTGTTCTCGCCCATTCGTCTTGCCGAGCTTGACGTCCCCAACCGCATCGTGATCTCGCCGATGTGCCAATACAGCGCCGCCGACGGCGTCGCCACCGACTGGCACGTCACGCATCTCGGCATGCTGGCGAATTCCGGCGCCGGCCTCCTGGTGATCGAGGCCACCCATGTCGAGCGTCACGGCCGCATCACCCACGGCTGCCTCGGGCTTTATTCCGACGAATGCGAAGCCGCGCTCCACCGCGTGATCGCTCATTGCCGCCGCATCGGCACCGCCAAGCTCGGCATCCAGCTCGCCCATGCCGGGCGCAAGGCCTCGGCGCAGCGCCCCTGGGATGGCGGCAAGGCCCTGTCGCCTCACGAAGATCCTTGGCCGACCATCGCGCCTTCGGCGCTGCCGTTCGGCCCCGGTTGGCACACGCCGAGCGCCATGACCGAAGACGATATGGCGCGCGTCACCGCGGCGTTCACCGATGCGGCCAAGCGCGCGCTGCGCATCGGCTTCGATGCGATCGAGCTGCATTTCGCCCACGGCTATCTGTTGCACAGCTTCGCCTCGCCGCTGTCGAACAAGCGCAACGACGCGTTCGGCGGCGCGTTCGAGGGCCGCATGCGCTTTCCGCTCGAAGTGGTGCGCTCGGTGCGTGCTGCGGTGCCGCGCGGCGTGCCGCTTGGCGCACGGATCACCGGCACCGACTGGGTCGATGGCGGACTGACGGCGGACGATGCGGTATCGATGGCCAAAGTGCTCAAGGAAGCGGGCCTCGACTATGTCGATATCTCCTCGGGCAACATCACGCCGGCCAGCCGCCTGGGAAGCGAGCCGGGCTATAATGTGCCGTTTGCCGAGCGTGTGCGCCGCGAGTGCGGTTTGCCGACGCGGGTGGTCGGCTTGATCGCCAGCGCCAAGCAGGCCGAGGATATCGTCGCCCAAGGCAAAGCCGACATGGTGGCGCTGGGCCGCGCCTTTCTCGACAATCCGCACTGGGCCTGGCACGCCGCGCAGTCGCTCGGCGCCGAGGTGGCGCGGCCGCCGCAATATGCGCGCAGCGCGCCGAAGCTCTGGCCGGGCGCCGCGCTGCGTGCTTGAACGCGCCGGCGCGTGGCGCGTTGGCAGCCAATGACCGATCCGGTTCTGGTCGAAGTTTTACGCGGGCCGCTCGTTGAAAGCCGGCACCGCGGCGCTGCCGCTGTCGTCGACGCCGACGGCGCGACGGTGCTGGCGCTAGGCGATGTGGAGAGGCCGGTTTTTCCTCGCTCCGCCATCAAGGCGCTGCAGGCGCTGCCACTCATCGAATCCGGCGCCGCGGACCGTTATGGTTTTGGCGACGAGGAGCTCGCGCTCGCCTGCTCGTCGCATAGCGGCGAGGAGGGCCATGTCGCGGTGGTGACGCGCATGCTGGGCAGAGCCGGTCTCGATGCATCCGCGCTCGGCTGCGGCGCGCATTGGCCGAGCAATCAGGCGGCGGCGTTCGCGCTGGCCAAGACCGGCGCTGCCTCGGCGCTGCACAACAATTGTTCCGGAAAGCACGCCGGCTTTTTGTGCGACGCCTGCGCCATGGGCGTCGATCCCGCCGGCTACTGGCGGCCGGATCACGCCGTGCAACAGGCGGTGCGGCGTGTGCTCGAAGACATGACGGGCGCGACGCTCGGCCCGGAGCAATGCGCCATCGACGGCTGCTCGGTGCCGACGTGGGCCATACCGCTGCGCCGACTCTCCCATGCCTTCGCCAAATTCGGCACCGGCCACGGGCTACCGCGCCCACGAGCTGAAGCCGCGGTGCGGCTGCGCAGCGCCTGTGCGCAAAAGCCATGGCACGTCGCCGGCACCGGCCGGTTCTGCACGGAAATCATGAAGCTGTTCGGCATACGGGTTTTTGTCAAAACCGGCGCCGAAGGAATGTTCTGCGGCGCATTGCCGGAGCAGGGGCTCGGCATCGCGGTGAAATGCGACGACGGCGCCGGCCGTGCGGCCGAGGTCGTGATGGCCTCGCTCATCGCGCGCTTCCTGCCGCTCGGCGATGGTGAGCGCGCGGCGCTGGCGCGCTTCGTGCGTCCGACCTTGCGCAACTGGAACGGCATCGAAGTCGGCGCGCTGCGCGTCACGGGCGCGATTTGATCGGTACGTTATTGCGAGGGCATGATCGGCGTCTCGTTAAGCAGCTCGACGCCTAAAGATGATTTTACCGACCTCGCCGGCTTTGCGATGCGGTCGCGTGGTTATTTCCACATCCTGACTGAATGCGGTCAGCATCCGCATCAATCTCGCCTCGGAATATCCACGGAAGCGCCCGCGCAGTATCTTGGAAAGATCGGCCTGGTTGATGCCGATCAGTTTGGCTGCTGCTGTCTGGCTCAGGCTGCGCTCTTCGATAAGGCGTCTGAGCTCGATCACGATCGTCGATTTGAGCAGCATATCCTCCGCATCGGGCAAGCCCAGATCCGCAAAGATATTTCCGCTTCCGATCTCGACTTTCCGCTGGCGCTTTCTCATGGCTTGTCTTCGCTTCCCTTTCGCCAGCTGTGATAATCCCGCTCCGCATCTCGCAACCGCGATTTGATGAGCTCCATAACGTGCTTGGGCGTTGCAATTCCCTTTTTAGATTTCTTTTGAAAAGCATGAAGGACGTACACTGCCTCGGAAAATCGCACGGTATAGACCGCTCGAAACGTGCTGCCCTCAAAATCCTCGATAAGCTCCAACACGCCGCGCCCGCCGAAACCTTTCAGTGCCTTTGCCGAGTCCGGCTCCTGTCCACTCTGTACCTGATGCATGCGTGTCCAATCCTGCCCCGCACCTCTTCGGGAAGGGCCCTCAATTCCCGACGGCTCGGCCCTACGAATAAGCAGGCCTTGACCGGAGGTCGCGCGATCTTCACCAGGAATTTATGGTAATATTACCATGGAAAGTCAAGGCAGCATGATGAAGGCGCCGTTCAGCGCACGCGGTTGCCGCTGATCGACAACTGGGCGTAACGCGCGGCGCCTTCGGTGGCGAGATCGCCGGTCACCGGCTTCTTCCATTCCATGCCGACGATGGCGCCGCGGCGGGCGCCGCTGATCAGGTTGTCGGCGATCACGCTTGTGCCGGCGCCGGGTGCCACCGAGACGGTGATGCCGTAGTCGGCGCCGCGCACGATGTTGGCGTTGATGGCGACGTCGCGCAGATAAGCTCCCCAACCGGCGGCAATGCCGGCATGCGCGGCATTCTCGATGATATTGCCGCTCACCACGGTGTCGGCCTCGATGCCGATACCGATGCCGGACGCGTCGTTCGGATCGGTGCCGGCCGGCCGCCGGGCGACGACGTTGCGAATGAGATTGCCTTGCACCACCGCGAGGCGGCCGCCGCGGTTGAAGTTCGTCACCGAAACGCCGAGTGCTGCGCCGTCGACGATATTGTTGGCGATCAGCGCGCCCTCGAAGCCGAATTCGGCATAGAGCGCGACCTCGCCCGATCCCGTGCAGGTGTTGCCGACGATCTGCAGATTTGAGGCGGCGTTGCCGCGGACCGCCGAGAAGGCTGCTTTGCTGATGCGGTTGCCGCGCACGATCACATTGGCGGCGCGGAACACGTTGATGGCGTTGCCGTACTGGCCGGAGCCGCCGGCCTTGTTGCCGATGTTTTCGATGCGGTTGTCGATGACCAGCGTGCCGTCATCGCCGGGCGCGCTGCGCCAGACCAGGATGCCGTTATTGCCGGCGCTACGCACGTGATTGCCGGAAATCTTCAGTCCTTGCGCATCGCGCGAGAAGATCGCCGCATCGGCGGCGCTGATGGCGTTGCCGGCGACCTCGCCCTCCACGCCCTCGAGCGCGATGCCGTTGCCGCCGGCGTTGACGATCTCACAATCGCTGATGCGCATTGCCCGCACCTGCGCCAAATGGATCAAGCCGCTCTGCTGCGGCAGCGGCGCGCCGGCGCCGTCGAGGACGAGGCCGCTGAGGCGGATATGCTCGCCGTCTGTCGCGGTGAACAAACTTGTGCCCGCCGAGAGCACGAGGTGCGTCGCACCGGCAACGCCGGCGATGGCGGCGTACGACGGCAGCTTCAGATCGGCGGCGTGGTAGCGGCCGGACGGCAGACGCAGCACTGCGCGCGTTGCGGCGGCGTGGTCGATGGCACGCTGCAGCGTTTTGGATTGGTCCTCTGCCGCGTTCGGACGAAGCCCGAGCACGGTGGCGTCGATCGCATCACGCGAGGCTGTGTCGCGAGGCGTCAGCGTTTCAGCTTGCTGCGCACGGCGCGCCAGAGCGGTCGAGGCGGTGGTCACTCCGGCGGCCCCGGCGAAGGCGGCAAACAGGCGGCGGCGATCGAGTGTCATGGTGGGGCTCCGGCTCGAAAATGGCGCATCAAGCGCCATGCCACGAGCCTGTGCCGCGCCGGTACAGCCGGTCTATTCGCCGGTAGCGTTAACGTCTCGCTGCCGCGGCAAGAGCAATCAGCAGGTCTTCCGCGGCGCTGATGATTTGCGGAAGCGATAATGCGCGGCGCCTGATGCGATGCCGCGGCCGCGCCGCTTGGTGCACGATCGGAATATGGACGAACAGGACCAGCGGCCGGCCGTCGGGTGCCGCGGCCAAGGCGCGCCAGTATGCGTAGTTGCAGAGATAGGCGCCGGCGTCGCGCGACAGCCGCACCGGCATCGTGCGGGCGCGCAACGCGGCGGCGAGGCAGGAAAACGGCGCGCGGCCGGCACGCGCCGACGGGCCGCCGGTCTGGATCGTACGCTGCTGCGGCCGGTGCTTGCCGGCATCCGGGAACGAGGCGATGGCGTTGCGCGCCCGCGTCTCGATCCGCAGCTCCCGCGCGCGGCCGGCAAGGCCGAACATCAAGACGATATCCGGCTTTTGCGCCAGCAGTCGCGGCAGGTCGCTGTCGATGTCGGCATAGCGCGTGGCAAAGACATGTGCGCTGCGGATAAGTCCGGCCAATGCCGGGCGGCGCCGGCGGGCGAGCGCCTTGGCGACGACTGCGCTCGGATTGAACGGCGCGCGCGGAAACGGTCCGAAGCCGGTGATCAGCACGCGCATCGCTTCAGCGCTCGAGCATGGCGGCGAGCCGTTCGGCGGCTTCGGCCGCGGCCAAGCGGCCGGCGGCGACATCGGCCTCGATGCGCGGCAGCTCGGCCTTGAGCGCGCGGTCGGAGCGCAGCGGCGCGAACAGCCGCTCTTCGAGCATGGCCCACATCCACTTGACCTGCTGCTCGCCACGGCGGGCGGCAAGCTCGCCGGCGCGTGTCAGCTTTTCGCGGTGATCGAGAATCTTGTGCCACAGCTCTTCGATGCCGTTGCCCTTGAGCGCCGAGCACGTCACCACCGGCGGCGTCCAGTTCGGCGACAAATGGGCGAGGATATGCAGCGCCGCTTCGTATTCGGCCGCCGCGGCTTTGGCGCGCGCCGCGTTGTCGCCATCGGCTTTGTTGACGGCGATCATGTCGGCCAATTCGACCACACCTTTCTTGAGCGCCTGCAGTTCATCGCCGGCGCCGGGCAGCACCAGCACCAGAAAGAAGTCGGTCATGTCGGCGACCGCGAGCTCGGACTGACCGACGCCGACGGTTTCGACCAGCACCACGTCATAGCCGGCGGCCTCGCACAGCAGCATGGTTTCGCGGGTCTTGGCCGCGACGCCGCCGAGCGTGCCCGATGTGGGCGAGGGCCGGATGAAAGCGTTGCCTTCGTTGGCGAGCTGCGCCATGCGGGTCTTGTCGGCGAGGATCGAGCCGCCGGTGCGGCGCGACGACGGATCGACCGCCAGCACCGCCACCTTGCGGCCGCTCCGCGTCAGCAGCGAACCGAGCGCGTCGATCAGAGTCGATTTGCCGACACCGGGCGCGCCGGTAATGCCGACGCGGACCGCTTTGCCCGTTGCCGGCAGCAGCGCCTGCGTCAGTGCCGCGGCGGTGCGGCGGTGATCGGCGCGTTTGCTCTCGACCAGGGTGATCGCGCGCGACAGCACGGTGCGGTCGCCGGCGCGGATCGCCTGCGCCAAATGCGCGACGTCGGGCGACGAGGACATCGTGGCCATGGTGTGTCATCGGGCGAGGTCAAGCGCCCGTCAAGCGCATTGTCCAAAACCTGACCATTAGCCCAAATTTGCTCGCCGAATGACCCCGATATGGTCGCACTAGAGCCGCATCGGCTGGCTGTCATCGCCGCCTTCGTCGCGACGCGGCGTCGTATGGGCGTTCCTCAACCACGGAGACGACGATGAACTGGGATCGCGTTCAGATCGATTGGATGATGTTCAAGGACAAGCTTCGCGATAATTGGCTCAAGCTGACCGATGAGGATGTCACGCGCATCGGCGGCCGCCGCGACGAGTTGATCGGCCGGCTGCAGGCGCGCTACGGCTTTGCCAAATCCGAAGCCGCGCGCGAAGTCGAGGCCTGGATGCGCTCGCTCAAACGCGCCGCCTGATCGCGTGACCGGTCGTACTCTTCAGCTCTCTTTCTCTCATCGAATTCGGGGCCGTCGCATCGCGATGGCCCCGATGGTCATTCTGCGGCCCGGAACTTCGCCAGCGACGGGCCGTTGACTGCAGAATGGAATGCGGCTGGTGGCGAAGCCGGGCGTGACCTATGCGGGTCATTGGTTATCTGATCGGCTTGTGCCTCGTCGTGGCGCTCGGCGTCGCAATTTTCGCGTTCGCGGCCCGGCGCCCCGCCATTGCCCTGATCGAGGTCCCGTGGGCTGGGAGTTTCGCTCCCGACTTGGCGCGGCGCGGTGCCGAACTCGCGGCGATCGGCAATTGCGATGTGTGCCACACCATTCCTGGAGGTAAGCCGTTTGCCGGCGGCCGTGCGGTGCCGACGCCGTTCGGCACGATCTTTTCCACCAACATCACGCCCGATCGCGACACCGGGATCGGCCGCTGGTCGGAAGCGGCGTTCCAGCGCGCCATGCGCCAAGGTGTGCGCCGCGACGGGCAGTATCTCTATCCGGCGTTCCCTTACGATCACTTCACGCTGGTCTCCGATGACGATGACCGCGCGCTCTACGCGTTTCTGATGACGCAGCCGGCGGAGCACGCCATCGCGCCGCATAATCAACTGCCGTTCCCGCTCAACATTCGGCTTTTGATGTACGGGTGGAATCTGTTGTTTCTTCGCGAAGGTCCGTATCACGCCGACGCCGCACGGAGCGACGAGCAAAATCGCGGCGCCTATCTGACCGAAGGCCTTGGTCATTGTGGCGCCTGTCATACGCCGCGCGATTTTGCCGGCGCCGAGCGAACGAGCAAAAAGTTGGCCGGCGGCGAGACCGAGGGTTGGACGGCGTATGCGCTCGACGCATCGTCGCCGGCGCCGGTGCCTTGGACCGCCGAGGCGCTGGGGCATTATCTGCAGCACGGCTTCGATGCGGCCCACGGTGTGGCGCGCGGCCCGATGGCGGAGGTCGCGCAGGATCTGCGGAGCGTAAACGCCGACGACGTGCGTGCCATCGCGGCCTATGTCGCCGCGCAACGGCGCAGTGGCAGTGCGCCTGCCAAACCGCCCACTCGACAGATCGACACTGAGGACCAGCGCGGCAAAGCCCCGGCGCCGAACAGCGCCGACAGCCAAGCCGGCGTGTTGAGCAAGGACGAAGCCAAGAGCGGCGCGAACCAGGAGGGCGCGCGGCTCTATGCGGCGGCCTGTGCCGGCTGTCACGAGGGCCCGCGCGCGACGCCGTATGGCGGCGTCGATCTGGCGCGCTCCAGCGGCGTCACCGGACCGAGCGCGCGCAACCTGGTGAATGTCTTGCTCTATGGCCTGCCGGCCGCCGAAGCGGCGCGCAGCCCGATCATGCCCGGCTTTGCCGCGACCATGAACGATCGGCAGGTCGTGGCGCTCGCTACTTATCTGCGCGCACGCTTCAGCGACAAGCCGGCATGGAACGACGTCGAGAATACCGTGCGCGAGGCGCGCCGTGCCGAACGCGCCGCGACGACGCGTCCGGCGCCGAGCGAGGAGGCAGTCCCGCCGGCAACGCAGCGGACCAGCAGCAATGAGACTGAACGTTAACGGGAAAACCCACGAGATCGACGCCGATCCGCGCACGCCGCTGCTTTACGTGCTGCGCGAGGACTTGCAGCTCAATGCCGCCAAATTCGGCTGCGGGCTCGGTCAATGCGGCGCCTGCACGGTACTGGTGGACGGCGAGGCGGTGTTTTCCTGCGTCACGCCCATTGTGCTCTTGGCGAACAAGCAGGTCGTGACCCTGGAGGGCCTCGGCAGCATTGACAATCCGGCGCCGATCCAGCGCGCGTTCATGGCCGAGCAGGCGGCGCAGTGCGGCTATTGCATCGCCGGCATGATGATGCGGGCGCAGGCGCTGTTGCAGAAAAACCCGCACGCCGCCGATGCCGAGATCCGCGCCGCGCTGCAGCCCAATCTGTGCCGTTGCGGCACCCACATGCGCATTCTACGCGCGGTGCGCCGCGCGGCGCAGACGATGCAGTTGGCGCAGGCCGGAGCGCCGCGATGAGCGCGCCGGTTATTCTGTCGCGCCGCCGCGCGCTCGCGGGATCGGGCGCGCTGATCCTCAGCTTCGCCGCGCTGCCGCCGGCATTGGCGCAGAATGCGCAGCCGCGGAACGGCGGTACGCCCGCAAGCGCCGCGCCGCCGCTGCCCGGCGACCTGAAGAAAAGTCCGCTTCTCGATTCCTGGATCCGCATCGACGCAAACGGTGCGATCACGGTTTTCACCGGCAAGGCCGAGCTTGGTCAGGGCATCAAGACCGCGTTCCTGCAAATCGCGGCCGAGCAATTGGAGGTCAATCTCGATCAGCTCACGCTGGTCACCGCCGATACCGGCCGCACGCCGAACGAAGGTTTTACCGCTGGCAGCCATTCGCTGCAGGACAGCGGCACCGCGATCATGAACGCCGCGGCGCAGGTGCGGCAGATTTTGCTTGAGCAGGCGGCGCAGCGCGCCGGCGTGCCGGCGGAGCAGATGAAGACCGAGAATGCCGCTGTCGTCGCTCCGGACGGGCGGCGCTTCGGCTATGGCGAACTGGTCAGCGGCGAAATTCTGCACGTGCGTGCGGCGCCGAAATCGCCGCTGAAGGATCCGCAGGCCTATCGGGTGATGAACCACTCGATTGGGCGCGTCGATATTCCGGCCAAAGTCACCGGCGGTGCAGCTTACGTGCAGGACATGCGTCTGCCCGGCATGGTGCATGGCCGCATCGTGCGGCCGCCGAGCTATGGCGCCAAGCTCGCCAGCATCGACGCCGCGGCCGTGGAAAAGATGCCGGGCGTGCTCAAGGTGGTGCGCGACGGCAATTTTCTTGGCGTGATCGCCGAGCGCGAGTTCTTGGCGATCGAGGCGATGCGGGCGCTGGCCGCGGCGGCGCGCTGGCAGGAGACGGCGAAGCTGCCGGACGCGAACAAGCTGCCGGACATGTTGATGGGATTGCCGGCGCAGGACATCACCGTCCTCGATAATCGGCAGCCGGGCGCCGGCGGCGGCAAGGCGCTCGAAGCGACCTACAGCCGGCCTTACCTGGTGCATGGCTCGATCGGGCCGTCCTGCGCGGTCGCGCATCTCGATAACGGTGCGCTGACGGTGTGGACCCACACGCAGGGCGTTTTTCCGGACCGCGATGCGATCGCCGACATGCTGCGCATGCCCAAGGAGCAGGTGCGCTGCATCCATGTCGAAGGTTCCGGCTGCTACGGCCACAACGGTGCCGACGATGCGGCGGCCGATGCGGCGCTGTTGGCGCGCGCGCTGCCCGGCCGGCCAGTGCGCGTGCAGTGGATGCGCGAGCAGGAGCACGCCTGGGAGCCGTTCGGCCCCGCCATGGTGGTCAAGGTGAAAGCAACGCTCGACGCTGGCGGCAGCATCGCCGATTGGGATTACGCGGTGTGGAGCAACAGCCATTCGGGCCGGCCCGGACCGGCCGGTGCGCTGCTCGCGGCGCGCGATCTGGAAGAGCCGTTTGCACCGCCGCCGCCGAAGCCCCTCCCGATGCCGGAGGGTGGCGGCGATCGCAATTCCGTGCCGCTCTACCAACTGCCGAGCGCGCACGTCATTTATCATTTCCTGCCGACCATGCCGCTGCGGGTCTCGGCGCTGCGCGCGCTCGGCGCCCCGATGAACATATTCGCCATCGAAAGTTTCATGGACGAGCTCGCCGCCGAGGCCGGCGCCGATCCGGTCGAATTCCGCCTCAAGCATCTGAAGGACGGGCGCGCGCGGGAGGTGATTTCCACCGCGGCGGATCGCTTCGGCTGGGCGGCGCGGCCGCGCAGTGCCGGCAGCCGGCCGTCGGGGCGCGGCTACGGCTTTGCCTTTGCGCGCTACAAAAACCTCGCCGCCTATTGCGCGCTCGCCTGCGAGGTCGACGTCGAGCACCACACCGGACGCGCCCGCATGGTGCGTGCGGTGGCCGCAGTCGACGCCGGCCAAGTGGTCAATCCCGACGGGCTCGCCAACCCGATCGAAGGCGGCATTCTGCAGTCCATGAGCTGGACGCTGTTCGAGAGCGTCACCTTCGATCAGAGCCGGATCACCAGCGTCGATTGGGCGACCTATCCGGCTCTGCGCTTCTCCGCCGTGCCCGACGCCATGGAGGTTCACATCATCAATCGGCCGGGCCTGCCGTTTTTGGGCGCAGGCGAAGCCGGGCAGGGCCCCTCGGCGGCGGCGCTCGGCAACGCCATCGCCGACGCGACCGGACGTCGGCTGCGCGACCTGCCGCTGTCGCGCGAGCGCATCAGGACGGCGCTGGCGTCGTAAGGTTGTCGCTCATCGCTCAGGCAGCGGAATGAATTCGCTGGTATCGCCCGGCACCAGCGGGAAGCGGCCGGCCTTCCAATCGGCTTTGGCGGCCTCGATGCGGTCTTTCCGCGACGAGACAAAATTCCACCAGATGTGGCGCGGTCCGTCCATCGCCGCGCCGCCGACCACGACCAGCCGCGTATCGCGCGTGGCACGCACCGTGATGCGGTCGCCGGGTTTTAGCACCAGCAGCTTTTCCGGGCCGAACGCCACGCCGCCGATATCGATCTCGCCGGTGATCACGTAGAGCGCGCGCTCTTCGTAGGCGGAATCGAGCGGGAGCACCGCGCCGGCTTTGAGCCGGGCTTCGGCGAACAACGTGTCCCACAAGGTCGCGACCGGCGAGCGCAAGCCGCACAAAGCGCCGGCAATGACGCGCAAGGTCATGTCGGATTCGGTGAGCTCGGGAATGTCTTTCGCCGCCGTGTGCACAAACGCGGGCGCCGTCTCTTCGTCTGTTGCCGGCAGGGCGACCCACAATTGCAGCCCGTGCAGCGGCTCGCCGCCGTGGCGGCGTTCCGCGGCGGTGCGCTCGGAGTGCACGATGCCACGGCCGGCGGTCATCCAGTTGATGGCGCCGGGATGGATCGGGATCGCGGTGCCGAGGCTGTCGCGATGCACGATCTCGCCCTCGAACAGGTAGGTGACGGTGGCGAGCCCGATATGCGGGTGCGGCCGCACGTCCATGCCGGTGCCGCTGGAGAATACCGCCGGACCGAAATGATCGAAGAAGATGAACGGCCCGACCATGCGGCTTTGCGCCGACGGCAGCGCGCGATGCACCTGGAATTCGCCGAGATCGACCGAGCGCGGCACGATCACGTGCGCGATCGCATCGCTCGACTGCGCATCGCCGGGGACGGGATCCTTGGCCGGAAAGAAACTCATGCGCGGACCATTGATAACGGACGCCGGCCGAAGAGCGTTCGACGGATGAGCTTACCACATCCGTGTTGCAGCGCCCGTCACGGCTTCGTGTGGGTTCAGCCTGCCTTCGCGACCGCCTCGGCGATGAACCGCGGCAGCGCGAATGCGGCGACGTGCACTTCCGGCGTCCAATATCTGGTCGCAAAGCTGCCGGCGCTGCGGTAGCGCGCGGCGATCGCCTTCACTGGAGTGTTGCGCAAGCTTTTGTTGTCGGTGGCCCAGCCCAGCGCCATGTGGCCGCCCACATAGGTTGGGATCGCGGCGACATAGCATGCGCCGTCGGCGAACAGCTTGCGGAACCTGGCGATGGTGGTCGTCAACTCGGATTTTTGAAAGATCGGCACGCCGTTCTGCGAGACCAGCACGCCGCCCTTGTTGAGGCACCGTTTGCAGCCGGCATAGAATTTGGGGCTGAACAGCACCTTGCCGGGGCCTATCGGGTCGGTGGAGTCGACGATGATGATGTCGAAGCGCCGATCGGTGCGGGCGACGTATTTCATGCCGTCGTCGATCACGCACTCGAAGCGCTTGTCGGCGAACACCGGCTTGGTGAATTCGGGAAAGTGCTCCTTGGCGAATTCGATCACGGCCGGATCGATCTCCACCTGGGTCAGCCGCCGCACGGTCTTGTGCTTGAGCACCTCCTCGGCGATGCCGCAGTCGCCGCCACCGACGATGAGCACGTCGCGCGCCTTGCCGTGGGCGAACAGCGGCACGTGCGACATCATCTCCTGGTAGATGAACTCGTCCTTCTTGGTGATCTGGGTGGCGCCGTCGAGCATCAGCATCTTGCCGAAGAACGGCTGCTCGAACAGCACGAGGTGCTGATGCTCGGTCTGCAGCTCGTAGAGCACCTTGTCGACCTTGAAGGTCATGCGGAAGCCGAGATCGTCGAACAGCGTCTCGGCAATCCAGCGCTCTTCCGCCATGACACCCTCCCGTCGTCCATAGACCCGTCGGCCATAGACACCGTCGTCCATAGACCCGTCGCCCATAGACAAACGGCCGGGATCGCCCCGGCCGCTTGCCTCTCAATTCGCCGATGCGCGGCGGTCAGGCCTGCTTGCCGCGCAACAACTCGTCGACCACCACCTCTTTGGCCGAAAATGCTTCGCGCAGCACCGGGATGCAGGCGTCCGGATCGGCCGAGCCGCACATGAACACGTCGAGCGCCGCATAGCCGGCTTCCGGCCAGGTGTGGATCGAGATGTGGCTCTCCGCCAGCACCGCAACGCCGGAGACGCCGCTCGGCTGGAAATGGTGCAAGTGGATGTGCAGGAGCGTAGCGCGCGCGGCGGCGACGCAACGGCGCAAGGTCGCGTCGATGTGATCGATGTCGTCAAGCCGCTCGGCGCCGTGCAGATCGACGATCAGGTGCACGCCGGCGCAGCGCACGCCGTTGCGTACCGCGAAATGATCGTGGCGCACTTGCGCAGACTCCACCGGCGCTATCGCCAGCGGTGCCGCGACTTTCAGCTTGGTCTTCCTGTCTTCCTTTCGGGCGGTGCCTGGAATTCCCAAGCCCTTCACCGATCGCAAGAGGGCGCGTTGGCTCATGCCGTCCTCCCCAACCAGAGATGAGAACCCGAGATGCCGGCAAGCCGGCGCCGCGGAAAGCAAAGCCGCCACGATCCGTCCGTATGGACTGATCAAAGCGGCAAAGTCCCCACATAAATGCTGAATGCGGGGAGTCAAGCAGATTCTGCAGAAAAACAATTAAAGCTTCCTGTCGTTCCGCATTTTTTGGTCGCCGCGGAGCGCAGCGTTTTGCCTCCGCGGCAGTGAAACTTGGCGGCGCGACGCTTGCTCTGCGGCGGCTCGCCGCTAAGCTTGCCGTCGGGCGAGGGTCAAACAGAAATGACGAGGACAGGGATGAGCGCCACGTTCGCATCGCACACCGCGACACTGCAGAAGTCCGCACCCCATGGGCTTTTCCGCGCTTGCACGTGCTGTCAGCCGCAGCCGCTGCCGGTCAAGCCGGCGCGGCGCAATGTTCTCGCCGGCGGTCTCGCTGCGCTCGGCCTCGGCGCGTCAGGCGCACTGACGAACCCGGCGCGCGCCCAGATTGCGGCGGCGCCTGCGGCGCGCATCGACGTGCACCACCACTACGTTCCGCAAGTTCATGCCGAGGCGCTGACCAAGCACGGCGGCCGGCCGCCGAAGTGGTCGGTGCAAGCCTCGCTCGACGACATGGCGAAAGCGGGCGTGACCAAATCCGTGCTGTCGCTCGTGCCGCCCGGCGTCTGGTTCGGCGACGTCGCGGCCGACCGTGCGCTGGCGCGCGCCTGCAACGAAGCCGGCGCAAAGCTGCGCAACGACAATCCCGGCCGCTTCGGGCTGTTCGCCGCCATCCCGCTGCCGGACGCCGATGGCAGCCTGCGCGAGGTCGAGTACGCGCTCGACGTGCT
>Ga0070741_10000898_pt1 | contig 98280 bp, 86 predicted proteins | sample Coa_R1_4_FD_66440 | JGI IMG/M metagenome (GOLD analysis project Ga0070741, IMG submission 66440) | Surface soil microbial communities from Centralia Pennsylvania, which are recovering from an underground coalmine fire - Coalmine... | ecosystem: Environmental > Terrestrial > Soil > Unclassified ... | reverse complement strand
CGCAGCAGTGGCCGGATCGCTTCCCACTGCGCATCGCTCAGGTGCATGCATCGGGTTTGCTCTAAATCGTTGCTGGATCAAAGTGTTAAGTCAGTTTCTCTATTTATGAGATAGGTTCTAACGACCAATGACAGGTTTGTAGATCCGCCAGCCTTTTTCCAGCGCGAGCTTTTCCAGGTCGGGATTGGGATTCACCGCAAACGGACGCCGCGCCAGCTCCAGCATCTCCAGGTCGTGGATGGAGTTGCCGAAGGCCGCATCCGGCGGCGCGTCCAGGTGCTTGCGCAGCGCCACCGCTTTGCCCGGTCCGCTGGGGACGCGGACGAGTTCGTCTGTCACGATGCCATGCTTCACCACGACCGCCGCAGCCAGCACGCGTTCACAAGGAATGCCGAGGCGCCGCGCGGCTTCCTCGACCACCCACTGGTTGGTGGATGAGACCGCCCAAATCTGGCTCTGCTGGGCACGCAGCCGGGCGACGAGGATCGCCATCTCCGGAAAGGTAAGGGCTGCGATGCGCTCCTCGACGAAGGCAATGGCCGCCGCACGAACCGCATGTTCGCGCAGTCCGGCGTGAATTGCCACCATCTCGCCGCACATCTGCTCCTCGGCAACCTCGCCGCGCCGGTATTGCTCGTAGCGGTCGCGAGCCCACGCCGCCGTGGGCCCCGGAATCAGACCGCGGTCGAGTTCCCAATAAAAGAAACCTTCGCCCGAGTCCAGGTCCCAGAGCGTGCCGTCGCAGTCGAAGGCGGCCACCCGCGGCTTGAGCGCGAGCACTTCCTCGAGGAACGCCTGTTGAATGGGATTCAGCGCGGGAGCGGCGGGCATTGGCATTCAGGACTTCAGTTGCGCGTACTCTTCCGGCGTGTTCACGTTGGCAACCACGTTCGCATCATCCACCGGCAGATATAGAATGTGGGCCTGGTTTGCGTGTTCCACGTCGCGCGCGGTGGAGGTAACTGGCGCGCGCAGCATGGCGCCGATCAGATCGCGCCCCATCACCACCGGGTGTCCGTGCCTGCCGGCGAACTCCGGCACTACCGCCCAACCGTCGCCCGACGCGTCCATGTACGCGCTGCGCAGTTTCGCAACCGTCGCATGCGAGGCCGGAGGACGGTCCACCAGCGTCACCAGGGCGGTGTCGCGCCCGCGATTGAGCACTTCCTGCAATCCGATCTGGAGCGAGCTGAGCTGCCCGCGCTCCGGCTCTGGGTTCGGCGCCAGGTAAGCGCCGCGCGAGTAGACAACGGGCTCGAGCGACGGCGCGTTGGCGCCGGCCACGACGATCAGCAGCTCGGTGTGCGGCGCGAGCATCTCCATCGCCGCGGAGAGAAACGTCCCGGCGCCGCCCGGCGGCCAGGGCAGCAGAGCCTTGTCGCGCCCCATGCGCGACGACGCTCCCGCCGCCAGAATCACGCCGCAAAAACTCGCCGCCCGCGCCATCCTCGTTTTGTATCACACGACGCCGGGGACGAAGCGTTGTCCTTCGTGCCCCAGTGTGTGTGTCCTTGATGTGAAGCTCTCGCTTCTGGTCGACGCGCCGGGCTAGCTCTCCACCGAGCTCTCATCCGGCTCTGTGGCGTAGCGCTTGCTGGGGACGCCGGGCGCGGCGCCGCGGCGGTGCGCGATCATCTCGGCGACGATCGCGACCGCAATCTCTTCCGGAGTGATGGCGCCGATCTCCAGACCTACTGGCGCATGGACGCGGGCGAACTTCTCGCGCGCCATGCCTTCCTTTTCCAGCTCGCGGTAGACGGAGATCACCTTGCGCTTCGAGCCGATCATGCCCAGGTAGCGCACCGGGCGCGGCAGGTCCACGGCCCAGCGCAGCACGCGCATGTCGTCGCGATGCCCACGGGTGACGATCACCATGTAGTCGGACTCGGTGGGCGCCAGTTGCTCCATCACGCGCTCGAAGTCGTCGGCGTAGACATCGCGCGCCTCCGGAAAGCGATCACGGTTGGCGTAGCTCTCGCGGTCGTCAATCACGGTGACGTCGAAGCCCGCCAGCCGCGCCACCTTGTACAGGCTGAAGGCCACGTGCCCCGCGCCGAAAATATAAAGATGGCTCACCGGCAGCACCGGCTCGACGAACACTTCGAGCGTGCCGCCGCAGACCAGGCCGGTGTCGTACTTCGGGTTCTGGTTCAGGTCGAACCTGAGGGTGCGTGCCTTCTCGGTCTCGATCACCTCGCGCGCCGCCTGCCAGACCTCGGCCTCCACGCAACCGCCGCCGATCGTGCCCTCGATGGAGCCGTCGTCGCGCACCAGCATCTTCGCCGTGGAAAACGACGGGATCGAGCCGCGCACGTTGACGATGGTGGCCAGCGCCGCCCGCCGCCCTTCGCGCCGCAACCGCACGATTTCTTCGAAAATATCCACGCCGCCCATTATTCTAGCAATTCGGCAATTCCGCGGTTCGGCAATTCGGCAATCCCTATGAAAGCTGTCCGCTTCCACCAATACGGCGGGCCAGAAGTTCTGCGATACGAAGACGCTCCCGATCCCGTGCTCCGCAAAGACCACGTCCTGGTGAGGGTGAAGGCCTGCGCCATGAACCACCTCGACCTGTGGGTGCGGAAGGGGACAACGCGCTCGGCGCTGCCGCACATCAACGGCAGCGACATTTCTGGCGACGTCGCCGCTGTGGGCGAGTACGTTGCCAGCGTAAAACCAGGCGAGCGCGTGCTGCTGGCGCCCATGGTGTTCTGCAACCACTGCGCCGAGTGCAGCGCGGGGCGGCAGAACTTCTGCCGCAAGTTCAACGTGCTGGGCAACGGCGTGGACGGCGGCAACTGCGAACTCATCGCCGTGCCGGAAGTGAACGTCATCAAAATTCCGCCCTCACTGACCTACGACGAAGCAGCCGCCGCTCCGCTCGTTTTCCTGACCGCGTGGCACATGCTGGTGGGCCGCGCAGGCATTCGTCCCGGACATTTTGTGCTCGTGCTCGCCGGCGGATCGGGCGTGGGCATGGCCGCCATCCAGATCGGCAAGCTGTTCAATGCGCGGGTGATCGCCACCGCCGGCAGCGAGAGCAAGATGGAGGCAGCGCGCGACATCGGCGCCGACTACACCATCGACCACTACCAGCAGAAGATCTCCGAAGAAGTCCGCAAGATTACCGCCGGCGCCGGCGCGGACATTGTCTTCGAGCACGTCGGCCAGGCCACCTGGGATGAGAGCCTCAAGTCGCTGCGCCCCGGCGGCACGCTGGTCACCTGCGGCGCCACCACCGGCTACGACGCGCGCGTTGACCTGCGCTTCCTGTTCGTGCGCCAGCTCTCGGTGCTCGGCTCCTACATGGGATCGATGGGCGAGCTGCACGAGGTGCTCAAGCACGTCTTCAGCGGAAAGCTGAAGCCGGTTGTCGACAAGACCTACCCACTGCGCGACACCCGCGCCGCGCACGAGCGGCTGGAGAAGGCGGAGCAGTTCGGGAAGATTGTGCTGAACCCATAAAGCTGAACAAGGCAAGACAAAAAAAGTAAACAGGCAAGGGTGCAGCCGATGCCGGCGGTCCCACTTTTTCCTTTTGCTTTGTGACTTCCTGCGTGCCTCCGCGGTTCAGTCCAGCGTTCCAAACCAGTTACTCTCGCGGCTGTCAGCTCCGCGCTAGCATCTCCGCATGGCCCCTTGGCCAGTCCTGGGCAACATCGCGCTGCGTACTTCGGCGATCTATCTGCTCATTTTGCTTGGCCTGCGCATCACGGGGAAGCGCGAGGTCGGCCAGATGACGCCGTTCGACCTCACGCTGCTGTTACTGCTCTCCAACGCCGTGCAGAACGCCATGACCGGCCCGGACACGTCGCTGGCCGGCGGCCTGGTGGCGGCGCTCACCCTGCTGCTGATGAATTACTTGTTTGCCGAGGTAGCCGGCGGCAACCGGCGCTTTCGGCGCTTCATCCAGGGACAGCCCACGCTGCTCATCCACAACGGCAAGGCCATTCCGGCGCACATGGCCCGCGAACACGTCAGCTACGACGAGCTGATGCGCGCGCTGCGCGAGCACGGCATCGCCTGCGTCGAGGACGTTTCCCTCGCCGTCCTGGAAGTAGACGGCTCCATCAGCATGCTCAAGTACGACGACATTCCCGCCAGCGTCGCGCCGCACCAGCGGCTGAAATTCCTGCAGAAGCACCAGTAGGGCAGATTTGACCGCCCCAAACGACATTGGCGCTGCCCGAGTGTGCGAGGAGGGCACAACAAAAAAAGGCGAGCGGGGGCTCGCCTTGAACTGTTGGTGAGGAAGCCTTACTTCTTCGGCGCCGTCTTCTTGTCGGAGCCGCCGCCCTTGGCGTCGCCGCCCGCCGCAGCCGCCTTCGGCTGGTGGGCGATGATCTGCTCCTTGATGCCTTCATACGTTGATTCGGAGATGATCTTCCTTTTCACCAGATCATTTTTCGCCCGATAGGGGCGCCCGGCGATGATCTTGTCGGCGGTGGCGTCACCGATCCCAGGCAGCTCTTTGAGCTGGTCGCGGGTGGCGGCGTTGATGTCGAGCTTCTCCACATGCTTCGACGAGGTTTTCTTCGCCGGCGCAGTGGTCGCCTTAGCGGGCGCGGAACTGCCGGCCGCCTTGCTCTTGCTGTCCTTGGTTTGCGCCAGCGCCACCGTGGCCGCCAGCGCCATGATTGCGACTGATACAAACACTCTTGCACTCAGCTTCTTGAGGCCGCTCATTTCTCCTCCTCTTGCGATCAGTTGTTAGGGGCCGGGCCCATGAAGGGCCGATCGAATCGAAAAACAACACAAGACCTCGAGGCCGGTAGCGCAGGCACTTGGCCCTTGGCCGCTAGCATTTGGCCCCTCAGCGCTGCCGGCGAAGGCCGATGCCAGGCGCCCAGTGCCGAGAGACAACGATTGCGCCTTCGTTACTTCCTCCGAGACAACTTACCCAGGACCTTGCCGGCAAAGTCGTCCGACAGGCCGAGCGCCGACTTCACGCGCGAATATGCGTCGACCGCTTTCTTGTCGAGCCATATGAGCGAGCGCCGCGCCGCGCCGTCGCCAGGCCGCGCGCGGTAGTCGGTGGACCGCGGCGCGTGGCTGCCCGCCGCCTCCGGCGTGTAGTAGTACAGCGCGATGCTCTTGCGCGTCACGCCTTCCGGGCAGCGCAACGGATCGGCGAAGCCGTGGTACGACGTTTCGTCGGTGTTGAAGATGAGCGCGTTGTTGGCCTCGGGAAGCATCTTGGCCGCGCAGCGCTTCATGTCGCGCTCCCACAGCTCGATGGCGCCGCCCCACTCCTCGCGCCAGCCTTGATTGAGATACACGATCAGGTTGACGCGCCGCCGCCAGTCGCGATGATGATGGTGCGCCGTGAAGTCGGCGTGCACGTTCAGGAAACCGCCGCGGCCCGACTGGTGCATCCCGCCGCCGTCGAGCATGGGATCGGAGATCAGGCCATCGATCCCGGTCAGCTTCTCCAGCCACCCGACGAAGGCCGGCGCGTTCAGCTCCTCCACGATATGGCGAATGCCCGCGGGGAAGGTGTCCAGACGCGTCAGTCCGACCTTGTTCTCGTTGTAGTGCTTGTAGGAGATCCACGCAGGATCGTCGAGCTTGGGAAACTCGGCCACGGCAATCGCCAAAGCTTCTTCCGTCAACAGTCCCTGCAACCGAATGTGAGGAAAGGGCCGCCCGGCGCGATATCTTTCGGCGAGATCGCCGACGCGCGCGTTCCACCGATCGAGCGAAACGACCTCGAAGGCGGAGGAGGCGATGGGCATGGCAGCCAGGAGAGCGCAATTATATGACGAGGGAAGCTGGCCCGGCCGGGCGCGTTGACGGCGCCCTCCGTTTGTGCCCGGCCTTGTGCAACCAGGGCCTTTCGTGTAATATGAAGCTGCGTGTAGGTCGAAGATTCTGCGCAGCAAAGCTTCTCAGCATTTCCTGCCAGCACCATCTCCGAATTCCACATCGCAATTTCAACGCAAAGGAACACTGCATCACCATGGAACAAGGAACAGTTAAGTGGTTCAACGACGCGAAGGGATACGGCTTCATCACCCGCCAGAACGGCGAAGATGTGTTCGTGCACTTCAGCGCCATTCAGGCCCAGGGCTTCCGCACTCTGCAGGAAGGCCAGGCCGTTCAATTCAACGTCGTGAAGGGACCCAAGGGCTGGCAGGCGGAGAACGTTCAGGTCCTGTAATCTGACCGACTCCATCTGACTTTGAAAAGGCGGCCGTGACCGGCCGCCTTTCGTTTTTCCTGACACCACCCGCCTCGACAGTAGACGTGGGCGCCACCCTGGCGTTGTGTCGATGTCTAAGCGGCCTTGCGAGGGGCCAAGCACCGGGCGTCATCTGAGCCCAGCCCTGAAAAAGGCGGCCATAAGAAGTGGTGGCCAGGGACGGAATCGAACCGCCGACGCCAGCCTTTTCAGGGCTGCGCTCTACCAGCTGAGCTACCTGGCCACGCTGGCACGCATGTTGGCGCGAGCAAGGCTCGCTTTCCAACACGGTGTTGACTTGGAGTTCGCGGCGCAATGCAGGCGATACCAGATCGGCCGCGCGCGGGAACAGGCGAATTATAGCAGCGGCCGCAGAATCAGGTCGAGCGCGGCCACGGCCGGGCCATGCCGCAAAGCCGCTTTTTTGTTTCATGCTGAACCCTCGCGGCTGAGCGCGCATTCCGAACTGACCAAGGCGTCGTAGGCCCACGGTAGGCAATTGTTCGGGGGTGCGGCGTAAGAACTTCTTCGGGCTGCCAACATTCCATGATGATGCGCATTTGGGCCGTTGCGGTCGCTTCGGCGGTTTGTTTGAAGCTGACTCGGAGCGCCGGAACACAAGGTAGGGCACATGCTGAACATGAAGAGAATTGCTGTTGTGGTCGTGACCGCATTTTCGGCCGCTCGGCTCGGATATCCAAAATCTGAAGCTTCCGGTGAAGCAGGCCACCATCGCCATGTCCGCTGATGCGCACCCTTGAAGAGCGGCGCTCGAGTGAAGCTTGGCGAAACCCCAATGAAGAACGTCCGCAGTCCCTGAAAAGGCCCTTCGGCGGCGGTTGAGCCGCTGTTTCAGCAACTTACGGACGGCGTCCCAATCCGGCACCTTGGCCTCATTACCCCTGGCCGAGGACCTCACGTGATATTGGACCTGACCCTCCGTCGTCCTACCATTTCCATAGAATTTCGCGGTATGGCTGCTTCGTCCCCATCCCCGTCACCGTTGTCTTCCGTCCAGGAATTGGGAAGCGCGCTGCTGCGCTCACTCAACGTCTTGATAAAGAGCGTGCGTCTTTACGGCGCCACCCATCAGCGCACGCAGGAGCAGCTGAAGCGAGCGGTCGAGCTGGCCAAGTCCGCCACTGCCGACGGCGAGCCGCTGCTTTTCGGACTCGCCGCCAACCGCAGCGTGCTGGTCAACGGCAAGTCATTGCCCGACGGCCCCGCCGAGGCGAGCTTTGCCCAGGCATTGCATGCGGGCAACATCTCCAGCATCGAGGTCCTGCCCGGCGCGACCTCTGACGATCTGTTGGCATTTACGGTCGCGCTCGCCGGCAAAGACCCGCGCGACATCCTGCGCTTCAACACTGAGACGGGCTCGCACCTCCGGGTGAACGAGGTCCATTACGTCGCGCGCCGCGCCGGTGAGGCCGCCGCCGCGCCTGCCTCACCTTCGTCGGCAACCGGCCCCGCGCCGACGCCAGTGAACAGCAGCGCCACCCTGGCGGTGCTCGCCAGCGAACTGATCGCGTCCGACCCGAGTCTTTCTGCGGCACCTGCCGCGACAGCAGCTTCCGCGGCTGCTCCGGCTGGCGACATGGAGCAGCTCGCCGGCATGTGGCTGCGCCACTTCGCGCAGCGGCTGGAAACATCGAGCGCGCCGGAGCAGGACGTTGATCTCGCCGCGCTTCTCGAAAAATTGGATAGCGCCGGCGTGAAGCGCCAGATTGAGGGAAAGGAACTGGTAGAGCTTGCCGAGCGCTGCGCCCTGCAGTTGGCATTGGAGCGCTACAACCGCGGCGAAGTGAAGAACGTCGCCGTGCCCGAGTTGCTGCACAAACTCTCGCGCGAGGTCGCGCACCTTCGCAAGCAGGTGGGCGCGGCCGAACCGGAATCCAGGTCCGGCCCGGACGCACTGCAGCGCGAGTTCTGGGCCTCGGTGCCGGCGCAGGGAAAGCTTGGCGTTCTTCTCTCCGACGATGCCTGGTGCATTCCGGCGCAGAACGTGGAGAGTTTCGCCCGCGAGTTGGCCGCCGCCGGTGATCACGCGACCGCCGCGCAAGTGGTGTTGCGCTATGTGGCGTGCACCTCATCAGCGGAGAAAGACGCGCGGCTGAAGGCGGCCGAAGGGCTCGCCGTCCTGATCAATGTGCTCTCCGAACTCGGCGCGCAGGCGATGGATGCCGCCGTCATCCAGGTGGCGCGGGCACTCTCGGTCGAAGCCGATTCGCTGGTGGAGACGGCGCTCACGGTTGGCTTGTCGCGGCTCACGCTGCAATCGCTCAAGGACCGGCACTTTGCCGCCGTCCACCACGCCATCGCGGCGCTGAACCACCTGGAAAAACATCGCGCCACCACGGCGCGCGAGCTGCGCGCGCGGTTGCGCATCGAGGACCGCCTGCCCGAGCTGGTGCGCGAAACCGCTGCCGGCTCGGCCGACCCGGGCGACGTGGCCGCGCTGCTGAAGCGCCTTCCCGTGCCGGCGACGCGGGCCATCGTGGAGCAGTTCACGCGTTCGTCGCGCCGCGATACCTGCGATCGCCTGCTCGACCTGGCTGAGCGGCTGGGCGAGCCGCTCCTCGAGCAGGCGGTTACCACCTTCCGCACCGGCACCGCCAACGACGCGGCGCGCGTGACCGGCATCCTGAGCCGCCTCGCACCCGAGATGATGCAGGAAGAACTGGCGCAGCGCTGCCGGAACTGGCCGCTGCTGCAGCAGGAGATCGCGGTGCGGCAGATTGCCGCCGCTGCCACGCGGCACACCGGCAAGCTGCTGCTCGCCATGCTCAGCGAAGTACAGCCCGCACTGCGGCCCACCATCATCGACGAGATCGGATGCTGCGGTGAGGAGCTCGCCATCCCCGCGCTGCTGGAGATTGCCGGCTCGCACGACGCCCGCGAGTTCGGGCGCGTGAAAGCCATCGAGGCGCTCGGACGCATGCGTGAAGCGCGCGCCATCTCACTGCTGCGCGACATCATCCTCGCGCGCAAAGCCTTCGGCTGGCGCAATGCGGAAGAGCTGCGCGTGACCGCCATGCACGCCCTGCGCCTGATCGATCCGCTCGCCGCCAATGATTCCGAACTCGAGGCCGCGTTCAAGACGGACCCGGTCGCGGGCTGGGCGCTCACCGAATCCGAAGGGCAGGGTTGGGCGCGCAAGCGCCGCTACCACCGGATCAGCATCGACAAGCCGCTCAACGCAACCGTGACCACCCAGCGCGGCAGCGCCGGCGTCACCGTGCAGAAGCTCAGCCTCGGCGGCGGTCTCGCGCTGCGTCATTCACACGCGCAACTGGCCGGCGAGGGCACCCTGGAATTCACCGCCGGCTTCCGCAAGCTGAAAGCCCGCATCCTGGTCCAGGAAGTCGGCGACCGGCGCATCGCCTTCGAGATCCTCGACATGGCGCTGGAAGACCGCCTGCGCCTGCGCAAGCTGCTCGCCGGTGAAGCCGCCGCCAGCGGACAGCGCGTTGCCTCGCGTCCGGCTGCGAAGGCCGCGTCAACCAAGGAGCCGCCAAAAGAAAAACAAACGGCCCTTCCTTCGTTTCCCGACGATCACGGCTATACGCTGTAGCGGGGACTCGTCCCATCCGGAGGAATCTGCTCTGGCGATGGATAAGGAACTACTTCGGCGACCAGTGCGGGACCGCGCGAAACAGTCCGTTGAGGAATCCCACTTCCCACGCAATGAAGAGTCCGAAGCCGAGGCTGATCAGGCCTGACGCGGTCGCCAGGTTGCGCGTGATCCACGCCGAGCGTCCCTGCGTGTAGTGGATGGCGCCGGCCAGCGCCACGGTGATCAGCGCCATGCCGGCGATCGTTCCTGCGCCGAACACCAGCAGGTAAAGCACGGCCCAGCGCGCGTCGCGGATGGTGGCCAGCACCAGCAACGCCACCGCCGCCGAGCCCGCCATCCCGTGCACCACGCCGACCACGAGCGGACGCACCGCCTGGTAAAAGCCGAGACGCCCGAACCAGCGGTCGAGCCGCCCCAACGGGTTCTGCTCCGGACGATGCGGATGGCGCTCCGGCCCATGCGAGTGCGCGTGCGTGTGCACGTAGTCGCCGTGAGCGTGCGCGTGCGAGTGGACGTGAACCGGGTGCGCGTGTCCGGCCGCGTCGCGCACCGCTGCGGGCGACGAAAATGTCTCGCTGATCCAGCGCATCACGCCGGTAAGGTTCAGCACGCCGAGCACGATGAGCATCAGGCCGACAGAAAACTCCATGCTCAGCCCGACGCGCGCCGGAATCACCAGCCCGAAAAGGATGATGGCCGCGCCCACCGCCACGATCGTGAGCGTGTGTCCCACGCCCCAGATCGCGCCGATCAGCGCCGCGCTGCGCAAACTGCGCTGCCGCGTGACGATGGTGCTCACCGCGATCACGTGATCGGCGTCGGTGGCGTGCCGCATTCCGAGAAAGAACCCGAGCGCGATGATGGAAAACAGACTCGCCATGATTCGACTGTCAGAATACCGAGCGCCGCCGGATCAGGGAAGTCGCGGCCGCAGGCGGTGCTTCGCGCGGCGGCTACGGTCCGGAACAGACAGCGGATTTCCGTCCCGGGGCGCCCTCTCCAAAACCGTCGTTTGGCTTGAGTGGGTTCCCACTACGCCAGCGCGATGACTTCGATCTCCACCAGCGCGTCCTTCGGCAGCCGCGACACCTCCACCGTTGTTCGCGCCGGCGGATCGGCGGGGAAGTGGCGCGCGTAGACGGCGTTCATCGCCGCGAAGTCGCTCATGTTCTTCAGAAATACGCCCACGCGCACGGCTTTGCTCAAGCTGCTGCCTGCCGCTTCGAGCACCTTGGAAATGTTGCGCAGCGTCGCTTCGGTTTGCGCGGCCACGTCGCCCCCGACCAGGTTGCCGGTCGCCACGTCGAGCGCCACCTGCCCGGAAAGGAAGACCAGACCGTTAGCGCGGATCGCCTGTGAAAACGGGCCGATCGGTTGCGGACTGTCCTTGGTGAAGATTACGTGCCTGCTCATCGCTTCGCCTCCGCCGCTTTCGCCGGCAATGCCGCTTCGAAATTCACCGCGCTGGTGTTTCCGCCGCTGACGATGACGGCCACGCGCTCGCCCGGCGCCGGCTGATATGCGCCGGCAAGCAAGGCCGCCGTTGCCGCCGCGCCGCCAGGCTCGGCCACCACGCGCGCAGCTTCCCACAGCGCCTGCTGGGCGCGGCGAATCGCGTCGTCGCTGACCAGCAGCACGCGCTCCACATGCTTGCGCGCGATGGCGAAGGTCAGCTCGCCCACGCGGCGCGGACCGAGCGAGTCAGCCGCGATGCTCTCGGCCGGCGCATCCACCGGACGCCCGGCGCGGAGCGCATTGGTCATCGTGGGCGCGCCTTCCGGCTCAACGCCGATCACGCGCTTGCTCCCGGCAAACCACGAAGCGATGCCGCCAATCAGCCCGCCGCCGCCGACCGCGACCAGCACCGTATCCACGTTCGGCGCTTGCGCCTCCAGCTCCAGGCCTACCGTGCCCTGGCCGAGCAGCGTCTCCGTCTGGTCGAATGCGTGGATCGCCATGGCGCCCGACTTGGCCTGCCACTCGCGGCTGGCCTCGAGTGCGTCGTCGTACAGATCGCCCGTCACCACCAGCTCGGCGCCGTAGGAGCGAATACGCTGGACTTTCGCGGGTGAAGAAATGGTGGGAACGAAGATGCGGGCCGAAACACCCAAGCGCCGCGCCGCGTACGCCACGGCCGCTCCGTGATTGCCGCCCGATGCCGCCACCACTCCCGCCTTGGGCACCGGGCGGGTCAGCAGGTTTGTGAACGCGCCACGCGTCTTGAACGCGCCCGCATGCTGGGAAAGCTCCAGCTTGAGCGTGAGAGCGAAGTCAGCCAGGCCGAAATCGCGTCCGTTCACCTCCAGCACCGGTGTGGTGCGCACGTAGGGCCGGATTGCCGCCTCTGTCGCCTTGATCGCTTCACGGGTCATCGCCATCACTTCTCGCTCCTCCGCTCAGGTGACCTGTAGATGTCCCGGCACGCGGCGCGACTCTAAAAATATTACGCTCGTGCAAATCTCGCTCCACAGTGGTTGACAACAACCATCGTTACCTGGCAAATTAGCATATATGCTAACCGCCAATGCTGCTAAGGCGCTCGCCAGCGACCGCCGATTGCAGATTCTGCGTTGGCTGAAGCGCCCGCGCGCCCATTTTCCGCCGCAGATCTACGGCGACCTGGTGAAGGACGGTGTTTGCGGCGTGCTCATTGCGCGTAAGCTGCGGGTTTCGCAGCCCACCGCCAGCGAGCACCTGCGCGTGCTGTCGCAGGCTGGCCTGCTGCGCACCCGCCGCCTCCGCAACTGGACGTTCTACCGCCGCGACGAGCGCCGCATCGCGCGGCTCAAGCGTGCCCTCCAGCGCGGCTGGTAGCTACCGGATCGCCGATGCCAGCGTGTCATGGTGCATGGCGATGAACTGCCGCAGATACGGCCCAATCCCCGCTAAACCGCTGAACCCTGCCGCCCGCGCCGCCGCGTCCTGCTGCTCGACCGGACGATCATCGGCTGAGGCGTACTGCGCCAGGCTGCGGAAGCAGCCGATGGTGAACACGTCCCACGCCGCTCCCTGGTCGCGAACGAAAATCAGGTTCTGTGGCTGCTCCAGTTTGGCGAGGAAAGCATTCTCCATCTCACGCTCACGCAGCAGTTCACCGCGCTTGCCGGACAGCGCCTGGAACATCTCCACATGGAACAGGCCGGCGCCCTCGCAGGCCTTGCGGACATCGGCGGGCGGCGGCCCGCTGACGAACACGTCTTCCTGCCAGGCGATCAGCGGCGGAATCTTCTCGCCGGTGCCCGACGTTCGCGCCGCCGCCGCGCGCCGCGCCACGCGCTCCGCCTTGTAGTACTCCGTGTAGCTGCCCATCGGCGTGAGCACCAGCAGGTCCCATTTGTCACCCTGGCGATGCCGCATCCACAGCGGCGCCTCTTCACCGGCAGCGACGTCCGCGGCGGCCTTGGCCTTGAGGACATCAATCAGTTCCACGATTTTTCCCGGCGCAGCCTGGATCAACGATGTCTTGTAGAGATATGCGCCCGTCCGGGCCGGCGGGGCAGCGGCACCGGGCGTCTGCATTAGGAGGAACAGCGCCAGCAGCGTAAGCATGGGCCGGGATTGTAAACCGTGGCAGGCGCGATCTGGTTTGTGTCCCTTCATCGCGTAAACTATCCCGCGTGCTGAGTCGAATCCTTGCCGTTATCGTGGCCGCTGCGCTATTGACCAGCGCAGCGTCAGCCGCCACAACGCCGAAGGCCAGGGCGGCGGTCATTTCCACGCCGCGAGGGGAAGGGAAAGTCGGCGTAAAGCCTCCGTTCACGGCCCTGATGTATCTCACCAACCGCCCGGACTCGATCGCCAGCTTCCGCGAGCACGCCTCGCAGATTTCCATCATCGCGCCGCAGACGTTCGTCATGGACGCCGAGGGCTTTATCTCCGGCGATGTGCCGGAAGAAGTCCTGCAGATCGCGGCCGCGAATCGAGTCGCGGTGCTGCCGCTGGTTGTCAACCGGCGTTTCGATCAGCCGCTCATGCACACTGTGCTTGACTCACCCGAGTCGCGCGCCCGCGCCATCCGATATCTCCTGTACTATGCGCTGCGCGACGGCTACATGGGTTTCCAGTTCGACTACGAGAACATCCACCACACCTACCGCGACCGCCTCAGCGCGTTCTTTCAGGAAGCCGCCGCCGCGTTTCATCAGCATGGCTTGATCTTGAGCGCGGCAGTGGTGGGACGCTATGCCGACGATCCCAGGTCGGAGTCGCCGGGCGGCTTCGAAAACTGGAGCGGCGTCTACGACTATGCCGTGCTGGGCAAGCACGCCGATTTTCTGACCATCATGGCCTACCCGCAGCACGCCCAGTTTTCCGGCCCCGGGCCGGTCGCGGGGCTCACCTGGGTGCGCAAGATCGCCGATTACGCCGGCGCGCAAATGCCGCCGCGCAAGATTTCGCTCGGCATCCCGCTGTACGGCGTTCAGTGGACGGCGCAGCCCAGCGCCGCCGGCGAGACCGCCACAAAGTGGAAAGTCAGGAGCACGCGCTACTCCGACGTGACCGCGCGCCTCGCCTCCACCGGCCCGGCGTGGGACGAAGCCGAGCAGGCGCCGCACCTGATGTTTGTGGAACAGGGCGGGCAGACCGAACTCTGGTACGAAGACGCGCGCAGCCTTGGCGCCAAACTCGACTTGGCGCAGACCGCCAAATTCGCCGGCGTCTCCGCCTGGTCGTTAGGCAGTGAAGACCCGGCCTTCTGGACGACGCTCGCCAGGTATCGAATCGCGCGCCTGCCGGTCCGCCCGATGAAGGGGACGCTCGACCAGCGGGCCCGCGCCGCGGCGCGGGCGCTCGCCCTCAAGCCGAAAGCCGTAAATATGGCCGCTTCCAGGCCCGGCGCCCCGCACAAGAGCAACTCGCCGGCGCCCGACTTCTAGGCCAGCCGGCTTCGCGAAAATCTTGCGCGGCCCTGCTAAAATATTGCTGTGCGAAGGGTCTTCATCCCCGCCGTCCTGCTGCTGGTCGCGGCACTTGCCTATGCCGACAAGAAGGACCAGAAGCAGTACTCCGACCTGAGCTTCACGGTGCTGCGCGATTCGGGCAAACCGATCCGCAATGCGGCGGTCATCCTGCATCCGGTGAACAAAGACGGCAAACAGGAGCACGGCGGGCTTGAGCTGAAGACCAACGCCGACGGCAAGGCGGAGATCAACAGCATCCCGTACGGTAAGCTGCGCATACAGGTCATCGCGCCCGGCTTCCGCACTTACGGCGAGGACCACGAGATCAACCAGCCGTCGCACGAGTTCAACATTAAGATGGAGCGGCCCAAGGAGCAATACTCCATCTACAAGTAAGGTTTCACGTTGCGCGTTTCCCGGAAACCGGTCCCAACCAGCTCTGGTATGATGATGCGGTGATCGACGCCCTCCGAATGCGGCTTCAGTAACGCGCACCCCACGCGGTCGCTGCCGTCTGTTTTTCAATCGTTGCGAAATCAGGAACTCCCCCGGGCGCGCTCCGCATTCAGCCACGTTCCACGCGATAGACTAAAGGTGAAAGATGCCGGACTTTCTCAAGACCGTCGCTGAGCGCGTCGTCATTTACGACGGCGCCATGGGCACCAACATTCAGTTCCGCAACCCCACGGTGGACGACTACTGGGGCAAGGAAGGATGCAACGAGCTTCTGGTGCTCTCGCGGCCCGACATCATTGGCGACATCCACGCCGACTTCCTGCGGGTGGGCTGCGATGTGGTCGAGACCGATACCTTCGGCGCCACCCGCATCGTGCTCGGCGAGTATCAGCTCGAAGACAAGGTCGCCGAGATCAACATCGCCGCGGTGAAAGTGGCGCGCGAAGCCGCCCAGCAGTTCTCCACGCCCGACAAGCCGCGCTTCGTGGCCGGCAGCATCGGCCCGACCACCAAGCTGCCGTCGCTTGGCCACATCGGCTTCGACGCGATGGCCGCCGCCTTCGAAGAGCAGGCGCGCGCGCTCATCGAGGGCGGCGTGGACGTGCTGCTCATCGAGACCTCGCAGGACCTGCTCCAGGCCAAGTGCGCCCTCGCCGGCGTTTTCGACGCGATGAAGGCGACGGGCAAGCGCCTGCCGGTCACCGTTCAAGTAACACTTGAAGCCACAGGAACCATGCTGCTGGGCACCGAGATCGGCGCGGCGCTCACCGCGCTCGAGCCCTACGACATCGACATCGTTGGGCTGAACTGCGCCACCGGACCGCGCGAGATGAACGACGCGATCCGCTACCTCTGTGACAACTCGACCAAGCACGTTTCCTGCCTGCCCAACGCCGGGCTGCCGCAGAACGTGGGCGGACGCGCCGTTTACCAGCTCACGCCGCAGGAGTTGTCCGAGTACCACGCGCGCTTCATCCGCGACTACGGCGTGCGCATCGTGGGCGGATGCTGCGGCACCACGCCCGAGCATCTGAAAGCCGTCGTTGACGCCTGCGCGAACCTGCACCCGCACCAGCGCGACGTGCACCCCGAAGCTGCCGCGTCTTCGGCCTACTCCAGTGTCCCTCTCGATCTCGATCCCAAGCCGCTCATCGTTGCCGAGGAGATGAACACCACCACGCAGCGGGCCGCCTTCCGCGACCTGGTGCGCGCGCAGAAGTATGACGACATCCTCGCGCTTTCCAAGAAGCTGGTGAACGAAGGCTCGCACATGCTCGACCTGTGCTGCGCCATCGTGGGCGAAGACGAAAAAGGCTACATGAACGGCATCCTGGAGAAGATCGCCACGCGCGTGCCCGCGCCCGTGCTGGTGGACTCCACCGAAGCCGACGTCATCGAAGAGGCGCTCAAGCGCATCCCCGGCAAAGCGATCATCAACTCGATCAATCTCGAGGACGGTGAGAAGCGCACGTCGCGCGTGCTGCCTGCCGCCAAGCGCTACGGCTCGGCCGTCATCGCGCTCACCATTGACGAAGCCGGCATGGCGCTCACCGCGGAGAAGAAGATCGCCATCGCGCATCGCATCTTCGACCTGGCGACGGGCAAGTACGGCATCCGCCCGCAGGACCTGATCTTTGACGCGCTCACCCTGCCCATTTCCACCGGCCAGCAGGACTACCGCACTGCCGGCATCGAGACGCTCAAGGCGGTCGAGCGCATCAAGAAAGAGCTGCCCGAGGTGCACACCATCCTCGGCGTGAGCAACATTTCCTTCGGCCTCGACGCGTACCCGCGGCGCGTGCTCAACAGCGTCTTCATGCACGAGGCGGTGAACCACGGCCTCGACATGGCCATCGTGAACTACGGCAAGATTTATCCGCTCTACAAGATTCCCGAGGCGGAAGTCGAGCTGGCGCGCCGCCTCATTTACTTCGACACCTCGAACGGCGATCCGCTCCAGGCCTACATGCAGTTCTTCGCCGGCCAGGGAAAAAAGGTGGAGAAGAGCGAAGTGCGCGCCGAGTCGCTCAGCGTGGAAGACAAGCTGAAGTTCTGCATCATCAACGGCGAAAAATCCATCGGCTCGGGCTCGCACAAGCAGTCGCTCGAGCAAGTGCTGGAAGACGCGCTCACTTCGTACTCGCCGCTCGACCTGATCAACACCGTCCTGCTCGACGGCATGAAGACCGTCGGCGACCTGTTCGGCGCGCGCAAGATGCAGCTGCCTTCGGTGCTCGACTCGGCTTCGGTGATGAAGCAGGCCGTCGCCTTCCTCGAACCGAAGATGGAAAAGGCCGCAGGATCGCAGAAGGGAACCATCGTGCTCGCCACCGTGAAGGGCGACGTGCACGACATCGGCAAGAACCTGGTCGACATCATCCTGTCGAACAACGGGTATCGCGTGGTGAACCTCGGCATCAAGCAGCCTGCCGACCACATCATCGCGGCCGCGCAGGAGCACAAGGCCGACGCCATCGGCCTCAGCGGCCTCCTGGTGAAGTCCACGCTGGAGATGAAGTACGTCATCCAGGACCTGGAGCGGCAGAAGCTGTCCTTCCCGGTGATTTGCGGGGGCGCTGCGCTGACGAAAAAATATGTGGAACACGACCTGCGCAACGAGTATTCGTCGGCCGTTTTCTATGCCGACGACGCCTTCGCCGGCCTCCACCTGATGGACGATCTCACCTCGCCCAACGGACGCCGCGAAGCGCGTCTCGCCGAAGGCCGCACCGTGAAGGAGGCGCGCGCGGCCGCCGCCACGGCGACGGCAGCCGCACTCGCGGGCGAAGCTGCCCCCGCCGACGCGCCGCAAGCGCCCGCGATCGCCATTCCGGCCGCACCCAATATCCCGCAGCCGCCTTTCTGGGGCGCGCGCGTCAAACGCGACTACGATTTGCGCGAGGTCTTCCGCTACATCAACCTGACGGCGCTTTTCAAGAACCAGTGGCAGCTCAAGACGGCGTCGCAGGAGGACTACGCGCGCCTCGTCGAAGAAAAATTCAAGCCCGTCCTGCGCCAGCTCGAAGATGAAGTGATCGCCTCGGGATGGCTCGAGCCGCGCACCGTCTGGGGATACTGGCCCTGCCAGTCCGAAGGCAACGACGTCGTGATCTACGAGCCTGCCTCGTCTGACCAGAGCCCGAGGCGTGAAATCCAGCGCTTCACCTTCCCGCGCCAGAAAGAAGGCCGCCGCCTCTGCATCGCCGACTTCTTCGCCTCGAAGGCGTCCGGCCAGATGGACGTGATTGGCTTCTCGCTGGTCACGGTCGGCGATCGCGCCTCACACGAAACCAAGAAGCTGTTCGACGCCGGCGAGTACACGAAGTACCTGTACCTGCACGGTCTCAGTGTGGAGACGGCAGAGGCGCTGGCCGAGTATCACCACAAGCTAATGCGCGAGGAGCTGGGTATAGCCGGGGACGATGCCAGGGAAATCAGCGGCCTCTTCCACCAGAAGTATCGCGGCTCGCGCTACTCGTTCGGATATCCGGCCTGCCCAAATCTCGAGGACCAGACCAGACTCTTCGCCCTGCTCAAGCCCGAGGAGGCGGTCGGCGTGCGCCTCACCACCGGCTTGCAGCTCGAACCGGAGCAGAGCACCAGCGCCATCGTGGTGCATCATCCCAGCGCCAAATACTTCGTGGCTTAAGCGAGCAGTGTAGAGATGGCCAGCTGCGTCTGGCCGGGTCTTAGCAGCCTGCAGCTACTTCAGTTTCGCGTACTCCGCCTTGGCCTCGATGAGGATGGGGATATCGGGGTCGGCATTCTTCCACAGGGCAAAGAAGTCCTGGTAGGCGGTGCGCGCCTTGGCGGTATCGCCCTGGAGCGCGTAGGCGCGCGCCAGCCCTACCTGGGCCAATGGATGCGCCACGCTGCCGAAGTCAACGAACTTGCGGTCGAGTACCGTTTGGAATTCGGCGGCGGCGGCCTGGGCGTTCTTCTGCCGCAGGTAATAAATGCCGCGCATGTAGTTGGTCTCGACGCCCGCTTTCTCGTAGGGACGGGCGGTCTCCAGCTCCTGCACGGCCCGCAGAGGATCGGAAGCCAGCGCGGCGCGCACCTCCGGCGCAACCAGCTTGTTGATCAGCGTGTCCTCGGGGTGCTCGGCTAGGACTTCTCTCAACAGCCCTTCAGGCCGCTGCTTCTCGCCAAGCCAGGCCAGCGTCAAGGCGACGGGCACGCGCACGTCGCCTTTCGGGTCCTTCTTCAGGCCCTCCTCGGCGAACCGGCGCGCGGTTGCGTTCTGGCCGAGCAGCGCCGCTCCGAAGCCGGTCCCGGCCAGCAGGGTGGCCACCACCGGAGGACCTCCGTTCTGCTCCGCCATCTGTGCCGCCTGCCGCTCTAGCGCAATCGCCTCCCTCAGCCTGCCGGCGATGGCCGCAGTCTGTGCCCTGAACGCGACCGCGTTGAACTCGGCCGGCTTGCCCTTGATCCATTCTTGTTCACGCTGGAGAGCGGCCGTATCGCCCTTCAAGTACGCCACTGACGCAATCAGGCCGTGCACGGTATCGGTATCCAGGCGCCGTGCCACCGCCTGGTCCAGTACGGCGCTGGCTTCGTCCAGGCGGCCGAGAAACATGTAGGCCGCCGCCACGTTGATGACCGGCAGCGAATGGTTGGGCTCCAGGCGCATCGCTTCCTGCGCCTCCAAGAGCATGTTCGGAAAGTCGCCGATGCTGCTGTACATCACCGCCAGGTTGTTGTGCGGCGACCAGTCTCGCGGGTAGGTCTTCGTCCAGAGCTGGTAGGCCTCGATGGACTTCGGCATGTTGCCCAGGACGCCGTCGTAGTAACGCGCCGTGATGTACAGCTTTTCCAGCTCGCTCACGCGGTCGCGCAGATCGAACGCCCGGGTCAGGTTTTCGCGCGAGAGCTGCCGCAGGCCGCTGTTACCATAGGCGGCGCCCATGCGCGCATACGCCAAGGCGAAATTGGGATCGAGTTCCACCGCGCGCTTGTAGAAGGGAATTGCGGGCAGATCACCCTCGCGCTGCCGCCTCTCTTCGCCCATGGCATACGCCTTCAGCGCCTCCAGCGATGACGTCGTGGTGTCATCCAGCGGCTTGCTCGTTGCCTTGATCGAGCTCAGCGACTCGCCCAGGTTCTCGCGCAAATCCGAAGCCGCCGTGTGCAGCGCCGCCAGCACTTTTTCCTTCGACGCCGCCGGCTGCTGCCGCTGCGTGATGGTGTCGCCGGTGGATGCGTTCAGCGCGCTCAGCGTGACCACGTACTGGCTGCCCAGCGAGGCGATCGAGCCGGTCAGGTACGCCTTGCTGCCGGCGCGTTGCGCCAGCTCGCGCGCCACGTCGCTGGTCAGGCGCTCGTCGGGGGAGCGCCCCATCAGCCGCAGCGTCTGCCGCACGCGCGAATCGCTCAGCACGCTGAGGAAGGGCGACTGCTGTAAGTCCACGGCAAGCGCCTGGCGCAGCGTGCCGTCGAAGACGGGGTCGCCGGTGGTGTTCACGAAGTCGGCCAGCACCAGCGTGTCGCGTTCGCTCAGCGCGCGCGCCTTGCGCGAGTTCAACAAAAACGCGCCCAGCGCGATGATGGCGATGACCGCCGCCGCGATCCCACCCCACAGCATTCCCTGCCGCGGCGCCGCAGCCAGCACCGAGGTGAAGCTCCTTCCCGACTCCTGGCGCTGCCGCGGCGGCCCCACAGCGGACACAGCCCCCGTACGTCCCGAGTCGGTGTCGCGCTTCAGCCGCTTCAGATCGGCGCGCAGCTCCGACGCCGACTGATAGCGCAGATCGCGGTCCTTCTCCAGCGCCTTGTTGATGATGCGATCCAGTTCCGGCGGCAGGTCGGGATTCAGCCGCGCCACCGCCGCCGGCGCCCGGTTCAGGATCGCTTCGAAGATCACCGCCGACGTGCCCCCGTGAAACGCCACGCTGCCCGTCGCCATCTCGTAGATGACCGCGCCGAAGCTGAAAATGTCGGAGCGCGGGTCGAGCTCTTCGCCGCGCGCCTGCTCCGGCGACATATACGCCACCGTGCCGATCGCCGTGCCCGGACTGGTCAGGTCGCGCGTCGCCGGCGACGTTGCCATCTCGGCCTGCGAGCCGTGCGGCTGTCCGCTCACCTTCGCCAGCCCGAAGTCGAGGATCTTGGCCTGCCCGCGCCGCGTCACGAAGATGTTCGCCGGCTTGATGTCGCGATGAATGATGCGCTCGGCGTGCGCCGCGTCGAGCGCGTCGGCAATCTGAATAGCCCAGTCGAGCAGTTGCTCGGAGCGCAACGGCTTGCCGTCAATGCGGTGCTTGAGCGTCTCGCCCTCGAGCAGCTCCATCACGATGAACGGCCGCCCATCCACCTGCCCGATATCGAAGATGGTGCAGATGTTGGGATGGCTCAGCGCCGAAGCCGCCCGCGCCTCCCGCTTGAACCGCTCCAGCGAGTCAGGATCGGTCGCGAGTTCTTCGGGCAGAAACTTGAGCGCCACCTTGCGGCCCAGGTTCAGGTCCTCGGCGCAGTACACGACACCCATCCCGCCGCCGCCAAGCTTCTCCAGGACCTTGTAGTGGGAAACGGTTGTGCCGATCATTCGGGCCGCTCGCCGTCATGGTATGGGCGGGGGCGGGGGAGGGTCAAACGAAGCCCGCCCCTCCGGCGACAATTTCTGCAGACCATATGGCGGAGAGGGAGGGATTCGAACCCCCGATACCCTTTCAGGTATGGCCGCTTTCGAGGCGGCTCGTTTCAACCGCTCACGCACCTCTCCGCGCCAGGGAAGGGACGATCGGCGGACGTGCCGCCGGTTGCGGTTGCTGTTTTCATGATAGCAAATCTGCTTTTGTCCGCGGCTGGACATGCCGATGTGACGGCGGCGCGGGCGAGGTCGCCCACACGGTCCGTGCTCTCCCTGCGTTCGGTGGTCGGTATCGAAGGGCGAGGCCGCCCGTCGCTCCATTGCGCGGGGCAGTTTATCGGCGGGCGTGAAAGAAATTTTGCAGCATTTCGGCGCTGCGCGCCGCCAGCACGCCGCGCGTGACCTCCACGCGATGGTTCAGCGCGGGATGGTTCAGCACCTGCATCACCGACTGCACGGCGCCGGCCTTGGGATCGTCGGCGCCATAAATCAGCCGCCGGATGCGCGCGTGCGTAATTGCGCCGGCGCACATCGCGCACGGCTCAATGGTGACGTACAGCTCGCACTCCAGCAGCCGATGATTGCCCACCGCCGCGCCCGCCTGGCGCAGCGCCGCCATCTCGGCGTGCGCGGTGGGATCGTTGTCGCTCAGGTTGCGATTGCCGGCGCGCGCCACGATGCGTCCGCCGAGCACCACCACCGCGCCGACCGGAACTTCTCCGGCCGCCTGCGCGCGCGATGCTTCGGCCAGGGCCTCGGTCATGTAGAGTTCGTCGCTCATTCGTCCCGATCCGTCGCTCCCGCTGCTTCCGGCGGGAAGGATACCTTAGGGATGAGCCAGGGATGGGCCCTCGCCGGCCGGCTGCCCGCGCACACCGCACGGGCAGCAACTCTGAATATGCATTATCTGCTCCGTAAACGGCTGCACGGGCACCCTGGGCCTGTTTCCAAGGTCTCTCGGCGGGGAAACCCCCCGTTAGTTACCAATCTCTAACTACGGAATGGCGGCGCCTGTTCCCAGGGGCCGGCCAAGGCCCCACGGGCAGCAAACGTTCGGAGGAGATCGAATGAAACGAGCGATATTGTTGGCTTCGATACTGCTGCTGGCGTCGGCGGTAGCGCTAACGCAGCAGCCCACGAGTCCGGGCACGACGCCGGACCAGACACAGTCCCAGCAACCTGGTAGTCAGCAGCCGTCGGCTGCGGGAACGCCTGCGCAGGGTGCGCAGACGATCCAGGGCTGCCTCAGCGGCTCCAGCGGCAATTACACCATCACCGATAAAGCAACCGGCACGACCTACAAACTCTCCGGCAGCGACGATCAGCTGAAGGCGCATGTCGGCCATCAGGTCGCCATCAGCGGCAGCCTGAGCGGCGCCGGCGCAACCGGCACCGAGACCCAGCCCAGCAGCACCGGTCCGGAAAAGACCATCACCGTGCAGTCGGTGCAGATGATCTCGGAGACCTGCAGCGGCGCCGGCTCCAATCCGCAGAGCGACATGAGCGCTGCGGCAGGCGCGGCAACTGGTGCGGCCGCCGGCGCTGCCACCGGCGCAATGACCGGCGGCAGCGAGGCCGCCAACCAGGCGTCGAGCGCAGCGTCGCAATCGGCGCAGCAGGCCACGCAGCCGGCAACGGGCGCCGCGCCCGACCAGACGGCTGCTGGACAGACGCCAACTGCGCCGGGCAGCACGACCGGCACAACCGCTGCTCCCGACACGACTGGCCAGGCGGCCACATCGCAGCCGGGCGGCACCGCGGCCACGGCGCCCTCGACCACCACCGCGCCCGATACCAGCATGAGCGCGCAGTCGCAGACTCCACCGTCAACCACGCAACCGAGCACGACTGCTCCTGACCAGACTGCGCAGCCGAGCACGACGGCCCCCGATCAGACTTCGAGCCAGACGGCCCCAAGCCAGACCGAGCCTTCCGCCTCGCAAGCCACGCCTGCCCAGGGCGCAGCCGGCCAGAAGGCAAATGGCCTGCCTCAGACGGCCAGCCCGCTTCCGCTGTTGGGGCTGCTCGGCCTGGGCTCGGTGGCCACTGGCCTGATCGCGCGCTTCCGCAAGTAGCGCGGCGCGCACGCTGAGCGACTGTCGGTTGGAACGCAGGCGGGGCCCGCCCTGGAGATGTGCGGGCCCGCATGCGCGAATCCTGCGGCGGTCGCTTTTGTTTTGTGGGGGAAACTGCTCGCGAAGGCCTTTTCCTCGCCGCCCCGGTGTACCGGGCAATGATCGCCCAATCCTGTTCCCATCTACTGGCAAGGTTGACAGCTCCCCGGGGGGCACCGCCAGAGGGCCCCACAAGGTCCTGTCCCCCTGTGCAAAACCCCTTAACAACTTCCTTAACTAATTCATTGCTGCCGTAACCCGGCTTAGGTTACAGTGCGCTTAAGCTATTCCGTTCCGACAGGTTGCAGACTTGTACGTGGCGCGGAACGGGTGTGGCGCGCGCGATGTTGCGGAGGCGTGACCATGTGGAGAACTCGGAAGGAAGATGAGCGGCCCGCGCCGCCGGCAACTCCGGCGCCCGCACCTGCCGCCGCTCCCGTTGTCCCCGCAAAAGTAGTTCCCGCCAAGGAGGCTGCGCCAATGGATCCGGTAAAAAATGATAACTACCGTCCCGAGATGGCCCACATCGGAAAATCGGTGCTGGTGAAAGGCGAACTGTCGGGCAGTGAAGATCTGTATCTCGACGGCGAAGTCGAAGGCAGCATCGAGCTGCGCGGACACAGCCTCATCATCGGTCCGCACGGGCGCGTGCGCGCCAACATTCACGCGCGCGACATCGTCGTGCACGGCAAGGTCGAAGGGAACGTGCGCGGCACCGATCGCGTGGAGTTGAAAAAGAGCGCGATCCTGATGGGTGACATTTCCACGCAGCGCATCCTCATCGAAGACGGCGCTTACTTCAAGGGCGGCATCGAGACGCAGAAGGGTGACGCCAAGGCCGATGGCGCCAAGCCCGAAGCGAAGGCTGCGTCGGCGAGCACTTCGTCGTCGAGCGCGTCGCCGGCCGTGGCGTCATACAGCAGCCAGGGCGCAAGCGCGAGCACGGCGACGGCGCACGCCTCATCGCCCACGGCGCAGAATGTTCATCCGTCGCTGTTGGAGAAAAAGTATTAGGAACGCGGCGCTCTGCCGGGCGCCACTTCGTCCAGGGCCCTTAAAGGTTTAGTTGAATGAGTTCCGTTACCAGTAACATTTTTCGGCTCTTTCGTGGTGACGCCAGCCCGTCGCCGGCGGCCCTGGCGGCCCAGCCTGCCGTCAGCGAACGCATCCCGCGGCGCTCCTCCGGGTTCGCCGAATTTGCCCGCGCCATCGCCGGTCGCGACAGCCTGTGCGTGCTCGATCTCGGGCCCACGTCGCCGGCCAACATCACCCACCTCACCGGCCTCGGACACCGCTCCTACAACGAAGACGTGCTGCTCGCCTCGTTCGATTCCAGCCTGGCGATGACGTCGCCCGAGGGCAAGCCGACGCTGAACGCGCAGAAATTTCTGGCCGACAATCTTGCCTACGAGCGCGAGCTGTTCGACGCCGTCCTGCTCTGGGACATGCCCGACTATCTGCACGAGTCGTTGGTCAAGCCCGTAGTCGAGCGCCTGCATTACGTCATGAAGCCGGGCGGCGTGCTGCTCGCCTTCTTCCACACGCGCGACGCCGGTCCTGACGCGCCGTTCTACCGCTACCATATCGCGCCCAAAGACGGCCTGAGCCTTCAGCCGGTTTGGAAGCCTATGGACGGCCTCGCCAACGGGCGCCGCACGCCTATGTTCCGCCTGCAACGCGTCTTCAACAACCGGCACATCGAAAACCTGTTCCGCGACTTCGGCTCGCTGAAGTTCTTCCTCGCCCGCGACAACGTGAGGGAAGTGCTGGTGGTTCGCTGATATCGTCCGCTATCAGTACAATCTAGTGTCCTTGGTGCGCCCTTCGAGTCCTTTGGGTGAAGGGTCTTGACTTCCATCGTTCACAGCCGCGCCCTCGTCCTGCGCAGCATCGCCTCCGCCACTCCCGGCAAGCGCAGCGCTTTCACCACCGGCGCGCGCAGGGGAGGGGGCATTTCCAGCAGCCGCCGCAGCCGCCGCGCGTTGCGAAACGCCGGCGCAAACCGCCGCCGATACTCGCGCGCGTAGCGCTCCGCGCCTCCTTCAATGCAACATCCGCCTGCCAGCGCACCCGACGCGAGCGCGATTGCAATTCCGTCACCCACAAACGGATCAATGAATCCCGCCGCGTCGCCGGCGAGCAGGACGCCGTTTTCGTCCACCGGCCGCGGCGTGCCGAAAAGGAGCGGCGATGTCGTCACCGGCCCCATCACGGGCTGCCAGTCGCGCGCCGCAGCGGCCAATGCCGGATGCAGCGCCAAGGCCTGTGCAAGCGACGCGGCCGCACTCGCATCCACCAGGGCGCACGCGTTCAACAGGACACCGATGCCATCGGGCGACAGCACCGGCTGCACGCCGCAGTAACCTCCGCGAAAAACGTAGAGCGTGGTTGTGCCTGCAAAGTCGGCGATGTTTGGCGCCCGAAAATGCGCTTTCAGACCCAAGAGCCGCGCCTTGCTGCTCCGCGCGCTCACGCCCGAAACCCGCGACCAGCGCCCGCTGGCGTTGATCACCGCCGTGGCAGAGAATTCTCCAGCGCTTGCCGCTACGCGGAACCGGCGCCCATCGGGCGCGACGCGTTGCACCTCCACCTGCTGCCGCGCATCCGCACCCGCGCGCGCTGCAGCATCCCACAGCAGCGCATCCAGCTGATACCGCGAAACGCTCAGCGCCGGCGGCCGAACCGGCGCCTCCAGCACATCGCGAGCGAAGACGACCCTTGCCCGCTCAATCCTCGGAGCCGCCTGCAACGCGTCTTCGCTCCCCAGCAATCCACGCAGAATGTTCAACGACTCCGGCGACACAAACTCGCCGCACACCTTGTGGCGAGGCAGCCCTCCGCGCTCGAGCAGGAGAACGCGCGCGCCATCGCGGGCGGCAGTGATCGCGGCGCTCGATCCCGCCGGCCCTCCGCCGGCCACGATCACGTCGAAGCGCTCGCTCATCTTTGCTCGCGCTCCGAAGGCGGCGCGATCGCCGGCCACTTCTTCCATGCGACCACACCCATGCGAAACGGCCAGGCGCGGGCAATCTCAACCCGCGCGGCCGGTGTGTTCCCGAGCATCGCGCGCACTTCATCCATCGTGTACGCCCGCCGCACCGAGGCCGGGCCGTCATGTCGCGTGAGCCGGCTGCGATACAGCGGCATGCCGGCGTACACCAGCGCCAGATGCGCCCAGCTTCGCCGTAGATCGTTGATCAGCACCGCCACGCGCGCCACGCGCAGCGCCTCGCGCACGAACCTGACCACCTCACCCGGCTCCAGGTGATGGACGAACAGGGAACAGCTCACCACGTCGAAGCTGAAGTCGGAAAACGGAAGGGCCATCGCGTCGGCCACCACAGCGTTGGCCGGCTCCGGCAGATGGGTCTCCGCGCGGTCGCTGATGGTCACGCGCAACTTCAACCGGCCGCGAATCGCGGCCGCAACCGCCAGCGGGACGTCGCCCGACCCGGAAGCCACGTCGAGCATGCTGAGCGAGCGCGCGCCCGTCGCCCGCGCCACGCGCTCCACCAGCCGTCGCATCGTTCGCGTCCCGCCAAAGTATTTGTTGATCCAGCGCAGATCGGCCAGCGACGCGGCCACTTCGGCGGGCGTACCGGCGTCGCTATCGAGCAGTTCGGGCGTGACGGAGCGGCGCATGGGAGCACTCAGCAGTCAGCACTCAGCATTCAGCCCCTGCGTATTCGTGCTCAAGGGCTCGCAAGCAACACCACGAGCATACAAGGGCTGAATGCTGACTGCTGAGCGCTGATTGCTAAACTTCCGCCAGCTCTTCTTCGAGCAGCTGCTTGTTGTACAGGTCGGTGTAGTAGCCGTTGCGGGCGATGAGCTGCTCGTGCGTGCCCAACTCCACGATGCGGCCGCCGTGCAGCACGGCGATCTGGTCGGCGTTGCGCACGGTCGAGACGCGGTGCGAGATGAAGATGGTCGTCCGCCCTCGCATGATCTCGCGCAAGTGGTTCAGGATTTTCTCTTCCGTGTAGGTATCCACGCTGGAAAGCGCGTCATCGAGGACGAGAATTCGCGGGTTGCGGATGAGAGCGCGCGCAATCGCCGTCCGCTGCTTCTGGCCGCCGCTCAGGGTGATACCGCGCTCGCCCACCATCGTCTTGTACTGCTCGGGAAAGCCCTCGATGTCAGACGCAATGCTGGCGCCCTCGGCGGCGCGCCGCACCTCGTCGTCGCTGGCCTCCGCCGCGCCGAATGCGATGTTGTCGCGCACCGTGTCGCTGAACAGGAACGTCTCCTGCGGCACAAATCCAATGTTCCGTCGCAACGTCTCCAGTTTGTAGTCCGTGATCGGCCTGCCGTCGATCAGCACGCTTCCAGGCGGTGCGTCGTATACACGCGGAATCAGATTCACCAGCGTAGATTTTCCAGAGCCCGTGGGTCCCACAATGGCCAGGCTTGTCCCCGCCGGGATCGCCAAATTGACGTCGTGCAACACCTCCACCGGCCCCGACGTTTTCGCGTTGCCGTTGCCGGCCGCGTTCACCTGCGGTGCGCCGCTGTAGGCGAAACTCAGGTTGCGGAACTCGATCCGGCCTTCGATCGGCAGCTCCTGCGCCCCGGGCGCATCGGTCACCTCCGGCTGCTCGCGCATGATCTGGTCAATGCGTCCCAGTGACGCCGTGCCGCGCTGGAAAATATTGATCACCCAACCCAGCGCGATCACCGGCCAGGTGAGCTGCACCATGTACACCATGTACGCCACGAACTTGCCTGGCGTGATGTGCCCAAGCAGCACTTCGCGCCCGCCCATCCACAGCACCACCACCATCGCAGTGCCCAGAAGCAGTTCGAGCGTCGGCCACAGCATGCCCATCAGCCGGGCCAGCGGCAGGCTGCGCTGAATGTACTCGTCGTTCGCCGCCTCGAACCTGGCGATCTCGGGCGCCTCCTGCGCGTAGGCGCGAATCACGCGCACGCCGCTGAAGTTCTCCTGCGTATGCGCCGAGATTTCGCTGAACATCGCCTGGATGCGCTCGAAGCGCTGGTGAATCTGCGTGCCGAAGTACTGGATCACGATGCTGGCGATCGGCAGCGGCAGGAAGGCGTAGAGCGTGAGCTTGGGGCTGATCGCCACCATGAACACGAGCGCGCCCACGGTGAACACAATGGTGTTGGCGGTGTACATGATCGCCGGGCCGAGCAGCATGCGGACGGCGTTCAGGTCGTTGGTCGCGCGCGCCATGATGTCGCCGGTGCGCGTGCGCTGATAAAACGAATAAGACAATTGCTCCAGGCGCCGGAACAGGTCGTTGCGCAGGTCGAACTCCACCTCGCGCGAGATGCCGATCACAACCCACCGCGTCAGGAACTGGAAGATGCCCTTCGCCGCCGCCAGCGCGATCAGCAGCAGGGAATAGGTGACGATCTTCTGCTGCGTGATGCCCGACGTCAGGTCGTCCACCGCCCGCCGGATGACCTGCGGAAACAGGATCCATATCCCGTTCATCAGCAGCACCGACACGCCGCCCAGAACGTATCCCCAGATGTATTTGCGGAAGTAAGGCGCGAGTGGCTTCAGGCTCTTGAACATCGGATCAGTTGTCAGTTGCCGGTTGTCAGTCGCCGGTTCTGAACTTTGGATGATTTTAGCAATTGGCGGGATTCGAGTCTGTTTGCGGTTGCCGATGCGCCTTCGTGGCCTGCGTGCCCTTTGTGTTTTGCTCTCGCCTTCGACTTTACGTGAAACTCGAAGCGCGAAACGTCTTCCTATGTCGGCACCTTCAATGTCAGGTAGCCTCCGCCCAGCGCGAACAGAATGTCGGGCGACCAGGCCGCCAGCGCCGGCGGCAACTGGTTCACGTTACCCATCGCCTCGAACAACCCTGACGTCACCCAGTACACCACCGCGATGCCGATCGCGGTCGCCACGCCCGTCAAGGCGCCGCGCCGCCCGGCGGATAACGAGAAGGGAACCGCCAGCAACGCCATGACGAGCGTGATCAGCGGAAACGCCAGCTTTTTGTGGAGCTGCACCCGCAGTCGCACCACGTCGAAGCCGCTCTGCTGCAGGTCGTGGATGTACTGCTCGAGCTCGGTGTAGCTCATCTCCGACGACTGCTTCACTTCCTTCTTAAAGTACGTGGGCGGCTCGTTCAGCTCGGCGAAGGTGGCCACGTCGAACGTCTTGTACTCCTCAATTGCTTCGCCCCGGAAAGAACGCTGCCAGCCCTGCTCGAACACCCACTTGTTCAGCTCCGGCTCCCAGTGGGCGCGCGCCGCAAAGACCCGCCGCGTGATGGCGAACGTCCTGGGATCGAACTCGAACGCGGTGATGTTGCCGAAGCGGTTCCGGTCGGGATCGTAGAACTGGTAGTAGTAGATGGTGGAGTGCTCGCCAAAAATCCACTTGCGGTCCGGACGCAGATACGTCTGCGCGGGCTTCCCCTTGATTCGGTTGAAGAGCGTCTCCTGCCGCTTATTAAAGCGCGGCAGGTACAACTGGTCGAAGAAGAACAGCCCCGTCGCCAATACGGCGGCCACCACCAGCACGGGCACAATGACGCGGTAAATGCTGATGCCGGTCGCCTTCATGGCTGTGATCTCGTTGGCGCGCGCCATCAGCCCGAACGTCACCAGCACCGCGATCAGCACCGCCATCGGCGTCATCAGGTAGAGCATCGAAGGCAGCACGGTCAGCAGGTACTCGCCCAGCGTTGCCAGCCCGACGTCGTTTTTGAGCACGTCCTTGAAAATTTCAAAGAAGGTGAACACCAGGGTGAGCACCAGGAACGCGGACAGCACCATGCCCACGTATCCGGCGAACTCGCGGAGCACGTAGTCGTCCAGGATCTGCGGGAACTTGGTGCGCAGGAATCGCGCCCGGCGCATGGCCCGCTCCCAGGCACCGCCGCGTCCGGTCGTGGCCGGCGCCACGCGTGCTACCTGTTCGCGCAGCCACGCGGGGACGGCGCGCAGCCACGCCAGCTCCAGAGGACGCCGGTCGGTGTGCCACAGCAGCCACGCGCCGGCAACGACGAACACGGCGTTGGCCATCCAAACGCCCGGCGCCGGCGGAACCTTGCCCTGGCGCGCCAGCGCCAGCCCGGCGAGTGTGGCGAAGTAGTAGATGAACACCAGCGCGATGGTCAGCACGAAGCCGGTGCTCTTGCCGCCCTTGCGCGCCGAGAGTCCCAGAGGGATGGCAACCAGCGCCAGCACCAGGCACGCCGTGGGCAACGCCAGCCGGCGGTGAAACTCGATCTCGTACCAGCGCGCCTCCGCCGGCGACGAGCTGCGCGCCCGCCGCATCAGCTCGCTGGTCGGGAGCTCGGCCGTCGGCACCGTATCGCGCTCCTGCCGGTTCGAGCCGGGCAGCGGCAGCGGAATGTCGGTCGCCGAGAAGGTCGAGATGGCGTACTCATGCGGCGCCTTGAGCTGTGTCTCGTGCGTGGAGCCGTCTTCCAGATGCAGGCGCAGCGCCGGGCTGCCGTTCGCGGCAGCCGGCGCCCGGGCCCGCTGCTGCTCGGGCTGCTCGAGCGCGATGCCGTGACGCGCCAGCGTAATCTTGGGCGCGGCCGCGTCGCTCACGTCTGCCAGGAAGATGCCCTTCCACTCCGCCGCGCCGCGGCTCACCGTCGCGTCCTGCACATAAAGGACGTAGTTGTGCAGGTCTTCGTAAAAAACGCGCGGCTGCACTTCGAACGTCGCCTGCGAGCTCTTCAGCGATTCCTGCAGCTGCGTAAAGGCTGCCGCCGCCCGCGGCGCCACGTACAGGTTGTTCACCGAAGCCAGCAGCCACGCCGTGATCGCGAAGAGGGAAACAATCCGAACGAAGGCGCCCGTGCCGATCCCCGAGGCGCGCATCGCCGTGATCTCGCTGTCGGCCGCCAGCCGGCTCAGGCCCAGCAGGATCCCCACCAGCACCGCCAGCGGAATCGTCACGTTGAATGCCGCCGGCAGGGTGAACAGAAAGATTTCCGCCACGCTGCGCGCCGAGGCGCTGTTGCGCACCACCAGCTCCAGGATGCGGCCCACGTCGCGCATGAACACCACGAACGTGAACAGCGCCAGCCCGATCAGGGCGTGCGAGACCACCTCGCGCAGGATGTAGCGGGTAAGGATGCGCACTTAGGGCATAGTTTCAGGCCCGCCGGGGGGAAGTGCAAGCGTGGCGCCGTTTCGGCAGTGTCAGTCAGCCGCGATGGTCAGCGGCTTCAGCGTCAGGATGCCGTCGAAGGTTACGAAGTAGCACTCCACGCTGAGCCCGGGAAACCTTGATTCCAGCAACTCCGCGGCCCGCCCCAGGTCAATCTTGTGCCGCCCCTGCTCCAGCACCGGATCGCCGCCAAACGCCGCCAGTCCTCCATAGGTCGCGCAGTCGGAGTGACTCATCAACACCGCGCGCCGAGTCTGGTGTAGGCGTATGGACATCCGGAACTGCTCCAGGATGAACTCCTGCTCGAAGGGATTGCGCGGCGAAGCGAGCGTCCGCGCGCCGCCCGCGACCACGATCATGTCGGGCCGCAGAATCCCCTCGCGCTCCAGGAATTTGCTGACGACGCCGCGAAGACGCGCATCGAAGCAGCACAACACTGCCGCATCGGCCACGTACTGCTCCGTGGGCGAGTTGAAGTCGAGCACCTTGCGCATAGTGGTTCAGATTATAGAGAGGAACCCCCGGTTATCGCCGCCGCCATGAAGACCGGCCGTGCGGGTGCGCGCACCGCGCTTACTTTACTGATGATAATGCTACACCCGCGGCGCCACCAAGCCCGCCACGGCGCGCTCGCGGTTGAAGGATTTCCCGCTTGACAAACGGTGTGCTGTAACCGTATGGTTACGTCATTATGCGGAACCGTTCGGTTACGTATTCAACGGGCCGCCGCCGCGCTGCGCCCGGGCAGAGGGCGCTGGCCGCGGCCCCTGCCGCCGTCTTCGCCGCGCTCGCCGACCCAACCCGCTGCGCGGTGCTCGACCTGCTCCGCGCCGGCGCGCAACCGGCGGGGCAGATCGCGCGCCGCTTTCCCGTGTCTCGCCCGGCCGTCTCCAAGCACCTGCGCCAGCTCCGCCGGGCGCACCTGGTCGAGGAGCATCGTGCCGGACGCCAGCGCCTCTATCGTCTCAACCCCGAGCCGCTCAAGCTGGTCGATCACTGGCTGGAGTCGTACCGCACGTTCTGGAGCGCCAACCTGGCCAGCCTGAAGGCCTACGTGGAAGCCAACCCGGAATCGCACCCGGCGCGCCGCAAACGCCGCCGCGGAGATCTCTGATCCACAAAACGAAACCTCAACTCGAAAGGAAGAAGGGAAGAACGCCCATGAAACCGACCACCGCACTCGCCATCCTGGTCCTGGGAAGCGCCGCGTTCTGCGCGGCCGCCGACGCAAAATCCGCCGTCACCATCACGCCCGCGCAGGCCGCCTTCGAGCAGATGAAATCGCTCGCCGGCGAATGGCAGGGCAGGAACAGCAAGGGCCAACCGTCGCGCGTCACCTACCGCGTCGGCTGACTTGGCTTGCCTTTACAGACGAAGAGCTCCTTTCTGGCCTCGGCTGCCTCCGCGGCTTGCCATTCACCCTGCATCCAACGGTTTATACTGGGCACACGCATGTCCACCGCGCCCTCAAAAACGTTCTACATTGAGACGTTCGGCTGCCAGATGAACGCCCACGACTCGGAGAAGGTCGTGGGTACGCTCATCGAGCAGGGCTACCGACAGGTCGCGACCGTGGAAGAGGCCGGCCTGGTCTTCTACAACACCTGCTCCATCCGCGATAAGGCCGAGCAGAAGGTCTTCCACCGCCTGAACGACCACAAGCGCCTCCAGGCCGAGGGCAAGAAGTTCGCCGTGCTGGGCTGCGTCGCCCAGCAGGAAGGCGACAGGATTTTCGAGCGCGCGCCGCACGTCTCGCTGGTGTGCGGCTCGGCGTCGTACCGCAAGCTGCCCGAGATGCTCGTGCAGATCGAGGCAGGGAACTCGCGCGTCACCGGGCTGGACGACCGGCAGACCGACCAGACCTTCGAAACCGAGTTCACCGCGCGCACCAATCCGCACCGCGGCTACATCACCATCATCGAAGGCTGCGACAAGTTCTGCGCCTACTGCGTGGTTCCCTACACACGCGGCAAGGAGCGCAGCCGCACATCGGACTCGGTGCTCGCCGAAGCGCGCCGCATGGCCGGCCAGGGCTACACCGAGGTGCAACTCCTCGGCCAGAACGTGAATTCGTATCTCGATCCCAGCGGGCGCAAGTCGTTCGCCGAACTGCTGGCGGCGGTCGGGGAAGTCCCGGGCATCCGCCGCGTGCGTTTCACCACGTCGCATCCGCGCGACTTCACCCGCGACATCGTCGAAGCCATCGACGCCGTGCCTGCCGTCTGCAACCACGTCCACTTGCCGGTGCAGAGCGGATCGAACAAGGTGCTGCGCGCCATGCTGCGCCTCTACACCCGCGAGGAGTACCTGGAGCGCATCGCGTGGATCAAGGCCGCGCGCCGCGAGATCTCGCTGACCACCGACATCATCGTCGGCTTCCCCGGTGAAACCGCCGCCGACTTCGAAGAGACGATCGCGTTGCTGAGCGAGGTCGGCTACGACGGCATCTTCAGCTTCAAGTACTCGCCGCGCCCCAACACGCCCGCGCTCCAGATGCCCGACAGCGTCTCCGACGAGGTCAAGTCCGAGCGCTTGAACATTCTTCAGGCGCGGCAAAAAGACATCCAGCGGGAGCGCAATCTTCGCCACATGGGCGCGATCTATGAGGTGATGGTGGAGGGACACAATCCGGCCCGCGGCCAGTGGCTCGGACGCACGTCGCAGCACATGATGCTAAACTTCACCGCTCCCCCCGGCTCCGAGCCCGCGGTTGGCGATTACGTGGAGGCCAGGGTCACGGCAACCTTCCCCAACAGCCTCGCTGGAGAATTGGTGAGGCCGTAGCCTGGAAGGGGCGCGGCTTCCGCCGTGCCGATGCGAGCAGAGTTCTTGGGGACGCGGCGGGGGAGCGTAGCGACTGGGCGGCGGATCACTGCCGGGGCTTCCGCCCCGGGCAACGATGGAAGCGCGGGGCCTTGGCCCCGCGAACAGGAGCGTGCAGCAAAGGGGCTTTAGCCCCGGGGGCCAGGGAGTTCACGATGGAAGTCGAAATGAAAATTCGCGGCTTGATGATGGATCCGGTCACCAACATGCCCATCGTGATTCTCAAGGACACCAGCGGCGACGCCGTCCTGCCCATCTGGGTTGGCATCTACGAGGCGAATGCCATCGCCCTGGAAATCGAGAAGGTCGCCACGCCGCGCCCCATGACGCACGACCTCATCAAGAACGTGCTTACGGGCCTGGAGACGCGCGTCCACAAGATCGTGGTCAGCGAGTTGCGCGACGACACCTTCTTCGCCGTCATCTGGCTGGAGCGCGACGGCCGCATCATCAGCATCGACTCGCGCCCGTCGGACGCGCTCGCCCTCGCCCTGCGCGTCGATTGCCCCATCTTCGTCGCCGACGAAGTCCTCAAAACGAGCAAGAAGGCCGCCGAAGGCTCCGACCGCGTCTCCAGCGAAGAGCTCCGCAAGTGGCTCGAGAACCTGAACGACGAGGACCTGGGGCGATACAAGATGTAGTCGGCCGGGTCATCCGGTCGTTGAATATCGGACCAGTGTACCGACAGCAACGGCTGGATCGGGTTCAATGGCCCGATGCCCCGATGTTCAATCAGCCGGTATGCCTGATCCCTCCACCCAGCTCCAGCACCTCTACGCCGCCGGCTTCGACCTCCAGACCTTCGAGCGCTTTCCGCGGGCCGTAGGGGTGACAAGAGGGAATTGCATTGCCCTCGTCGAAGCCACACCCGAGGGCTTGCGGCTGATCGGTACGCCCGGCTGGCGCATGGGCGGCGCCGCCGGCGGCACGCTGGGCGTTCTGGTGGAGCGGGACGGCCGCCAGGTCTTCCAGGCCAAGCAGGAAACGGTCGAGGCCACTGCTGAGCGGCTGGCTGAACTCGCCGGGTTTCGCGCCGACCTGGAAAAAGCCCTATTGCCGTCGCCTTGAGGAGGCGCGCGACCGCGAAAACAGCCGCGTTTCGGTTCATTAACATAATATCCGTTATCGGACATGCGCCGCCCAGGGACCCTGCCCGTTATGTCCTCACGCGCAAGGGTAAGATCTCACCGCAGGTGCGGGTCCGCAGGCAGCCCTAGCGTTCCGCCTCAGCAGGGTTCTCAACCGCCACCTCGACCACCATCACGTTCCTCTGGAAGTCGAACCAGCTGTGGACCTTCAATGGCGGTGTAGACCCGCAGTCGTGCCTGGCGGCACGGACCTGATCGCGCATGGCCTCGGCGGTCGGGGTCTGGACTTCGTAATCGAGCTTCTTCCAACGTCCCATCACGGCCTCCTGGGATGCGCCTGGCTGCGCCTGCCGTGCTGGATCGCAACCTGCCTGCCAACACTAACTCGCTTATTTTCTGAGGGTATGCGCAGGGGATGAAAGCAATCTTTACGCAAGCTCAGGAGTTTTTTCGCGCTTTCCCGCATATTGGGAGAGACCCAGGCCCGCGTAACCGAACTACCCCGCTCACCGCTCCAGCAGCACAACCTTGGGGTGAAACAGCGTCCCGGCCACGCGGCTGGCGATGGCGATGATCTCGGCCTGCCCGCGGAAGACCTTGACCAGCGGCGCCTTCGACAGCTCCGGCAGATTGACGCTTTGTCCCGTGCTAATGCGCGCCACGTGCTCCTCGTTCGCCGTCACCGACGGCATGGCCGGCAGCACGCGCCGCGGGTGAACGAACAGGGAATCCAGTTCCCGGCCGCTGTCGTCGACGCGATTGCCGCGCGTGTCCTCGTCGTCGCGAGCATTGCCGGCGATGCGCTGCGCCGCCTCCGCCACCTGGGCCACCTGTTCAAGCGTGCGCGCGTCCGCCAGCGTAAACTCGGCCACCCGCGTGCGCCGCAGCGACGCCAGATGTCCGCCGCATCCCAGCTCCTGTCCCAGTTCGTGCGCGATCGATCGCAGGTACGTTCCGGACGAAACCGCCGCGCGGAAACGCACGCGGTCGCCCTCCACGCCGAGCACCGCCAGCTCGCTCACCTGCACCTGCACCGGCTTCAGCTCCACGTCCTTCTTCTTGCGCGCCAGCTTGTAGGCCGGCACGCCGGCAATCTTCTTGGCCGAAAACGGCGGCGGCATCTGCTCGATTGTGCCGCGAAACTTCCCTGCCGCCGTTTCCACCTCGTCGCGCGACACGCTCACCGCCCGCGTTTCGCCCACCGCATCGCCGGCCGCGTCATAGGTATCGGTGGCAAATCCCAGCCGGATCTCGCCCTCGTACGCCTTCTCGGCGGCGGTGTAGAACTGCGCCAGGCGCGTCATCCGCCCGACGACCAGCGGCAGAACGCCGGTCGCCATCGGATCCAGCGTCCCCAGGTGGCCCACGCTGCGCTCGCCGAGCAGCTTGCGCACGCGGCTCACCACGTCGTGCGACGTCATCCCCGCCGGCTTATCGATGACCAGGAAGCCATTCATCATTTACGATTTGACTGCGCCATTGACGATTCTAGCCGCAGGCCACCTGCTTCCTCTCTGCGGTCTTCAAATCGTAAATCGCAAATCGTAAATCCCAAGTCCCTCATGATTCCCATCCGCGACGACGCGCCGCGCACCGAGACGCCCTGGGTAAACTTCTTCCTCATCGGGATCAACACCCTCGTCTTCCTCTTCGAAGTCGCGCTCGATCCGCACGCGCGCTCCGTGCTCATGTTTCAATTCGGCGTCGTGCCCGCCAACGTCACCGGGCTGCTGGCCGGCGCGCGCCACGCCAGCGCCGAGGCCGCCCTGGTGCCCATCTTCACCTCCATGTTCCTGCACGCGAGCTGGCTGCACCTGATCGCCAACATGTGGGCGCTCTACATTTTCGGTGACAACGTGGAAGACCACCTGGGACACACGCGTTACCTGCTCTTCTATCTCGCCGCCGGCGTTCTGGCGTCCATCGTGCACACGCTCTTCAACCTGAGCTCCGCCATTCCCAGCGTCGGCGCCTCGGGCGCCATCGCCGGCGTGATGGGCGCCTACTTTCTGCTCTACCCTTCCGCGCGCGTCCTTACGCTGGTTCCCTTCTTCTTCATCTATTTCGTCTGGCTCCCGGCCTGGCTCGTCCTCGGGTACTGGTTTTTGGTCCAGTTCCTCTCGGGCGCCTCAACGGCCGTCGCCTACACGCAGGAGAGCGGAGGCGGCGTCGCCTTCTGGGCACATGTCGGCGGCTTCGTTGCCGGCGCGCTCATGATTAAGCTGTTTCCAGCCCGGCCGAAGCGGTATCGGTATTACGGCTGGCAGTAGTTCTCAGGCAATGCAAATGAAAAAATGCGAAGCGGATACTCTGCCGGGGTCTTCATTTTGCATTTTGCATTGTTTGAATTGCCCGCAGCCGCGCCCGCGTCTTCGCCACAAAAGCGCTGTCCGTCAGCGACTCCAAATTGATCTCCACGTTCGCCGCCGCGCCCTCGATCGCCGCGCGCGCCAGCGACGACGCCACCGTCAGGTCGCTGGCCATCTTCGGATTCGTGATCTGCCGCAGCTTTTCGACGAGCAGCAGCACTTCCCTGCCGCGCTCAGCCACGCCCAACGGCGTCTCAGACGCGCGGCGCGTTGCCGCCTGGATCGCCGCTTCGCCCGCCGCCGGTTCTTTGGTCTTCGCTTCCTTGAGGGCAGCCATCACCGCGCCGTAGGACGCGGCGTCGGCGTCCACTGCGGCCTTGAACTCTTCGCGTAGCTGCGCCAGGCGCGCGATCGCATCGCTCAATTCGCGCTCGAACTGCACATAATTCTTCTTGCCGCGCGACATGGCGGCGACCATGTGCGCCAGCGCGGCGGCCATCGCACCCGCGGCCGCTGCTGCGCTGCCGCCGCCGGGAGTTGCCGTGGGTGCCGCCAACTGCTCCACGAACGGCTCAAGGCCGGCGCGCAGTCCACCCACGGCCATCTTGCCGCCCATCACCGCCGCCAGGCGGTTCTCCAGGATCAGCGAGCTGTCGAAGTTCTCCACCTGCAGGAACCACTCCGCTGCGTCTTCCAGCGCCCGCTTGGGGATGAGCCCCACGATCTCGCTCGACAGCGGCTGCACGCCGTAGCGCTGCGCCTCGCGCCGCACGTATTCGAAGACGCGCGCGATCGGCGTCTGCTCGAAGTCGGTCAGGTTCATCGAAACCTGGGCCAGCCCGCGCACGCTGAATCCCGCCGCTTTCACGTAGCGCAGTCCGCCGGAAGAAAACCGCGTCGCCCGGGCGACCTTCTTGGCGATCTCCACGTCCCCCGTGTTCAGAAACACGTTGTATGCGATCAGAAATTTCCGCGCCCCGACCACCGTCGCGCCTGCCGTCGGATGCAGCTTTGCCTCGCCGAAATCCGGACGGCGCGCCGGGTTTTTCGGCACCTCGTCGCGCAGGCCCTCGAACTGCCCGCGGCGGATGTTCTCCAGGTTCTGCCGCTCGGGCGTCGTCGCAGCCGCCTCGTACAGGTACACCGGCACGCCGCAGCGCTTCCAGATCTGCTCGCCCACGTGCCGCGCGATCGCCACGCAATCTTCCAGGGTCAGGCCCTCGATGGGAATGAACGGCACCACGTCGGCGGCGCCCATCCGCGGATGCGCGCCGGTGTGCTTGGTCAAGTCAATCAGCTCCGCCGCCTTGCACACGCCGCGGATCGCCGCCTCGGCCACCGCGTCACGCTCGCCCACCAGCGTGATCACCGAGCGGTTGTGATCGGCGTCCATTTCGCGGTCGAGCAGATACACGCCGTCCATCTTCATCGCCGCGATGATGGCGTCAACTTTGGCCGCATCGCGGCCTTCGGAAAAATTGGGAACGCACTCAACGAGGGTGGACATGGGAATGAACCGGCAAGAATAGCAGTTCTGGAGGCCGAACCTTCACGCTCGGCGGGCGAGCACCGGCACAAAAGGCATCTCGGCTTGAAGCGAAACTCGAAACGCGAAACCCAACCCCTAAAAACCTATTTCTTCTTCCCCGATCTGCCGTTCCAGAAGATCAGCCCCACGCGTCCCTGGATAAAGTTCAGGCCCGGGTTCGGCAGTTGCAGGCTGGCGTTGGAGATGTGTACGTAGCGGATCGCCAGGTCGAGCTTCTTCGCCTCGCCCAGCGGGACTTGAAACCCGACCGATCCCTGTGGACTGAAGTTCACCGTGTTGATCCCGGGTGGAACGTTTTTCGGCGTGAACAGCGCGCCGCCCGCGATCTCCACGTAAGGCGTGTACTTGCCGATGAAGTTCCACTTCAGCACCGCGCCGTTGAAGCCGCCGCCGTAGGTGTTGTTGTTCACGCCGGGCTGCCACAGGTACTGCACCGGCACGACGTCGAACGCGTATTCGAAGTTGCCGCGCAGGGGGCCGCGCCCGTGCGGGCCGAACACGATCCAGCCCAGGCGCACGCCCGTGCTGATCATCGAGGTGTCGGCGGAAAATCCGCCGCTGATGCCGTGTCCGCCAGACGTCCACACGCCGAACTCGCGGGCGCCGCGCCCGAACTCGCCGATGTTCTGCGCCCACGCACACGGGCCGAACAGCAACATAAAAAGGAAAGCTTTTTTCATGTATGAAGGAATTTATCAGGCTCGCGCCGCGCGATGTGAGCGAAATCCGCAGGCGTTCCGCCAGTATCACTCTTTGCGGGGTCGTCCTGAGCCCGCGTTGGTTGCGGGACCAGGACCCTGTGCACTGTACTCCCAGCGACAAAAAAACGCGGGCGCCTTTCCGCCCGCGTTGCGTCCTGGCTGGGCCGGCAGCCGAGGACCGATGGCGCTTCTAGCTCGCCACTTCCTCCAGCTGCTTCGCGTCCACGTCGAAGTTGGAGTAGACGTGCTGCACGTCGTCGTGGTCTTCCAGCGCCTCGATCAGCCGAATCATGTTCCCGGCCTGCTGCCCCTCGAGCTTGATGTAGTTCTGCGGCACCATCGTCACTTCGGCGGCCACGGTCGGGATGTTCTGGCCCTTTACCGCCGCGAGTACGCCCTCGAAGCTGCCCGGATCGGTCAGGATTTCCCAACTCTCGCCGTCATCGCGCAGGTCTTCCCCGCCCGACTCCAGCACAATGTTCATCAGCGCGTCTTCCGGTGCCGCCGACTTGGGCACCACGATCGAGCCCTTCTTGTGGAACATCCACGCCACCGCGCCCGCCTCGGCCATGTTGCCGGCGTTTTTGGTGAACACGTGCCGGATCTCGCTCACCGTCCGGTTGCGATTGTCGCTGGAAATCTCCACCAGCACGGCCACGCCGCCCGGGCCATAGCCCTCGAGCGAAAACTCTTCGTAGGTGGCGCCGGGCAGCTCGCCCGTTCCGCGCTGGATGGCGCGCTTGATGTTGTCGGCCGGCATGTTCTCGGCCTTGGCCGCCGCCACGGCCGTGCGCAGGCGCGGGTTCTTGTCCGGGTCGCCCCCGCTCTTGGCCGCCATGGTGATTTCCTTGATCAGGCGAGTAAAAATCTTGCCGCGCTTGGCATCCAGCGCGCCCTTTTTATGCTTGATGGTGGCCCATTTTGAGTGGCCAGACATGACGAAACCCCTTTTTTCGCGCGGACCTACGGCGCGCCAGCGGAAGGATGTTGAAGACGGAATTATAGCATTTACGATTTAGGATTTACGATTCGAAAGAGACTGCCGAAGGGAAAGCCCTTCCAACGATGGTGTTCAATTCCGCAGTTCGGCCGTTCTCATAATTCGGTAGTGGATGACCTGATTTCCGGTCACGAGTCTGACTGCTATGCGCAACCTCTCCCTCCAGGAACTCGACGCCGCCGCCCGCCTGGTCCATGGCGTCGTCCCGCCCACACCGCAGTATCGCTGGCCGCTGCTGGCCGAGCGATTGGGACACGAAGTGTGGGTGAAGCACGAAAATCACACGCCGCTGGGCGCCTTCAAGGTTCGCGGCGGCATTACTTACTTCGACGAGCTGCGTCGCAATCACCCCGAAGTCCGCGGCGTGATCGTGGCCACCCGCGGCAATCATGGACAGTCCATCGCTTTCGCCGCGCGCCGCAACCGCATGAACGTCGTCATCGTCGTGCCGCACGGCAACAGCGTGGAGAAAAACGCCTCCATGCGAGCGCTCGGCGCCGAACTGATCGAGCACGGACACGACTTCCAGGCTGCACTGGAGCACTCGCACGCGCTTGCCGCCGAGCGCCAACTGCACGTCGTTCCGCCATGGCATCCGGCCCTGGTCCGCGGCGTCGCCAGCTACGGACTGGAGTTGTTCCGCGCCGCTCCCGGACTCGACGTGGTCTACGTTCCCATCGGCCTGGGTTCAGGCATCTGCGGAATGATGGCCGCGCGCGACGCGCTGGGCGAGAAAGCGAAGATTGTCGGCGTTGTCGCCAGCGCCGCGCCCGCCGTCGCGCTTTCCTTCGCGCAAAAGAAGCTCATCGAGCGCGACTGCACTACCCGCATCGCCGACGGCATGGCCTGCCGCACCCCCGACCCCGACGCCCTTGAGTGGATGCACCGCGGCGTGGAACGCATCGTCGAAGTCACCGACGACGAAATCGAGGCCGCCATGCGCGCCCTCTTCAGCGACACGCACAACGTCGCCGAAGGCGCCGGCGCCGCCTCGGTCGCCGCCGCCATGCAGGAGCGCGACCGCAACCAGGGCAAGCGCGTCGCCGTTGTCCTCACCGGCGGCAACGTGGACCGCGACGTTTTCGTCCGCGTCCTCGGCGCAGGACAATCCCTCACCGCGGAAAATATGCTCACCGCCGATTCACGCGGATGAACCGGGATTCCAGTCGATAGTGGATAGTGAAAAGTGAATGGCAACACCGCGATTTCCGGGAGTGACTCAGCCCTTGCTGTCCACTACCCACTATTCACGATCCACTTCCGTTCGGTTCAAGTCCTTTCCCTCGCCTTCGCCCGGAACGCATACACCACGGCCAGCAGCGGCGGCGCCAGCAGCACGCCCCAGAACGGAAACAGGAACCCCAGCACAATCGGCGCCAGGATTGACGCCCATATCGGCACCCGTGCCGTCCGCTTCATCAGGTACGGCTGCAACACCAGCCCATCCACGACCACGATCACGGCAAACACCATCAGCAGGTAGATGAACCGCATCCATCCCGCATCCGATGCGTCGGGCGCTGCAACCTCGGTCACCAGCAGGGTGAACGCCGGTCCGATGATCGCCAGCGTCGGTCCGATGTTGGGGACAAACTGGAACAGCCCGCCCAGCACGGCCCACAGCGGCGCCAGCGGCACGCCGATCATCAGCAGCCCCACCAGCCACATCGCCGCGACGGCGAGAGCGTCCTGGCAGGTCGCGACGAACCAGTTCTTCAGCGCGCCGCCCGCCGTCCGCACGTGCGACGAAAAACGCTGCTCGGTCCACGGTTGCGCTGCGGCGCCATTCGGCGCCGGCGCGGCCGGAACGTTGGGCATCTGCGGCCCAACGGGCCGCGGCAGATTGGAGGCGGGTTCAGGCACAGGCGCGAAACCGTTTGTCCGTTATGACGAATGAATACAACATTAGATGCGCGCCGCACCGAACTGCACCGTGACTTTCACGTTGTGCTTGCCGCCGGCCTGCACCTCCACCGGGGTTCGCAGCAACCTCGGGCTCCGAATGCGCCAACATGGTCAAAGACTTTGGCGCTATACTGAAAACACATTCCTGATGCGGAGCCGGCGATGAAATTTGGCGTGCTCGTCTTCCCCGGATCGAATTGCGATCACGACGCTTACCACGTCGTGGGCCAGGTCGCGAAGCAGCCCGTCAGCTTTCTCTGGCACGAGTCGCACGACCTGGAGAATTCCGACGTCATCATCGTCCCGGGCGGCTTCGCCTACGGAGACTACCTCCGCACCGGCGCCATCGCCAAGCTCTCGCCCGTCATGGAAGCGGTAAAGCAGTTCGCCGACTCCGGCGGCCTCGTGCTCGGCATCTGCAACGGCTTTCAAATTCTGTGCGAATCGGGCCTGCTGCCCGGCGCGCTCATGCGCAACGCCGGCCTGAAGTACGTCTGCAAGTTCGTGAACGTGCGCGTGGAATCCGCCGAGACGCCCTTCACCGCCGCCTGCCGCGAGGGTGAAGTGCTGCGCATCCCCATCGGACACATGGAAGGCAATTACTTCTGCGACGAGGAAACGCACACGCGGCTCACCCGCGAACGCCGCATCATCTTCCGTTATTCGACGCCCGAGGGTCAGATCAACGCAGCCGCCAATCCCAACGGCTCGCTCGACAACATCGCCGGCATCTGCTCGGAAGGACGTAACGTCGTCGGCATGATGCCCCACCCCGAGCGCGCCAGCGAACCGCAGCTCGGGTCGACGGCAGGTTTCAAGATCTTCGAGTCCGTTGTCGGCTCACTGGCCAAAGCCTGAAAACCCAGGTTCCCGTTTCCCGTTGTGCGTCCCGATCGCTGCCGGCGAGCACTCTTGCATGGCAGTTGCGGGGTCCTCGGCCACCGGCAATCACCACGCCCGGTGTGACGCAGAGCGCCCTCGCGTGCGGTATACCACGAGCTTCAGCCGGAACATTCAGTGTTGTCATCCTGAGCGGAGCGCGAAGCGCGCAGTCGAAGGATCCCTACCCGCACCACCGCTCATCGGGCAGCAGGTGGCGCGGACGCCCTCGTCCGCGCCTGCCCCGAACAGACACATCGCGCGAGCAAACATTCCACCAACCACCGCCCGTGTGCACGCGCGCGACCTCGCCCGCGCCGACAGCCGAAGCGCTAGCCGACCGCTCCAGCAGTGCTATCATCCCCGCCCAACACGCCGAACATTTCCGGGTCTGAAGCTTGCGCTAGTTCTCGTCTACATCACCGGCCTAAGGCCGGTGCTCCTACCGAAAACCTACCAGCCCTGTCCTAGTCGTAATACTCCAGCCCCAAGTGCGTGATCAGCTCTTCCCCGCGCAGGTGCCGCAGCGTGTTCTTCAGCTTCATCAACTGAATGAACAAATCATGTTCGGGATACAGCCCCGGCGCGGTCATCGGTGACTTGAAGTAGAAGCTCAGCCACTCCTGGATTCCCATGCGCCGCAGACCGCAGCGCTGCGCCAGGTCGAGGAACAGCACCAGGTCGAGCACGATGGGCGCCGCCAGGATCGAGTCGCGGCACAGGAAGTCCACCTTGATCTGCATCGGGTACCCGAGCCACCCGAAAATGTCGATGTTGTCCCAACCCTCTTTGTTATCACCGCGTGGCGGGTAATAGTTAATGCGGACCTTGTGAAACATGTTGCCGTACAGCTCGGGATAAACCTGCGGCTGCAGAATGTGCTCCAGCGCGCCCAGCTTTGACTCTTCCTTCGTCTTGAAGCTTCCCGGATCGTCCAGCACTTCGCCGTCGCGATTCCCCAGAATGTTGGTCGAGTACCAGCCCGAGAGCCCCAGCATGCGCGCCTTGAACGCCGGCGCCAGCACCGTCTTGATCAGCGTCTGCCCGGTCTTGAAGTCCTTGCCGCAGATCGGAATATCGTTCTTGCGCGCCAGGTCAATCAGCGCCGGGATGTCGGTGGTCAGGTTGGGCGCGCCGTTGGCGAACGGCACGTTCTCCTTCAGCGCCGCATAGGCGTAGATCATCGAGGGCGAAATGTCCTGGTGGCTCTTGTCCAGGCCCTGCTCGAAGTTCCGGATCGAGGAGTGCACCTCGCCCGGCTGCAGAAAAACCTCGGTCGAGCCGCACCAGATCATCACCAGCCGCGCCGCGCCCGAATTCTTGCGAAACTCGCGGATGTCCTGGCGCACCTGCTCAGCCAGGTCGCGCTTGGTGCGCCCGCGCTTCACGTTCGGCCCGTCGAGCTTCTTCACGTAGTCCTGGCTGAAAACGGCGGTGCGCGGCTTGATGGACGACAGCAGCGGTTTCACCTTCTCCAGCATCGAGCGCTCCAGCACGCCCGCATTCAGCGCCGACTGGTACATATCGTCGCGATAGATGTCCCACCCGGTGAACACCATATCTTCCAGCCGCGCCAGGGGGACGAAGTCCTTGATCTTCGGAGAGCGGCCCTCGGTGCGCTTGCCGAGGCGAATGGTTCCCATCTGGGTCAGCGATCCGATGGGCGCCGCAAATCCCCGGCGTATCGCCTCCACGCCGGCGACGAACGTGGTCGCTACTGCCCCCATGCCGGGCATCATCACGCCCAGCCGGCCCGCCGCGGGCGCTATGCTCTCGGCCGCGCGCCCCGGCGCCGCCTTCAACACCGCGGCCGCCCGGCGACGCACCGCCTTGCGTGGCCGCGACTTCCTCTTGACCTTCGCCATTCCCGGCACTTCCCTTCTTGCTCACCGAGCGAATTGCAAACCGGCTATCTTCTCAGAAAAAACATGGGTGTTCAAACGCCTCGCACGACCACAGATGTGGGTGCCCCACCCTTTTCCCGGGTCGCCCTTTGCCCCGGAAAGGGTGGGCCACGATGCCGTCCACGCCATGCAGCCCTGCACGAGCCGCTAGAATGTCCCTATGAAGCGTCGTTTCACCCTGATCGCCATCCTCGTCATCGGCGCCATTGCGACGGCCCAAACCGCCAGGACCCAGCGCCGCACGCCCGCGGCCAGGCGGTCCGCACCGCCGCCCACGCAGGTTCGCGAAACTCCCGAGCAGGACAAACTCGCCATCAAGTACCTGCACGACGCCGACATCAAGGCCTCGCTCGCCTACGACGTGGACGCCCTCTCCGCCCTCTGGACCGATGACATCGTTGCCATCCCGCCCAACCATGCGCCGATCACCGGCCGTGTTGCCAACCTGGAGTTCCTCCGCGCCGGCGAGAAAGAGATGGACCGGATGGAAGTCCTCGGTTACAGCGAGGACTGGCAGGAAGTCAACGTGCTCGGCGATACCGCCGTCGAGTGGGGCACCATCTCCGGTCGCCTTCGCCCCATCGAAGCCGGCGCTAAGGAGATCGAGTACAAGTACAACGTGATGCGCGTCCTCAAGAAGCAGCCGGACGGCGCCTGGCTCGTCGCGCGCAGCATCTGGAACGATGCGAATCTACCCGCGACGCCGCCCACCCCGCCTGCCGCGCCCGCTCCCGAAAAGATGCCACGGTAAGGGAGAAGTCCGTCAGTCTGCCAGTCGATCAGCGCCAACCATTCATCGCTGACAGGCTGACGGCCTGAAAGACTGACGGACCCGCCTACGCCTCCACGGCCCGTATCCGGTGCTTCCACCGCGTCCACACGAACCACACGACGCCGAAAATGATCAGCGCCGCGATTACCGCGTCAAAGCGATGGAACCACATCTTCAGCCGCGGATCCGAGTCCCAGCGCTCGCCCAGCTTCAGCCCCACCCACGCCAGCCCGAGACACCAGGGCCACGACCCCAGAAACGTGTACACATGGAACCTCCCCTGCGGCATGCGCGCAATCCCCGCCGGCAGCGCGATGAACGTGCGGATCACCGGCAGCAGCCGCGAAAAAAACACGGTCGCCGATCCCCAGCGCTGAAAAAAGCGGTCGGCCATATCGAGCTCGGTCTTGCTCAGCCAGATGTACCGCCCATACTTTTCCACCAGCGGACGCCCGCCGTGATACCCCACCCAATACGCCACCCACGAGCCCAGGTTGCACCCCAGGGCGCCCGCCGTCGCCACCCACCACAGGTTGAAGCGCCCCGTGTACACCAGGTATCCGGAGAACGGCATGATGATCTCGCTGGGCAGCGGTATGCACGCCGACTCAATCGCCATCAGCAGGACAACGCCGAAGTATCCAATCGAGGAAATGACGGCGATGATGTAAACGGCGAGGAAAGCGATGATTTTCCCGATCACGCAGCCAGTGTAACTGAGAGTCTCGACAGGCTGACCAAGCCCGCGCCCCGAAAAACACCCCTCGGGCGCGATATCGGTGGAAGCGCGGGGCTTTAGCCGCGCGAACCAGAAAAGAAAAACCGGGGCTTCAGCCCCCGGTCCTCAAGTCGGCACTCGCCGCCCGGTCCTAGAAGTCCTGCGAATCCTGCGTGAACGTATACCCCGGCAGTGTAGCGCCGTCCGTGGTCTTGCTCACCTTGACGCGCACAGTGTCGGTTGTGGCCGCATTCGCCGTGGCCACGCGCAACACCGCGTACTGGTTGAAGACCTCGTTGTAGAGCTTGGTCACCAGGAAATTCTGACCGCTCGAATCCTGCCGCCAAACCTGGCCGAGTTGGATGGATTTCACCGACATCGCTAGGAAGGTTAACGGCCTTGCCCGTTTGCGTCAACGCCTGTTGCGTCCACGGCTGCCGCCGCCCGTTCCCGCCGCTTCTGCCTCCGCGCGATGGCGCGGTGCACCACCGCCAGCGTCAGCCCAACCGCCGCCGTCACCAGCGCGAAAGGAAACAGCGTGACGAACGCCAGCACCAGGCCGATCGGGTTCGCCGTCGGGTCGCGATGCAGCAGGAACCACCACTGGAACGGGATCACAACGACGACCAGCAGCAGCGCGATCATCCCCACCGAGAGCAGCAGGTACGCCACCCACTTCAGCAGCCGCATCACCTCGCCGCCTCGGACGGCGGCAGCTTGCCCTCGAGCAGCCCAGCCAGCGCGTCCGCCTTCACCCGCACGCCCACGTAGAAGTGCCCGAACAGCGCGTACTCGGCGCTCACCTGGTCGAAGCGCATTTCGTAGATCAGCTTTTTGAAGTCCACCGGCTCGTCGGCGAACAGGTCCACGCCCCACTCCCAGTCGTCGAAGCCGATCGAGCCTGAGATGATCTGCTGCACCTTGCCAGCCCACCGGCGTCCGACTCTGCCGTGCTCCTCCATCTGGCGCTGGCGCTCGTGGATGTCGAGCGTGTACCAGTTCTTCTGCTCGCCGCGCCGCCGGTCCATCGGATAGAAGCAGATGTAGCGCGCGCCGGGAATCTTGGGAAACAGCCGCGGCGCCATTGCTTCCCGCTGCCGCGCCAGCGTTTCCTCCACCGCCGCGTTCCACTCCGGCGAATGCGGCGCCACGCCCTTCTGCGCCAGCTCGGTGAAGAGCTTCACCGATGAGTCGTAGAGCCCCAACTCGATCACCGACAGGTACGACGACACCGGCTCGAGGAACTCGTTCAGTCCAACCGCCGCCAGCCGCAGCTCGAGCTGCTTGAGTTCGGCGAACGTTGGCCGAAAGTGCACCAGCAGCAGGTCGCCCTTGTGTCCCAGCAGGCTGTAAAGCGCCGTTGTGCCCTCGGCCTCCATCGGCGCCAGCGCCGCGGTCACCGCATTGAGAATGCGGGGCCGGTACTTGGCATTGAGTTGCCGCCACGCACTCCAACGGAAGCGGAACATCTGGTGCAGGACGCCGGAGCCCTCAAGCGTGAGCGGGACCTGCGCGAGATCAGTCTTGGCGGCGGACCTGGCCGGCAGCGGCGAATTCACGTTCACAGTTTACAGTTAACAGTTCGCAGTTTCACGAGGTGCACGCATGCCGTCGTCTCCTTCGTGCTACCTTGGTGTCCTTTGTGGTTGGCTTTTGATTTTCCAGGAGGGCAAGCACCCATGCCGCGCGGAACCGGCCCGCGACAACCCCGCTGGGCCAAGCAGGGATACAGGATCACCCGCCCGCCCGCGCGCGCGAAAGTGCAGCCAAGGCCCGCACCCAGGCCCGCTGCACGCGCCGCCAAAGGCCCCGCCAAGTCCACAAACGCCAGGTACAACCCCACCGGCCGTGCCCGCGTGGCCGAGATCATCCGCCGCCTCGACGCCACCTACCCCGGCGTCACCTGCGCGCTGCAACATCGCAACTCCTGGGAGCTGCTGGTCGCCACCATCCTTTCGGCGCAGTGCACCGACGAGCGCGTCAACAAGACCACGCCCGAGCTGTTCGCGAAATATCCGACCGTCCAGGACTTCGCCCGCCTCCAGCCCGAGCAGCTCGAGCCCGATATCCGCTCCACCGGCTTCTTCCGCAACAAATCGAAATCGCTGGTCGGCGCGGCGAAAAAACTCGTTGCCGAATTCAACGGCGAAGTCCCGCAAACCATGGAAGAGCTGCTCACTCTGCCCGGCGTCGCCCGCAAGACCGCCAACGTCCTGCTCGGCACCTGGTTCAGGAAGAACATCGGCGTGGTCGTCGACACGCATGTGACCCGCATCTCGCGCCGCCTCGAACTGACCAAGAACGACGACCCCGGCAAAATCGAGCAGGACCTGATGCGCGTCATCCCGCAGGAGCGCTGGACCGACTTCTCCCACCAGGTCATTCATCACGGGCGCAAATTCTGCATCGCGCGCAAACCCAAATGCGCCGAGTGCCCGCTGGAAGACCTCTGCCACGCCGCCGATAAGACCTGGAGCACGGTCGAGATCCACAAATCGGCCAGGCCTTGACCGGCCACGGCCTGTGTTGGACGCGGGCGGCCTCGCCCGCGTCCCGTGCCGACCGGCTAGAATGAACCTTCACGCATGCGAACCCTCACTCTCCTCCTGGTGACCCTCATGGCAACCGAAGTCCTCTCCCAGCCCAAGCCCGCGCCGCAACCCGCCGCCCCGCTGCAAGCCATCACCGACCCCAGGCAGCTCTCCGGTCACGGACGCCTCGGTGTGCACCGCATCGCGCTCGAGCAGCTCTACCGCACGCGCATCGTCGGCGGCTCGGCCTGGTCGCCCGACGCGAAGCAAATCGCCTTCATCACCAACATCAGCGGACGCGCCAATCTCTGGCTTGTCCCGTCCGCCGGCGGATGGCCTACGCAGCTCACCGCCAGCGACCAGCGCCAGGCCTCGCCCGCCTGGTCGCCGGACGGCAAATGGATCGCCTACATCTCCGACTTCGACGGCAACGAGCAGTGGGACATCTTCATCGTCTCGCCCTCGACCGGTGTGGTCGACAACCTCACCAACAGCTCCGCCGTTTCTGAAGAAGCGCCCGCCTGGTCGCCTGACGGCGCGAAGATCGCCTACCAGCGCAAGCCGAAGGACTCGCCCACCTACGAAATCTGGACGCTCGACCTGCTCTCGCGCCAGCCCGTCGCGGTCACGAACAACACGCCGAAGGACCTGGGCAACTTCGACCCTATCTGGTCGCCCGACGGCAAGCGCATCGCCTACACGCAGACGCACGCCGCCGGCAAAGACTCCAGCGTCTTCATCGCTGACCTCGCCGCCGGCACGCACACCAACCTCACGCCGCACGATGGCGAAAAAATCCACCAGGCCGTCGCCTTCTCGCCGGATGGAAAGCAGCTCCTCATCACCTCAAACGCACTCAACGGCCACGAAAACGTCGCCTTGCTCGACATCACCACAAAAAAACTTGCCTGGCTCACCCGCGACAAATGGGAGACGCAGGCCTCCGGCTTTTCCCCCGACGGCAAGCGCGTGCTCTGGACCTCGAACGTTGACGGCATGACCGACGCCGTCCTCCACGACCTCGCCACGCACGCGTCGCGCCGCGTGCCGCTTGACGCCGGCGTCAACACGCACGGCGGCTCCGAGTCGCCATTCTCCCGCGACGGCTCGCGCCTGCTGCTCTACCACAACGGTCCTGACGCGCCGAACGATCTCTGGACGTACGATCTGGCCGCCAACCGCACCACCCAGATCACCCACTCACTCTTCGGCGGTGTGCGCACGCAAGACATGGTCCGCCCGCAGCTGGTGCACTACCCGAGCAAAGACGGCAAGTTCACCATCTCCGCCTTCGCCTACGTCCCCTGGAACCTGAAGCGCAACAGCGAAACCGGCGCCATCGTCTACGTGCATGGCGGCCCGCAGTCGCAAACCGTGAACTCGTTCAACCGCATCGTTCAATACCTCGTGAACCAGGGATACGTCGTTATCGCGCCCAACTATCGCGGCTCAACCGGCTACGGAAAGGAATTTCAGGACGCCAACCGCTTCGACATGGGCGGCGGCGACCTTCAGGACGTTCTCGGCGCCGCCGACTGGATCGCGCAGACCGGCTTCGTCGATCCCAAAAAGCTCATCATCATGGGCGGCAGCTACGGCGGCTACATGACCATGATGGGCGTCACCAAGGCGCCGGAGAAGTGGGCCGCCGGCGTCGCCATCGTGCCCTTCGTCAACTGGTTCACCGAGGTCGAGCACGAAGACCCGCTCCTGCAGCAGTACGATCTGGCCACCATGGGCGACCCGGTGAAGAACAAAGCGCTGTGGGAAGACCGCTCGCCCATTAATTTCGTGGACCACATCAGGGCGCCCCTGCTGCTGCTCGCCGGCGGACACGACCCGCGCTGCCCCAAGGAAGAATCAGAGCAGGTGGAAAAAGCCATCAAGGCGCGCGGCGGCGAAGTCGAGCTGAAGATCTACGAAAACGAGGGACACGGCTTCGCCCGCGTCGAAAACCAGATCGACGCCTACACCCGCGTCGCCAACTTCCTCCGCAAGCACGTGACGCCCGCGGACTGCGGCTGCGAAGTGCAGTAAGTCAAAGCGCTGCTCGCTGCTGGCTCGTTGCTGCTCGCGGAGTTGGCTGTGGCGGGCAGCTAGCAGCCAGAAGCCAGGAGCCGCCTGATCGCCCTTACAAGCCCCGCCACCGTATACTCCCGCGCCTCCACATCCACGCGCAGCCCCAGCTCGCGCAGCGTCCCGCTTGTGACCGGCCCGATCGAAGCCAGCATCACGCCGCGCAGCGCCCGCCGGTCGCCCAGCATCTCGACAAAGTTCCGCGCCGTCGAAGAGCTGGTGAACGTGATCACATCCGGACGCCGCTTCGCATCCCCCAGCACCGCCCGCAGCCGCGCCACCGATCCCGCCGGCGCCGCCGTCTGGTAAGCCTCCACCACGTCCACGTGCGCGCCCGCCGCACGGAGGCCGGCGGGGATCACGTCGCGCGCCACCCGCGCCCGTACGAGCAGCACGCGCTTCCCACGGACGCGCGAGCGCAGCGCCTCGACCACCGATTCGGCGACATACTTTTTTGGCGTCAGCGCCACGCGCAGGCCGCGCTCGGCGAGCGCCGCCCGCGTCGCCGGACCAATCGCTGCGACCTTCACGCCACGCAGCGCGCGACGCCAGCCGCCGCGCCCCTTCGCCCCAGGCCGCGCGAACAGCGCCTCCACGCCATTCACGCTGGTCAGGACCAGCCAGTCGTACTCTGCCACGCGCTCGAGCGCCGCATCCAGCGGCCGATACGACCGCGGCGGCCGTATCTCGATGCTCGGTATCTCCACCACGCCCGCGCCCAGTCCCCGCAGCGCCGCAGAGAGTTTCCCCGCCTGCCGCTGCGCCCGCGTCACCAGCACGCGCACCCCGGCCAAGGGCTTCGATTGCGTCATGTGTGTTCGTGATCTAACGGCGGAGCCGCTGACGCGCGAAGAAACTCAACCAAAGTCACCAACGCGTCGCGACGCGGGCATTGATGTACCGCTTCCTCCGCGTCTCCGTGCCTCCGCGGTTCCTTCGCGCTTACACGCCACCAATGCCACCTGCACAAGAACTGGCAACCGGCAACCGACACCTGCTTTACGGTTGTTCCGGCACCGCCGCCTTGCGCCCGTACACCGTGTCCAAGATCTCCCGTGCGCCCTTGGCGAGCAACTCTGACGCGACCGACTTTCCGAGCTGCACCGGATCGTGTCCGCTCCCCGACCCCCGCACCAGCTTCGCGCCATCAGGACTCGCCACGGCTGCCATCAGGTTCAGCGACGTCCGACTCTCCATCTGCGCGAACGCGCCGATCGGCACCTGGCATCCGCCGCCCAGCGCCTCCAGCAACGCCCGCTCCGCCGTCACCGCGGCCCGCGTCGCCGGATGGTTCAGGAACTCCAGTTCGCCGCGCACGCTCGCATCGCCCGCGCGAATCTCAATGCCCAACGCGCCCTGCCCCGCCGCCGGACACATCTCGGAAGGCGCAATCACCTGCCGCGCCAGTCCCGCCGCGTGCTCTGCGCCGAGCCGGTTCAGCCCCGCAGCCGCCAGTACGAGGGCGTCGAACTGTCCTTCGCGCAGCTTGCGTACGCGCGTGTCCACGTTGCCACGCAGCGCAACAACTTCCAGATCGGGACGCCGCGCCTTCAACTGCGCCTGCCGCCGAAGGCTGCTGGTTCCCACCCGCGCGCCTCTCGACAGCGACTCGATGCCATCACCGTCCGTAGAGACCGCGCTTGCCGCGCCCCCCGCGGGCAAGAGCAGCACGTCACGCGCGTCTTCCCTCTCCGTCACCGCGGCCAGCTCAAACTGCGCCGGCAACTCCGTCGGCAAATCCTTGAGCGAGTGGACTGCCAAATCCACACGCCTCGCCGCCAGCGCCTCTTCAATTTCTTTTGTGAAAATTCCTTTGCCGCCAGTAGCGGCGCCGACCTGGGCCAGGGCGACGTCGGTGATCTTGTCGCCGGTCGTCCTGATGATTTCTATTTCGACCCGATGCCCGCGCTCGCCGAGTCGCGCGGCAATGTGGTTGGCCTGCCAGAGCGCCAGTTGCGATCCGCGCGAGCCGATGCGCAGCCTTGCCATCAGCGCCGCGTCACCGGCTTGGCTACGTCGGACCCGGTCTGCCGGCGGCGCCCCGCGTTCGCGCCAGCCTTATCGGCGCTCACGTGGGGTTCGGAAGCGCCCGCGGCCCCGGCCCCCGCCGCGCTTTCCCGCAGGTTGAAAATCCGCCGGATCAGATCAACCACGGTCGTCGCCGCCTCCGGCTCCTTCGCGGCGCTCTTCAAAGTGGTAATCGGCGTGTGCAGGATCTTGTTCACGATACCGCGCGTCATCGCCTCGACCGCCAGCTCCTGCTCCGCCGAAAGCGGACCCAGCCGCCCGCGCACGCGCTCGACCTCGGCCATGCGGATGTTCTCCAGGTGCTCCTGCAAGCTGACGATCGTCGGCACCACTTCGAGTGACTGCACGCGCGAGCGGAAGCGCTGCACTTCGCTCTCGATGATCTGCTCGGCCTTCTCCGCCTCGCGCCTGCGTCCGTCGGCATGCGACGCGGCCACCGATTGCAGGTCGTCAATGTCGTACACGAACAGCCCGTCGAGCTGGTTCACCGCCGGGTCCACATCGCGCGGCACGGCAATGTCGATGAAGAACATCGGGCGGTTTTTCCGGCGCGCCAGGAACTGCTCGCCGTGCTCCTGCCGGAAGACGGCGCACGGCGCCCCCGTCGAGGTAATCACGATGTCGGCGCGGTCGGCATTGTCATAGAGCGCGTCGAAGCGGATCGCCTCGCCGCCAAAGCGCGCCGCCAGCTCCTGCGCCCGCTCGTAGGTGCGGTTGGAAACGAAGATCGACCCCGCCCCGTGCGCCAGCAGATGCCGCGCCGCCAGCTCGCTCATCTTTCCGGCGCCGACCAGGTACACCGTCTTGCCGTGCAGCGAGCCGAAAATTTTCTCCGCCAGCTCCACCGCCACCGACGCAACCGACACGGCGCTGCCGCCCACGGCCGTCTCCGAGCGCACTCGCTTGGCCACGTTGAAGGCGCGCGTCACCAGCGCGTCCAGGTGCGAGTGCACCGCGCCCACCGCCCGCGCAATCGCGTACGACTCCTTCACCTGCCCCAGGATTTGCGGCTCACCCAGCACCATCGAGTCCAGCGACGCCGCCACCCGGAACAGGTGCCGTACCGCATCTTCCTCCTCGTATTCGTAGAGATATTTCTGATACGGCGCGATGTCGCAGCGGAAGTAGTCGGCCAGCCACCCGCGCATGTCCGCCGAGCCGTTCAGCGAACGCGCCAGGAACTCCACCCGGTTGCACGTCGAGAGCACCAGTCCCTCCTCGACGCCGGGATGCTGCGCCAGCCGCCGCGTCGCCTCCGGCAGCTTCGACTCCGGCACGGCAAAGCGTTCGCGCACCTCGACCGGGGCCGTCCGGTGATTCACGCCGATGAGCATGAATTTCATTGCGCCACGAACCTGTGCACGCCGCTGAAGTAGTTGGCCGCGAACGCCGCCGCCGCCGCCACGAACGCCACCGCCGAAAGCACCGCCGCCCGCCGCCCGCGCCATCCCGCGCTCCAGCGCGTATAGAGCAGCACCATGTAGAGCACCCACGTCAGCAGCGAGAGCACGATCTTGGGGTCCCGGAAAAATCCCGGCCCGAACTCCGCCTGCGCGATCACCGCGCCGGCGATCAATCCGAAGGTCATCACGGGGAAGCCGAGCAGCAAAGAGCGGTAGCCGATTTCGTCAATCACTTCCAGCGGCGGCAGCCGCGACGCCAGTCCGCCGGGCTTCTTCGACTTCAGCCCGCGCTCGCTCACCAGATAAAGGAAGCTGGCCGCGAAACTTAGAAACAGCGCCGCGTATCCGGCAAACACCAGGGCGATGTGCAGCACGATCCAGCCGCTGCGCAGCACGGGCGACGAGAACTCCGGCGGCTGCTTTCCCACCGACGCGGCCAGCGCCAGCACGAACACCAGCGGAAACACGAACAGTCCCGGCCCCAGCGTCCGGTAGCGCGCATACACCGCCGCAAACAACGCCACCATCAGGAACGCCAGCCACGACTCCACGTCGTGGACCGTGGTCGGCGCAACGTGGTGCGTCTCGCTCGCCGTCTCCACGACGGCGACAAAGTGAAAGACCATGCCGAACACCATCGCCGGCGGCGTAATCCGCGCCAGCAACGGCGTGCGCCGTACCAGCACCGTCAGGGCATACACCAGCCCCACGGCGTAGAACGCGATCGCAATGCGCAGCCAGAGCAGCGGCATGATTCGAGCAGGGAAATTATATCTTTCCGGATGGGCCCGTGATGCGGCTCACCGCACACTTGGGACGTCACAAACACGCTATACGATTCAGCTATGTACGTGTGGTCTTTTGCACGTCATCCTGAGCGGAGCGCGAAGCGCGGAGTCGAAGGATCCCTGCCTGCATCACTGCTCTCCAGGATGACCACAAACCGCTTGCCGCGAACGCCGTCGTCCGCGTGCCATTTCTCGGGACCCGGTACCGCGTTACTCCACCCCAATCTCTGCCAGCAACTCCCCCACATTCTCCGCATCCACCACCATGCTGACGTGACTGCGAATCACTTCCGCCTCGTCGAACCCGCGCAGCAACCGCATCTTCGCCGCCGCGTATTGCTCGGTGTCGGTCAGCGCGCGCGCCTTCGAGCTGCGCCACGCGTCCAGCGCCTCGGGCTTCAGAAAAACGCTCACCGCGTAGGTCGCCTTCCGGTCCGGCGAGACGTCAAACACGTACTCGGTCGCCGGCGCTTCCGGCGCGTCCGCCAGGGCATCGCGTTTTCCGACGAAGTAGTACTGATACACATATCCGCTGGCGGCGGTGTACGTTTTCATGCGGCGAGTGGTCACAAGGTGGGTGAGGCATCGCGCAGCCGCGCCGCCGCCGACTCCGGCGTCACGTCCGAGTAGTACACCTCTTTGAAGGTATACGACTTTGAGCGCCCGGGCACGATCGGCATGATCTCGATGTGCCAGTGGTAGTCGTCGTCCAGCGTCGTCCAGTAGCCCAGCGTGCGCGTTGACTTGGTGTTCGGCGTGGTGTGCACCACCAGGTGGAAGTCTTCGCTGATGGCCCGCAGCCGCACCAGCGTGCGCCGAAGCAGCGCCGCCAGGTCGTTCAAGTGCGTCCGCCGCAGCACGCCCGTCTCGAACGACGCCTCGTGCGTCAGCGGCAGGATCCAGGTCTCATACGGGACGCGCGGCGCATACGGACACGCCGCCACGTAGTCCCCGATGCTCTCCACGATCCGCACATTCTGCCGCTGCTCCTGCGCCAGGATGTCGCAAAGCACGCAGCGCTCCTTCTGGTCGAAGTACTCGCGCGCCGCCCGCAGCTCGTACAGCACGCGCCGCGGCACGAACGTGGTCGCCGTCAGCAGCCACGTGGGATGCGCGAACTCCTGCCCCGCCGCCGCGCCCTGGTTCTTGAAAATGGTCACGTACTTGAAGCGCGGATCGCGCTTCAGGTCCTGGATGCGCTGCGCCGCCAGCGCCAGGAATTGCCCGATCTCGGCGTCCGACGCCTTCCACAGCGGGCGATCGTGGTGCGGCGTCTCCACCAGCACCTCGTGCGCTCCCACCGTGCGCATGGTGTCGTACAGCCCGTTGCCGCTGCGCTGCGGATCGCCCTCGATGCGGTACAGCGGCGCCGGATGCACCACCGCCCGCGCCGACCACGGCCCGCCGTCCAGCGACGGCATCGAGCTCACTACCTGCACCGGCATCGTGCTGCCTGCACAAAACCGGCACGCCCCTTCCTCGTGGAATGCCGCCTCCATGCCCTCGCCGGTAATCACCCAAGAGCGTGTAATCGGATCCTTGCGCAATTCCATCCCGGCAAGCAAAACACCCGGCGCCATCCCAAGTCAACCCAACGCGACACGCTGTACCGGCGGCCGGCCTCGCCCGCGCACTGGCGTCACCACGGGCTGCGTGCCGCCAGCGCCCCGCGTCCGCGGGCTTTTTTCCGCCGTCATCCTGAGCGAAGCGCGAGCGACAGTGAGCGCGAAGTCGAAGGATCCCTACCCCCACCTGCGCGGCCGCAAGCCGGGCGGCGCCCCGGAATTCCCGGACTGAACTCCAGTTCCGCAGTTCCGCAATTCGGCAACTCCGCAATGCCGTTATAATTCCGCCACTCCGCCCATGCCTGACTCCGACGCCGTCGAGCACTCCACGCCGCTCATGCGGCAGTACGGCGCGATCAAGAAGCAGCATCCCAACGCGCTCCTGCTGTTCCGCCTGGGCGACTTCTACGAGCTCTTCTTCGACGACGCCGTCACCGCCGCCCGCGAACTGGAAATCACCCTCACCTCGCGCAACAAGGAAAAAGGTATCGCCGTCCCCATGTGCGGCGTGCCCTACCACAGCGCCGAGGGATACATCGCGCGTCTCATCCGCAAGGGCTACAAGGTCGCCATCTGCGACCAGGTCGAAGACCCGCGCGCCGCCAAAAAGCTCGTCCGCCGCGAGGTCACCCGCGTGGTCACGCCCGGCACCGCCGGCACGGAACTGCGCTCGGAGGAGAACAACTTCCTCGCCGCCGTCGCGCGCATGGGTTCGGCCGTGGGCTTTGCCGCCCTCGACCTCTCGACCGGCGAGTTCCGCGCCACCGAATTTTCCGGCGACGACGCCGACCGGCGCGTGGCCGACGAACTCGACCAGCTGCGCCCGCGCGAGTTGCTTTTTGGCGCTTCTCTGCCGCTGTTCGCGCAGGGGTCCAGTCCGCTGCCCGCGCCCGCCGCCAAACCGGTGTGGGCCTCGACGCCGCTCGACGACTGGGTCTTCGCACCCGACTACGCCATTCCGCTGGTCGAATACCACTTCGGCGTGCTCTCGCTCGAGGGCTTCGGCCTCGCCCATCGCAGCGCCGCCGCCTGCGCCGCCGGCGCCATCCTGCACTACGTCCGCAGCACGCAGCGCGGCGCGCTCCAGCACGTGGACCGCATCGGCTACTACGAGCGCCAGAACTGCCTCGTCCTTGATGCCGTCACGGTGCGCAACCTGGAGCTGATCGAACCGCTGCTCGCCTCGGGCGATGAATCGGCCACCCTCTTCCGCTCGATGGACGCGACGCTCACCCCGATGGGCAAGCGCCTGCTCCGCGCCTGGATGCTCCGCCCCTCGCTCGACCGCGCCGAAATCTCGCGCCGCTTCGACGCCGTCGAAGCGCAGTCGAAAGACCTGGTCGCCCGCGAAGAACTTCGCCGCGCCCTCGACGGCATCCTCGACCTCGAGCGCCTCCTCAGCCGCGTGACGCTGGAAACGGCGAACCCACGCGACGTCCTTGCTCTCGCCGCGTCCATCGGCCGCATCCCCGCCGTCCGCGCAGCGCTTGCGAACTTCATGTCTGCCGGCCGGATCGCGGCGCTGCACAGCTCGCTGGACGAATCCGAACTCGCCGCCCTGCGCGACCGCATCGAATCCACCCTCGTTCCCGAGCCTCCCGTTGCCTTCACCGAGGGCGGCGTCATCCGCGAAGGCATCGACCCGGCGCTCGACGAGCTCCGCAACCTCTCCCGCAACAGCAAGCAGTACGTCGCTGGCATCGAGGAGCGCGAGCGCAAGCGCACCGGCATCGGTTCGCTCAAGGTGAAGTTCAACTCCGTCTTTGGCTACTACATTGAGGTCACCAGGCCCAACCTTCACCTGGTGCCAACCGGATACGAACGCAAGCAGACGCTGGTCAACGCCGAGCGCTTCACCACGCCGGAATTGAAGGAGTACGAAAGCAAGATTCTCGACGCGCAGGAGAAAATCTTCGAGATCGAGCGCCGCCTCTTCGCCGAACTCCGCGCCGCCGTCGCCGCCGAAGCAAAACGCATCCGCCAGGCCGCGCTCGCCCTCGCCGAAGTCGACGTTTTCGCCTCGCTCGCCCACCTGGCCGCCGAGCGCGGCTACGTGCGCCCCGAGCTGCTAAGCGACGCCGACTCGAGCGGCACGATTGAGATCATCGCTGGCCGCCATCCGGTCGTCGAACAGCAGGAACTGCGCGGCGGCGCCGAGCGCTTCGTCCCCAACGATTTGTTCCTGAATTCAACGACGCACGCGATCCTGGTCCTCACCGGTCCCAACATGGGCGGCAAGAGCACCTACCTGCGCCAGGCCGCGCTCATCGTGATCCTCGCGCAGATGGGCAGCTTCGTCCCCGCGCGCTCGGCCCGCCTCGCTTTGGTCGATCGCATCTTCACCCGCATCGGCGCCAGCGACAACCTCGCCCGCGGCCGCTCCACCTTCATGGTCGAGATGATGGAGACCGCCACCATCCTCAACACCGCCACGCCGCGCTCCCTGGTCCTTCTCGACGAAATCGGCCGCGGCACCGCCACCTACGACGGCCTCGCCATCGCCTGGGCCGCCATCGAGTACATCCACGCCCAGACGCGCGCCCGCACCCTCTTCGCCACCCACTACCACGAACTCACCGAACTGGCCGAGCGCCTCAGCGGCGTCAAAAACTTCCGCGTCTCGGTCAAAGAAAACGCCGGCGGCATCGTCTTCCTGCGCAAAGTCGAGCCCGGCACTGCCGACCGCAGCTACGGCATCGAAGTGGCAAAGCTCGCCGGACTCCCGCCCGCCGTCGTCGCCCGCGCCCGCGAGGTCCTGGCGGAACACGAATCCGCCGAACGCGACGTCACCGCGCACCTGGAAGCCGTCGCCGGCGCGCCCGCCGAATCAGCCCTGCAGCTCACCATGTTCACCCCGCTCTCCCGGAAGATCGTCGACTGCCTCCGCGCCGCCGACGTTGACCGTCTCACCCCGCTCGAAGCCCTGAACCTGCTGCACGAACTGAAGAAGCAGCTGGACTGACGACATCGACCACAAACACACAGAGGCACAGAGTTCAAACGCTTTTCTCTGTGTCTCTGTGCCTCTGTGGTAGGTTTTATCGCGATGCGCTCCTCCGACCTTCGCCGCGACGTCGGCCAGCTTCTCATCATGGGCTTCACCGGCGTCGAGGCCACCTCCACGCTGCGCGCGCTGCTGCGCACGCTTGCCCCGGGTGGCATCATTTTGTTCGCGCGCAACATCACCGGCGCCGAGCAGACGCACGAATTTCTCGCCGAATGCCAGGAAGTGCTCGACACGCCGCTCTTCCGATGCGTTGACCTCGAGGGCGGCACGGTGGACCGCCTGCGCAACGTGGTCGCGCACGCGCCCGCCGCCGCCGAAGTGTTCGCCACCGGCGACCCGCGCCTCTTCCGCCGCCACGGACGCGTCATCGGCGAAGAAGTCCGCGCGCTGGGCTTCAACGTGGACTTCGCGCCCACGCTCGACCTCGCCTTTCCCGCCTCGCGTAACGTTCTGACCACGCGCGTCGTTTCATCGCGCCCGGAGGCCGTCGCCGGCTACGCGCGCCAGTTCCTCGGCGGACTCGCCGACGCCCGTGTCCTCGGCTGCGGCAAGCACTTCCCCGGACTCGGTGAGGCTGCGCTCGACACGCACAAAGAACTGCCCGCCGTCGCCAAGCCCTGGGACGCGCTCTGGCGCGAGGACCTGGCGCCCTACCGCGAACTGCGCCGCGAGTTGCCTTTCGTCATGGTGGCGCACGCGGCGTATCCCAAGGTCACGCGCGACCGCCGCCCCGCCTCGCTTTCGAAGAAGTGGATGACCGACATCCTGCGCAAGAAAATCGGCTACGACGGCCTCATCGTCTCCGACGACCTGGAGATGGGCGGCGTGCTCGCTGCCTCCTCCATCGGCGAAGCCGCCGTCGAAACCCTGCGCGCCGGCGCCGACATGTTCCTCGTCTGCCACAATGAAGAAGCCGTGCAGCAGACATGGGACGCGGTCCTGACCGCCGCCGAGCGCGACCGGAAGCTGGCGCGCCACATCGCGCAGAGCGCCCGCCGCGTCCGCCAGGCCAAGAGGAAGTGGAAGCTGAGCGCGCGCCTGCCGGCGCCGCCCAGCGAGCGCACCGTCGAAAAGCTGCGCTGGAGCGTGCTCGAATTCCGCCGCGCCTGCGAAGCGGCGGCGGCGCAGAGGCTGTGAACCAATGAGCAGCAGCAGGCAAGCCTGCGCCCCTGGCTCCTGGCTCTTGGCTTTTGGCCAAAGGCCAAGGGCCCAGAGCAAAAAGCGCCTCTCGACGGTGTCCCCGTGATCGTCGCCGGCATCATGTCCGGCACCTCCGCCGACGGCATCGACGTCGCGCTCTGCCGCGTCTGGGGGCGCGGCTTCTCGACGCGCCTGCGGCTACTCAACCACCACCACGTGAACTACCCCGCGCCGCTCCGCCGCAAAGTCCTGTCGCTGATGAACGCGCCCGCCGCCAGCGTGGCCGACCTCGCGCGCCTCAACTTCGCGCTTGGCGCAATATACGCAGACGCCGTCGCCGCCACGCTCCGCCGCGCACCGCGACTCAAGCTCGACCTGGTCGGCTGCCACGGCCAGACGCTCTATCACCAGGGCGAGCCAGCGCCGTTCCTTGGCGGCAGCATCGTGACCACGTGGCAGAGCGGCGAAGGCGCCCTCATCGCCGCGCGCCTCGGTGTGCCTGTCGTCTCCGACTTCCGCCCGGCCGACATGGCCGCCGGCGGCAAGGGCGCGCCGCTCGTTCCCTTCCTCGACTATCTGCTCTTCCGCCACCGAACCCGCGGCCGCATCGTCCAAAACCTGGGCGGCATCGGCAACCTCAGCGCCATCCCCGCCGGCGCGCGCCCCCAAGACGTCACCGCCTTCGACACCGGCCCCGGCAACATGGTGATCGACGCCGTCACCGAGCGCCTCTTCCATCAGCCCTTCGACCGCGACGGCCGCATTGCCGCCCGCGGCCGCATCCTCGAAGACGCGCTGCGCTGGGCCCTGGCCCGCCCCTTCTTCCGCCGCCCGCCCCCGCGCACCGCCGGACGCGAAGAGTTCGGACGCGAGTTCGTTGCCGCCTTCCTGCGCCGCTGCCGCGGCGCCCGCCGCCAAGACGTCGTCGCCACGGCGACTGCCCTGACGGCGCGCAGCGTATTCGCTTCTATCAAGCTGGTTATCGGGAAAGCTTCAAGGAATACTTTCAGTGACTTTCTGGTCTCCGGCGGCGGCGCGCGCAATCACACGCTCATGCGCTCCCTCGCCGCCGATCTCGCCCCGCTCGGCCTGCGCATCCGCACTACCGACCAGCTCGGCCTGCCCTCCGAAGCCAAAGAAGCGGTCGCCTTCGCCGTCCTCGCCTATCAAACCTGGCGCCGCCAGCCCAGCAACCTGCCCTCCGCCACCGGCGCTAAGCACGCCGCCGTCCTCGGCAAGATCTCGTTTCCACCCTTCACGTTGTAGCGGCGGGCGCCCTTCACGGTGTAGCGACGGGCGCCCTCGCCCGTCGGCCATTACCACGGACCGTGTGGACGCGGGCCACGTCCCCGTCGGCGCGCCGCTACAAATTTTCAGGAATTGTCATCCCGACCCTGCGCGAAGCCGAAGCGAGGGGCCTGCACGGTTGGCACTGCGGCAAACGGTGGCGCCGATGATACGCGCTCACGGCAGCAGAATCCGGCCCATGCTAACTTTGCAGGGAACGTGCCCCAGTGCCGCCTCAAGTCGCCACCTACCATTCAGCACTGGATACTGCTGGCGGTAGCACTTTGCCTCCTCTCGCTCTCCTGCACCTCCCGACCCGCCCCCGGCGAACTCGTCCTCATCATCGAGAGCAGCCCCGTGAACCTCGATCCGCGCGTCGGCACAGACGCGCAATCCGAGCGCATCGGCAAGCTCATCTTCGACGCCCTGCTCGAGCGCGACGAGCACTTCAACCTGCGCCCGCACCTGGCCGAGCGCTGGGATGTCCCCGACCCGCTCACCTACATCTTCCACCTGCGCCATGACGTGAAGTTTCACGACGGCCGGCCGCTCACCGCGCGCGACGTCAAGTGGACGCTCGACACCATCATGGCCGGCAACCCGCGCACGCTGAAGACGGGCACGTTCCGCTATGTCGCCGCCGTCGAAGCGCCCGACGACTACACCTTCGTCGTCCGCCTCAAGGAGCCCTACGCCACGCTTCTCTGGAACCTGAGCGATGGCGCCATCGGCATCGTGCCGTATGGCTCCGGCCCTGACTTCAACCTCCATCCCGTCGGCAGCGGCCCGTTCCGCTTCGTCCGCCACGAGCAGGACAAGGAAGTCATCGTCGAACGCAACCCCGACTACTGGGGCGAGAAAGCGCGCATCGCGCGCGTTCGCATGATGGTTGTGCCCGACACCACCACGCGCGCCCTCGAGCTCCGCAAGGGCAGCGCCGACGTCGCCATCAATGCCCTCACGGCTGACATGGTCGCCGCCATCCGCCGCGAAGGCTCGCTCGAAGTCCAGACCGCGCCCGGCACCATCTACACGTATCTGGCGCCCAACCTGCGCGACCCCATCCTGCGCGACGTGCGCGTGCGCCAGGCGCTGGCCTACGCCATCGATCGCAAGCCCATCCTGCACTACCTCTGGCGCGATCTCGCCGAGCCCGCCGCCAGCATCCTTCCCGTGCAGAGCTGGGCCTACGACACCGGAGCGCGGCAGTTTCCCTACGATCCGGCGCGCGCCCGCCAGTTGCTCGACGCCGCCGGCTACCCGGAGCGTAACGGCGTCCGCTTTCATCTCGTGCTGAAGACGTCCACCGAGGAGTACAACCGCCTGCTCGCCGCCATCCTGCAGCAGCAACTGCGCGCGGTCGGCATCGCGCTCGACATCCGCACTTTCGAGTTCGCCACCTGGTATGCCGACGTCACCAAGGGCGCCTTCCAGATCTTCACCGGCCTGCGCTGGATCGGCGGCAACGAAGACCCCGACATCTTCGAGTACGTCTTCCACACCTCGAGCTTCGCGCCCAGGCGCGCCAACCGCGGCTACTACTCCAACCCGCGCGTGGACGCGCTCATCGACGCAGGCCGCCGCGAGCTCGACCAGGAAAAACGCCGCAAAATTTACGTGGAATTACAGGAAATCCTGAACCAGGACCTGCCCTACATCCACATGTGGTATCTCGACAACGTGGTCGTCCACACCCGCCGCGTGCGCAACCTCAAGCTCAGCCCCAGCGGCAACTACGACTTCCTCCGGAGCGCCGAACTCACGCAATAGCCCGCGCTGCCACGAACCGTGTGGACGCGGGCGACCCCGCCCGCGCGAGCAAGCCACCACGGCTGCGTCCTTGGCGTGAAACGTGTTTGTTAAAAACAAAAAGCCGGGGCCGCAGCCCCGGCTTCCGCAACCAACAAGACTATTTCTTCGCCCCGCCCTCGCAAATCTGCTTGAACTCCGGATCATCATGCAGGCACGTCAAATCCGGATCGCGCTTCACCCACTCCCAGTTGCCGTATCCGGCCGCGGCGCACCGCCGCAGCATCTCCAGCGCCTCGGCTTTCTTCCCGAGGACGCCATACGTGCACGCCGCGTTGTACAGCACATTTGAGTCGTTCGGACGCAGCGCCACCGCGATCTCCAGGTGACGAATCGCCTCATCGCCGTCGCCCAGCCAGGCAAAGTTCGCCGCCAGCAGGATGCGCGCGCGCACGTTTTCCGGCGCCAGCTCCAGCTGCTGCTGCACGACCTTGAGCTCGTGGGCGCGCAGCTTTTGCGCGCGCTCCATTTCTCCGCACTTCTCCATCGAGTTGATGAACGGGACGCTGACGTTGTAATCGTCACCGTTTGCCTCGACCGCCTTGTCCGCCAGTTCCACCGCTTCCTGGTAGCGCCCCGAGGCGAACAACGCCCGGCCCAGCACGCTGTACGCTCCCTCGCAATCGTGCTTGCGCTCGATCGCCTGCTTCGCCGCCTGCACCGCTTCGTCGTACTTCTTCTGGCCGTAGAGCAGCCGCCCGCGCGCCGCCAGCGCCTCCGCCGATTGCGGATTCAGTTGCAGCGCGCGCTCGCACGCCGCGAAGCCGCGCTCGTGCCATTTCGCGCTCTGCTCGCGATATTCGTAGTTCAGCCCGCACACCGTCGCGATGCCCGCGTGCGCGTCGGCGAACCCCGGATCGAGCTTGATCGCCTGCTCGAACATCTGCAGCGCGAAGTCCAGGCTCTCGCGCCGCGTGTAGTCGCGTCCCCGCAGGTAGAAGTCGTAGGCCTGCGTGTTCGCCGTGGGCTTGCGCGCAATCGTCTTCTCTTCCTGCGGCGTCAGCGTGATGCGCAGCGCCTGCGCGATCGCCCGCGCAATCTCGTCCTGGATGGCGAACACGTCTTCCATCTGCCGGTCGTAGCGCTCCGCCCAGGCCGAGTGCCGCGTCTGCGTCTCCACCAGTTGCGCCGTGATGCGCAGCCGGTTGCCCGCGCGCCGGATGCTGCCCTCCAGCACGTACGCCGCGTTCAACTGCTGCCCGACCTGCGGCGCCGTGATCGGCTTGTCACGAAACGCCAGGATTTCCGAGCGCGGAAAGACTTTCAGGCGCGCGATCTTCGACAGCTCGGTAATGATGTCCTCGGTAATCCCGTCGCGGAAGTACTCGTCTTCCTTCGTCCCGGTCACGTTCTCGAAGTACAGCACCGCGACTGACTTCAGCGCCGGCGCCGCCGCTGCGGCCGCCGCCGTCGTGCTGCTGGCGCTGCGCGCCGGCTCCTGTCGCCCGCTCGACCCGTGATCGCGCCGCAACCGCTTCAGGTCCGCGCGCAGTTCGGCCGACGTCTGGTAGCGCAGGTCGCGGTCTTTCTCCAGCGCCTTCTGGATCACGCGCTCCAGCTCCGTCGGCAATCCCGGATAAATGTTGCCGAACGGCTTCGGTGTACCGTGCAGGATGCTGTCGAAGATCACCGCCGAGGTCGTGCCCTGGAACGCCAGCTGTCCCGTCGCCATCTCGTAGAGCACCGCGCCGAAGCTGAACAGATCGGTGCGCGGATCCAGTTCTTCTCCGCGCGCCTGCTCCGGCGACATGTACGCCACCGTCCCAATCGCCGTTCCCGGGCTCGTCAAATCATGGTCGGAAATCGCTGTCACCGCGCCCGACGCCCCTACCGCGGCCAGCATGCGATGCTGCGAAAGCTTCGCCAGCCCAAAGTCCAGAACCTTCGCCTGCCCCGAGCGCGTCACAAAAATATTTGCCGGCTTGATGTCGCGATGCGTTACGCCGCGCGTGTGCGCCGCATCCAGCGCGTCGGCAATCTGGATCGCAAGATCGAGCAGCCGCTCCAGCTTCAGCGGACGTCCTTCGATGTGCCGCCGCAGCGTTTCGCCTTCCAGCAGCTCCATCACGATGAACGGCCGCCCATCGTGCTCGCCGATTTCGTGGATCGTGCAGATGTTGGGATGATTCAGCGCGGCCGATGCCCGCGCCTCGCGCAGGAAGCGCTCCATCGCCGTCTTGTCGGCAACGCTGTCGGCAGGAAGAAATTTCAGTGCGACCGCTCGTCCCAGGCTGGTGTCGAGAGCGCGATACACCACGCCCATCCCGCCGCCGCCCAGCTCAGCCTCAACCTTGTAGTGAGAGATCACCGAGCCCAGCATGCCTTACCCCGTGGAAAGTCGTTGAACCGCGCCATCTTAGGCGGGATTGCCACCCCCGTCAATGAAAGCTGTCCGGGGAAACTCGCCGTCCGCCAGCGACATCCCACAAGAAACCCCTGTCCCCTGCCGGCAGGAGCATTGTCCCAATGTTTGCCTGAGGAGATCGGAGATATGACTGCCAAACGCTTTACCCTCGTCCTTGTACTTACTCTACTCGCCACCCTGGCGCTACCCCTGTTCGCCCAGACGCAGAATCCCAACCCCGCCGTCACCTCGCAGGAGAACGCCACCGAGAAGGCTAGCGGCATTAACGACAAGGTGGACATCGTCAACGGTCCCAACGTCACGCCGACCTCGGCCAACACGGCCAGTCTGACCTGGACCACCAACAACACCGCCGCCACGCGCGTCGTGTATGGCACCGATCCGAACAACATGTCGCAGCACGCCTACGTGCCCGGCGGATCACGTGACCACACCGCGCAGTTGAAGAACCTGCAGGCCGGCGCGACCTACTACTACGCCATCGAAGACGACGATGGACGCCGCCGTTATCAGGGCCAGTTCCAGGCCGGTAGCTCCACAACCGCCGCCCCCCAGGCGCCTGGCGCCCAGGTACCCCCCGGCGTCAGCGCCAATGAAGCCGCTACCGAGAAGGCCAGCGGCATCAGCGACAAGGTTGATCTGACCGGCGAGCCGCAAGTCCAGACCGCCGGCAATACCGCCGTCCTTTCCTGGACGACCAACAACAACTCGGCCACGCGCGTCGTGTACGGCACCGATCCGAACAACATGAACCAGAAGGCGTACACGCCGGGCGGAACGCGTAATCACCAGGTCCAGTTGACCGGCCTGCAACCCGGCCAGACCTACCACTACGCCATCGAAGACAACGACGGCCGCGCCCGCTACAAAGGCGCCTTCGTCGCAAAGTAGGCACACCGGCGTTGCGAGCAGGCATCGGCCTTCCTGACCGGCCGATCAACGAAGAGCCCCGCTCCGGCGGGGCTTTTCGCCTTCAGCAATGCGCGGGACGTGGTACCGGCGGGCGCCCTCGCCCGCCGGCACGCCGCCGCGCGCCCTCGCCCGCCGGCACGCCGCCGCTGAACACGGGGTGACCACAACCCGCGTGGCGCGGACGCCCTCGTCCGCGCTGTTTTTGGCGTCATGTTTTTGGTGTCATCCTGAGCGGAGCGCGCGATCCCGCGCAGCGGGTTCGCGCGCGCACTCGAACGGTCCCTACCGCACCACTGCCTCCTCAGGAATGTCATTAATCCACGACGCCAGGAAGCTGAGGCGCGTACTGGTCCCTACCGCACCACTGCCTCCTCAGGATTGTCATCCCGAGCGCGCCATCGCGCGAGGGATCTGAGCCTGCCGCTCGCACCATCGCCACTGCGCTCACCCAATGCCGGCACAACCCTTCGTGCCCTTGGTGTGAAAACGGCGTTGACGTTTCGCCCGCGACATGCGCCACCACACGCCACCGGTGACAGATTCTGACGCTTTGAACGCCCTCCGACCAAAACTAGCATCCTCCGATGCGCAGCGCCGCGGTCATCTTCGCCATCCTCGCGGTCACGCAACTCTCCTCCGCCATCTGCGTCGTCCAGCCGGTCATCTCTATCCCGCAAACCGATCCCGCCGGCGGCGCCACCAACGTCCACATCACCCCGCTCAATCAGCCGCCCGACGGTCCCACGCTCAACAACGAAGGCCTCGCCGAGCGCCTGGCCGACGTGCTCATCTTCGACAGCGGTGTCCCGCCCAACTGCCTTTCGGCCGGCAACGTCATCACACTGACCTATGGCGCGCCCATCACCGTGCCCGCATCCATCGCCGCCGGCACGCTCGCGCGCACTGCCGCCAACTTCGACGCCTACGACACCGGCTTAGCGCTCAACTTCACCGCCGCAGCTCTTTCCTCGACAACCATTCAACTCACGATCACCAGCAGCGGCGCTTCCGGCGATCTCACCACTGGCGCCGCCGGCTCGGCGGTCCGCATCAAGAACCTGCGCGCCGATGTCACCGCCATCTCCGGCGGCCTGAACGTCACTGTCGCCGTGAGCACCACCGCCACAGGAACCGCGCCCGCTGCGCCGACGAAGAACGTCGGCATCATCGCCGCCACCATCCAGGCTGTGCCCGGCCCGTTCATCAGCTCCGGCTCGGGAACGCAGAACTCCAACACCACGCTCGCCAACGACGCCCTGTTCCGCTTCACCGAAGGCTTCACCGGCGCCTTCCGCGCCGCCGGCACAAGCCGCGTCCTCAACGACGCGCCAACAACCTCCACCAGCCTCATCCTCGACGCCGGCAGCTCCGTGCCCGCCGGCGTCACCGTCACCTTCCCCAACTCGATCATCGGCTCCACCTCCGGCGGCGCCGGAGTCGTCTTCACGCTCCGTAGCGGCGGCACCTGCCCCGGCATCACACCCTGCGCCGCCATCTATGACGCGACCACCGCCTCCGCCGCCCGCTCCACCATCACCGTAGTCACCGCAGCCAGCCCTCGCACCGGCGCGAACGGTTCGAGTCCGGCGATCGGCGTCCACGTCGCCAGTCCCTCCGGCGCGGGGACAGTCTCGCTGCGAGCGTTCTTCGGACCCGGCGCCGCCGCCGGCGCCGGCAACGACGACGTGAACGCCAGCGCCGTCCCCCGCTACGTCGCCTCCAACATCGCGCCCGCGCCCACGCGCCTGATCTTCGCGGCCTCGAACTGGTTCACCATCACCCCAAGTTCGCCGGTCGCCGTGCTCTCCACGTCGCAGCTCTCCTTCTCCGAGCAGTTCGTCGGCACTACAAGCATTGCCCAGCCCGTCATCCTCACCAACACCAGCACGCTTCCGCTGGGCATCGCGAGCATCTCGATCTCCAGCGGCGCTGGTGACTTCGCCATCAGCGGCAACAATTGCGGCGCCTCGCTCGCAGGCAGCTCCAGCTGCCAGATCTCCGTCGTTTTCACGCCGCTCCAGGCCGGCAGCCGCTCCGGCACACTCACCTTGGTGGACAACGCCCCCGGCTCGCCGCACACCGTCTCGCTCATCGGCCTTGGCGCCACCATCAGCCCCGCGCCGACAGCCACCTCGCTCACGCCCGCCACCGCGCCCGCCGGCACCGCGGCGGTTTCTGTCGTCGTAACTGGCGCGAACTTTCAGCCCACGTCGGAGGTGCAATTCAACGGCTTGGGACGCGGCACCACCCGCATCGACAGCAACCAGCTTCGCGCCTCGCTCACCGCACAGGATTTGGCCGTCGCCGGCGTTGCCCAGATCACCGTCTCCACGCCCGCGCCCGGCGGGGGCACTTCCAACCCGCTGCCGTTCACCGTCGGCGCCGCGCCTTTGCCCAACACGCCGCATCTTTATTTCCTGCCTCACGTGCCCAGCGGCGCCGGATTCGTCACCAAGATCACCGTCGTCAACATCACCGGCGCCTCCAACAACGTGACCGTGAACTTCATCACTCAGTCCGGTGTTCGCGCATCCAGCAACACGTATCCGCTCGCCCGCGGCGCCACGCTGCGCGTCTCCACCGACGAAGCCGCGCGCTTCTCTCCGCTCAGGATTCAATGGGCCGTGGTTGGCTCGGAGCAGCCCGTCGCCGTGAACCTGTTCTTCGAATTCGTCGCCGCTCCTGGACAGCCCGTGGCCAACAGCGTCGGCTTCAACGACGCCCCGCCCATGACCGAGTTCTCCCTGCCCGCGGAGTTCGAACCCGTCCCTCAACACGCGCCCACCGGACGCACCATCGGCCTCGCCCTGGCCAACACCAGCGGCGCCGTCAATCTCGTCACCCTTCGCCTGGTGGACTCCAGCGGAGCCCTCGCCGCCACGTATTCGTTCAATCTCGCGCCCTTCGCCCAGGCCGCCCTCGACCTCTCGCAGGTTCCCGAAATCCGGTCCGCTCTGCCCGCCGCGAACTGGGTGGGCTCCATCACCGTCGCCGCATCGAGCCCCGTCGCCTCCATCGCTCTCTTCGACGACTACGGCCCGTTCTCCGCCACCCCCGCCGTCCGCGGCAAGGCCGAGTAGCCACGGACCGTGTGGACGCGGCGCCCTCTGCTGGCAGACGTGGGTCGGCTGGTGCGTCAAAACGCACGCTACTCCGCCCCGCGCTTGCGCCACTCCGGAATACTGCTAGAATGGCGGGCTCTGGTAGTCATCATCGCGAAAACGAGGGGAGACCACCCGCGTCATGGCATATGTAATCGCAGAACCTTGCATCGGCACGAAGGACACGGCATGCGTCGACGCCTGCCCGGTGGACTGCATCCACCCCAAGAAGGACGAGCCGCGGCACGCCGAAGAGGAAATGCTCTACATCGACCCGGTGGAGTGCATTGACTGCGGCGCCTGCGTTCCCGTGTGCCCGGTCTCGGCCATCTTCGCGCTCGACGACCTGCCTGAAAAGTGGAAAGCCTTCACCGCGCGCAACGCCGAATACTACGGCCGCTGACACCCGAGTCTCTGCTGCAAAGGCGCACGGCATTGCCGTGCGCTTTTGCTTTTTGGTTTTCATTCGCGAGCACAACAATTACTGCGGGTAGCGCGACACCTGCGATGCCCGGCACGTTGTAGCGACGGGCGCCCTCGCCCGTCGGCATGCCACCACATATCTTCAGGAATTGTCATCCCGAGGAGCGGAGCGACGAGGGATCTGCAGTTGCCGATTGCGCCACCGAACCGGTCGCGCCGCGTGGCAACATCGACAGTCCCCGCTTTTGACCCACAACCCGCGCTGATATAAAGTAATTACAAATTCAGTTTGCGCATCGCGACCGCGCTGCGCATCTACTCCGCAGTAGCTCAATGGCAGAGCATCCGGCTGTTAACCGGAGGGTTGTAGGTTCGAGTCCTACCTGCGGAGCCATTCTTTCCGCCGCCAAAATTCATTGACACTCTGCCCCGCCACGGCATAGATTCCCGCAACCGGCTGCCGGCTGCGGACGGCGGCTGCATCCCGCTTTCGCGAGGCGACATGAGCGACAACCAAGCCGGGGCCCTGGTGGTCTTCATCATCCTGTTCATGTTCCTGATCGTATTTTCGATCTGGGGCAGCCTGGTTTTCTTCGGCATCCGCGCCGCCAAACAGAAGAACCGCTCACCGCACTGGATGTGGTTCGGCCTGCACCCGGTCGGCGCGCTCATCATCTTCATCTTTATGAAGGTCGCGCAGCCGCTCAAGATCTGCCCCAAGTGCGCGCAGAAGTCCAACGTGGCCGCCGTCGTCTGCCCCTTCTGCCAGACCCCCTTCGCCGCCGCGCCCGGCGCCGCCATTGCACAAGGCGCCGCCGCGGCCCCCGCCGGCGCTTCACCCGCTCCGCCGCGAACTTCCTGACCGATCATTCGTCCGCAGGCTGAGCCCTGAGAACCGGAAACTGAGAGCTGCCTTACTTGACCCGGCTCGCGAACCGTTCTACGCTTTCCGGCCTCAGTACCTCCGGCCACTCGTACCGCAGGCCACGCCCGTCACCCACGAACGCTCGAGGAGGTCGCATGTTCTCTCGCATCGTCGATTGCAACATTCAGCACGGCAAGCTCAACGAATTCAAGAACACGCTCAACACCCGCTTCATTCCGCGCCTCAAGGCGCAACCCGGCTTCGTTGACCTGGTCGAATCGGTTGACCCGGCTACCGGGCACTTCGTCTGCATGACCTTGTGGAACACGCAGCAGGACCTCGACCGCTACAACAGCGGGCTGTTCCAGGAGATCGCGCAGACACTCGGCCCGCTCATGAACGAGCCGCCCAAGGTCCACTCCATGCAGGTCGAGAACTCCACCGCCCACAAGGTCGGTGCCGCCGCGTAAGGCCGTAGCGACGTAGCTTGCTACGTCTCCCACGCCAGCGCAAAGCGCGTGCAAAAAGAAAAGAGCGGCCGCAACCCGGCCGCTTTCCTTTTTCTTGTTCCGTAATCTGGACGAGTCATCCTGAGCGCAGCGTTCGATCCCGCGCGGCGGGATCGAAGGCGAAGTCGAACGACCCCGCACACGCCAGCAGCGCCACGCCGACCCAGGGAATTTCAACTACGCTCGATTCTTGCCAACGACCGGCGACCAACGGCGGTCTCCTACAACTTCCTGATCCCCAAGTCCCGCATCAGCTCCCCCTCCAGCGGCAGGATCACCGTCTCGGCCGCCTGCCGGTCGTTCTCGTCGCGTTGTCCGCCGTAATACCCGGAGAGGTAGTAACGCGCCCGCTGCAGCTTGATGAGCCCGTCAATTGGGGTGAGTTGTTCTTCCTGAAGTCCAGGTGCGGGTGGTTGCGCTGCCGGCTGAGCTGGCATGGCTCTCCCTGATCGAACCTGCTTCGCAGCAGGACACCCAATGCAGGAGCGGCCCCGGCTCCTCCTGCCCGCTCCCCAGGTCTCATCTCGTGGCGGGTCTTCGCGCTCCGCCACCCTGATCGCCGTCCGCGCGCCCTGGCAGTTGGTCAGCGCAGCGCAGCGTCGAGAAACGCGCCCACGTCCTTACGCAGGCGCGCTAGCATTTCCGTATGAATGTACATCATGTGCCCGGCCTCGTAGTAGCGCCGGGTAATGTTCTTCTGCGCGCTCGGATCGAGCGACAGATGCGACAGCGTGTACTCGGTCGCAAAGTACGGCGTCGCCATGTCGTAATACCCGGACGCGACGAACAGCTTCATGTATGGATTCTTGGCGAAGGCCGACCGCAGCAGCTCGCTGGTGTCGGCGTAGCCCTGCCCGCCCTCCTCGCCGCGTCCAAAGCCCTTGGTGAAGTCCCAGTTCGAAAACCCGCCGCCCAGGATGTAGTACGTCTTGTCGCTTTTATATCCCAGCTCCGAGCGCACGTAGTTGTTGAACATGCTGGTGTACGGCGGCGTGATCGCCGCCAGCGAGGGATCGAAGTCCGGCGTCGCCCCGGCCGCGTTCGCGTCAATGCCTGCGAAGCGGCTGTCCAGTCGCCCATAGCTGCGCCGCTCGGGCCGCCCCAGCTCTTTCAGGAACATGCCCAGCGGCACGCGCAGGTTGCTGTTGTCCACGTACTGCTTGTCCAGTCCGGTGAAGCGCGCCAGCTTCTCCGCCGCCGCGGCACGCTCCTCGGGCGACAGCAGATCTCCCTTCGCCAGCGCCGCCGCGTAGTCGCCCACCGCGAACGCCTCGGCCTGCCGCAGCGTCTTCTGCAGGTCCTGCTGAAGATCGGGCGCCAGCCGCTTGTGGTAGAACGCCGTTGCCGTGTAGCTGGGCAGCATGAGCGCATACGGCATGTCGTTCATCCGCGCCGGGTCGTGCGTTCCGTAATTCAAGATGGTCGAAATCAGCAATACGCCGTTGAGCGCAATGCCGCGGTCCACCAGGTAACCCGACAGCCCCGCCGCGCGAAACGTTCCATAGCTTTCGCCCACGATGAACAGCGGCGACGTCCACCGCTGGTTCCGCACCAGGTACATCCGGATGAACTCGCCCACCGACTCGATGTCGCCCCGTACCTGCCAGAACTTCTTCCCCACTTCCGGCGACACGGCGCGGCTGTACCCCGTCCCCACCGGATCGATGAACACCAGGTCCGTCTGGTCGAGCCACGTGTATTCGTTGTCCACCAGCTCGAACGGCGGCGAAGGCATGAAGCCCTCGTTCTGCATCTTCACGCGCTTCGGTCCGATCGCGCCCAGGTGCAGCCACACCGACGACGATCCCGGCCCGCCGTTGAACGAAAACGTCAGCGGACGCTTCCCCGGCCCGGGATTGTCCAGCGTGTACGCCATATAGAAGATGTTGGCCTCCAGCTTCCCTGCCGCGTCGCGGATCGGCATCATGCCCGTTGTGACCGTGTAGCGCAGCGCCTTGCCGCCAGCGCGCATCTCGTGATGCGTCACCACCGGCTTTTCTTCCGGCGGTTCCTTCTCCTGCGCCGCCGGCAGCGTGCCTTTCGCCACCGTTGTTTCGCCCTGCTTTTCCTCCCCGGCCGCAGGCGTCGGGCTGGGAGCCGCGTTCTGGCCTGGCGAAGTCGCCGCAGGCGGCGCCGGCGGTTGCTGTTGCTGCGGGCGCTGCCTCTGCGCTGCCGAAATGCACGCACACCACACCACCACCGCCAGCAGACACACCGACCGCCGCAAACCGCTCATGCTCTCTCCTGAGTTCCTTCTAGTTGAAGAAGACCGGGAATCTTGCCATCACCGCTGCCTGGGACGCAACTCCATCACCTTCGCCGTCCGGCGCGCCTGTTGGATGTGCGCGTGGAAGCTCTCTTCGGGGAAGCTGAAGGCCGGTTCAGCGCTCCAGGGCTCCGCCAGTACCTGGTCGGCGAGCTGCAGCAGGTGGTTCACCCACGAGCGGGTTTCGCGATCTCGGCGACGCGAATGGGTTAATCCATCGAGCGGGACGTGGGCGCGGTCGTACATGGCCTGGCCCGTGCCGCGGCACGGGTTGCTGTACGAAGGGCGCTCCCACACAGATTCCCAGGCACACCCGCAGGTTGGCCCCGAGCTTCTCCAATTCGGAAACCGCAACCGCGAGGGAGCCCCGCGTTCGCGACGCGCTTCTTGCGGCGCTAAAGTCGAACGCCTACTTCTGGAAAAACATCCGCACCGCCACCAGCATCAGGATTGCGGCAAAAATCTTCCGCAGAAGCAGGTCGTCAATGCGCTGCGCCCACATTCCGCCAAAGTATCCGCCCGCCGCAAAACCAAAGGCGATCAGCGCGGCCGCGCGCACGTCCACGTTGCCCGCCTGGTAGTACTTCCACGCGGCGAAAAGTCCAATCGGCAGCAGCAGCGACGCCAGCGACGTCCCCTGCGCGCGATGCTGGCTCATCTTCATGAACAGCACCAGCGCGGGCACAATCAGGATCCCGCCGCCAATCCCGATAATCCCCGACAGCACGCCAACAACGATTCCCACCACCAGATAGAAGAAATCAGCTGCAGCCATGGCCGCCATGATACGCGAACGTGCAGCGGCCAGCGCCCTCGCCCGCAGGCGTTCACCGCGAACCGTGTGGACGCGGGTGACTTCGCCCGACAGCACGCCGCCACCAAACACCGAGCGGCCACGACCTCCGTTGCTCGGACGCCCTCGTCCGTGCTCCGTCGCGGCCGATCACATCTTGCTACAATGCTCAGATGCCCTTCCAGCCCGCACCGCGCGGAAAAACTCCGCCGCCCGACGACACACGCCAGGAAGCCGCCTACCTCAAGTATCTCGGCGAAAAGCAGCGCCCCGTCACCATCCGGCTGCTCGACGGCGAACTCGTTCACGGCTGGATCGAGTATTACGACCACGGCATGGTGCGCCTCACCCGCGACGGCGCTCCCAATCTGTTCATCTACAAGCACGACATCGCCTACATCGCCGAGCGCGACGCGCTGCCGCGCCGCACCCGTGTCTCCAACACCGCGCCGTCGTCGGAAAACGGCGGCCGCGACTGATGCCCCAGCCCGCAGAATTCCTCCGCGCCATGCGCGAAATCGCGCGCCACGCCGGCGCTCTGCTCCAGCGCCACGCCGCCCAGCGCGTCGCCATCGAGTACAAGGGCGAGGTCGACATCGTCACCATCGCCGACCGCGAGTCCGAGCAGCTCATCATGGGCCGCATCCGCTCGCTCTGGCCCACCCATGACGCCGTCGGCGAAGAAGGCACGCGCCGCTCCACCGGCAGCGACTTCATCTGGTACGTTGACCCGCTCGACGGCACCACCAATTTCGCGCACGGCTTTCCCGTCTACTGCGTCTCCATCGGCCTCGAGTACAAGGGCGAGCTGTTCGCCGCCGTCGTCTACGATCCCACCCGCGACGAGCTCTTCTCGGCCGGAAAAGGCTCAGGCGCCGAACTGAATGGCAAGCCGCTCCACGTCTCCGCGACAAAAAAACTTTCCGAAAGCCTGCTGGCCACCGGCTTCCCCGCCCACAAACGCCACAAGAATCCCAACATCCACTTCTACCACCAGATCACCATGCGCTCGCACGGCGTGCGCCGCGCCGGCTCCGCTGCCCTCGACCTGGCCAACACCGCCGCCGGGCGCTTCGACGGCTTCTGGGAATTCAACCTCAATCCCTGGGACGTCGCCGCCGGCGCCCTCCTCGTCACCGAAGCCGGCGGCGCCATCTCCGACATGCACGGCCGCCCCTTCGACCACCGCAGCGCCCGCCAGACCCTGGCCACCAACGGCATCATCCACGCCGCCCTCGTCGACCAGTTCGACCAGATTTTCGCCGGCCGCAACCTCGAACCACTGCCCGACCCGCGCGTGTTCTAGCCACAGGCGCCCTCGCATTCACCACGGACCGTGTGGACGCGGCCGACCCCGCCCGCGGGCCCCTCAACGTCGCAGGCTGTAGCGACGGGCGCCCTCGCCCGCCGGCAACCCACATCTGAGCACTGGGCCGCCACGACCTGCGTGGCGTGGACGCCCTCGTCCGCGTCCCCCCATCACCGCGACCCTGGAGTGCCCACCCTTCCGCCGTCTTTTGGCGGAGGCTGGGAAACATCGGATGCTCCAGCGACCGACGACCAACGACGCCTCCCTGCTAAAATCACGTTGTGATACCTGCGCTCCTCACCCGCGAAATCATCAAGCGACCCTCCCAAGTCCGCCTCCAGGGCCGCATCCTGTTCCTCACCGAAGATCCCGCGCTCATCCGCCGCCAACTGGCCGGCGAGGACCTCCCCTGGGACACGAAAAATCCGGCCGCCAATCCCAAGCTGCGCGACGACATCTCCACCGACGAGATCACGCCCGCGCACATCTGCTTCTTCTTCGACGAAACCCTGGGCGAGTTCCCCTACACCGGCCTGAAGTGCGGCTCCGAACTCCCCATCAAGCGCACTGACGTGAAGAAGGGCGGGTTCGTCGCCGCCGTCAGCGGCAAGCGTCGCGGCAAAGGTTCCAGCCGTGAGCAGTCGCCTTACGCCGAGCGCTCCGCCGGCATCCAGCTCGTCATCGCGGAAAACATCGAGCGCATCTACAAGCAGAACTGCCAGAACCTCGGCGTTCTCACTTCGACCAACTTCTCGCTCATCGACAAGATTCGCGCCGGCCAGGAAATCCCGCTCTCCGAATTCACCGCGGGCGAAGACGAGATCACGCGCCAGGTCATCGAGTACGGCGGCCTGTTCCCCTTCAACGTCGCCCGCATGCAGAAAAAAGTATTTCTGCCGGCTATAACCACGCCCGAACGCCCCATGACGCTGGCGGAAAAAATCTTCGCCCGCCACATGGTCGACGAGCATGGCAACGTCGGCGTCCCCAGCGTCAAGCCCGGCGACACCGGCTTCGCCCGCACCGACCTGCGATTCAGCCACGAGTACGTCACGCCCATGGCGGCCATCTTTTTCGAGCACTTCGTCGGCAAAGACGCCAAGGTCAACGATCCCGCATCTATCCTTTTTTTCCGCGACCACCTCACCTTCCTTGACGAGGTCCTTTCGGAAGAAAAGCGCAAGATGGGGCTGCTCGACCTCGCCACCCAGCTCAAGCTCAAACAGGAAGACTTCGGCAAGCGTCAGGGGATCAAGCTGCACGGCGAGCTCACCGACCGCAAGGGTTCAGAGGGAATCTGCCACTCGGTTATTACTGAAAGCTATGCCCTGCCCGGCCAGCTCAACGTCGGCTCCGACTCGCACACGCCGCACGTCGGCGCCGTCGGCTGCGTGGCCTTTGGCATCGGCACTACCGACGTCTTTAACTCCTGGATCACCAAAGACGTGCGCGTAAGAGTTCCAGAATCAGTGAAGGTTGTCATCCGCGGCAAGCGCCGCCCCAACGTCACCGCCAAGGACTTCATCCTCGTCCTGCTCGCGCTCGATTACATCCGCAGCGGCAAGGCGCTCGCCAAAGTCATCGAGTACTCCGGCGAGGCCGTGGAAGAGCTGAGTGTTGACGAGCGCGCCACCATGACCAACATGGCCGCCGAGATCGGCGGCTTCACCGGCATCGTCGCGCCCGACGTGAAGGTCGTGAACTTCCTCGCCGAGCGCCGCGGCATGGACCGCGCCGAGGTCGAGCGCATGATCGCCGGCCTCTCCAGCGACCCGGGCGCCGAGTACGCCCATGTCATCGAGCTCGACGCCGCTGATATCTACCCCATGGTCGCCACGCCCGGCGACCCCGGCAACGGCAAGTTCGTCCGCGACCTGAACACGCCCGTCCCGGTCGAGATCGCCTACGGCGGCACCTGCACCGCCGGCAAGAACGAAGACATGGACATGTACGCGCGCGTGCTCACCGACGCCGTCCGCCAAGGCCGCCGCGTCGCCTCGTCCACGCGCTTCTACATTCAGTTCGGTTCTCAGGAAACGCGCGAATACTGCGTGCGCAAGGGCTATCTCGACGTCTTCAGGCAAGCCGGCGCCATCGTCATCGAGCCCAGCTGCGGCGCCTGTATCAATGCCGGCCCCGGCGTGAGCACGCGCCCTGACCAGGTTGTCATCAGCGCCCAGAACCGCAACTTCCCCGGACGCAGCGGCCCCGGCCAGATGTACCTCGCCTCACCCCTCACCGTCGCCGCCAGCGCCGTCGCCGGCTACATCCGCGAATACGAACCCGCCACCGAAACCGTCGCCGCCGACTAGCGCACCATCACAACATCACAGGTTGTAGCGGCGGGCGCCCTCGCCCGCCGTTATTCACCACGGACCGTGTGGACGCGCGCGACCTCGCCCGCGAGCACGCCACCAGCAAACACCGGGCGACCACAACCTGCGTGGCGCGGACGCCTTCGTCCGCGGGCTGCAGCGTCACGGAAGTTCGCGTTCGCCTCAGAAATCGGCGCCAATCCGCGCTGTCCGCGGTGAGTCTTTTGGATTTACCCCAGGTTCAGCGCCCGCTTGAACGAACCGCGCTCGCTGGCAATTTTTTCCTGCAGCAGCGTGATCGCATAAATCAGCTGCTCCGGTCGCGGAGGGCATCCGGGAACGTACACATCCACAGGAATGAACTGGTTCACGCCCTGCACCAGCGCGTAGTTGTTGAACACGCCGCCCGAGGTGGCGCACGCGCCCATGCTGATCACCCACTTCGGCTCGGGCATCTGCTCCCACAGCTGCCGGATCACCGGCGCCATCTTTTGCGAGACGCGTCCCGCCACGATCATCAAGTCAGCTTGCCGTGGCGATGGCCGGAATACCTCAGCCCCAAAGCGCGCAATGTCGAACCGCGACGCTCCCATTGCCATCATCTCGATGGCGCAGCACGCCAGGCCGAACGTCATCGGCCACAGGGAATTCTTGCGCACCCAGTTCACTGCGCGGTCGAGCGTGGTCAGGATCACGCCCTCGGGCTGTTCGCCCGCGCCATACGTGACCTGCGCAATCCGCCTCGGATCGTGCTCGCTGCCCACCGCGTTCTCGAACACGGTGTGACCGCTCAGATGCGATTCCGCCGACGGAACGCTGGTGCTGATCTTGTCGGTCTCCGCCATGCCTCAATTATAGATGACGGAATATGCACAACGAAGGACTTGGGTGCCGCAACTCAAGCCTTCTTTGGCTTGAGCGGAATTCCACGTTGAAGGGGCGCGTCTCGCGCCGAACGAGCGCGAGACGCGAGGGAGGCGAGCCTACGCCGCCTTCTTCTGCCCTGACTGTTCCAGTTGATGCAGCAGCTCGTCGGTCACTGCGATCAGGTGATCAATCCACACCGTTTCCCGCAACTGCTGCGGCGGGACTAGGGGCGCGGGAGGAGGCAGCGTGTCCCTGGTGTCCATGACTCTCCTTCTTGATTGTGATCAACCGGCAGACGAGCGTGGCACTCATCAGATGAGGCGCCTGCCTCACCAGTTGTGCGCCAGCTCGCGCCGTCGTGCATCTCCCAAAATCGTTGCGGAGCGTGCGGGTCCGCCATCCTTTGCCGAGCGCCTTTTTGCTCCGCAAATGGCGGGAGCAACCCTCCATGAACCCTGGTTCAACGACCACGGACCGCTCACTGCGGTTCCAGCCTCCGCTTCAGCTCCTGCTGCAGCGCGGCCGCGGCGGCCAATCCGGCCCGCTTGATCTCGTTCGCGCGGATCGCCAGCGGCTCGGGAATTTCGTTCTGTCCCAGAATGATGTCCGCGTTCCCCACGATCACCGCCAGCTGGCTGCTCAGCTCGTGCACGAATTTCAGCACGTCGCTGCCGGTCGCCGGCTCGCCCGCCAGCAATCGCCGGTACGCCGCCTCGCGACGGTTCTCCGGATACCGCGGCCGGCAGCTCAGGATCGCCGCCGCCAGTCCGTATCCGCGGTCCGAATCCGCCTCGCCGCGCACAATGTAGCCGTCGCACACGATCTCCAGGGGCGCCCCGCCGGTAAGCTGTGATGGCAGGGCCAGCCGGATCGCCACCGGCGTGTCTGACGCCAGCGGCTGCTGCGCGCGAAACAGGATTCCGGTGCAGCTCAGGTTTTCGCTCGTGCCCGCGTGCCAGTCCTGCTCTCCGCGGCAGCGATACTGCACCGGCCCCCGCACCGCAAAACGCTGCGACCGGCCGGGTGCACGCCCCGAGGCATCCGTTGGAACCGCCCGCCGTGCGCGCCGTTCAGACCACCACTTCATGAGCCCATTCAAAACTACGCGCGCGTTTCGCGCTAATTACGGAAGCGCAGCGCAGCCGCGCATCCGGACACTCCGGCCCTGTCCTCCTGCCGGGATGATTGGTTACTCGTGGACAACCTTTTCTGGTTCACCACAGACCATCGGCGGAAGTCCCCGGCGCCCGCGTCTGCGGGCGCCCCGCGCGTCCGCCTCTTTTGGCGTTTGGGCGCCGCTCCCATCGCCACGCATTCCGGGCAACCACAGACCGTTTGGCGCGGACGGCCTCGTCCGCGTGCTCGCGCCACCACCGGCCGTGTGGACGCGGACGCCCCCGCCCGCATGGAGGCGCCTCCCGAAAGCGAGCCACGCAACCAGCGCCTACACTCTCCGCGCCGCCCGGCGCGGAAACACGAGACCGTGCGCCTTCATGTCCACGCGCTCCCCGATGAACGCCACGCCCTCGCTCTGCAGCCGCAGCCGCTGCTCTAGCGCGTGCTCACCCCGCAGCAGGATTCGTCCTTGCGCGCCCACCACGCGCTGCCAGGGCAACCCGCGCGAGCCATGCAGCGCCCACACCACCTGCCGCGCCGCTCCCGGATACCCGGTCGCACGCGCCACTTCCCCGTAGCTGGCGACCTTGCCCTTCGGAATGCGCGTCACCGTCTGCCGGATCTGCGCCAGCATCCCTTCTGCTTTCGCCCTACCCATGCGCGCAATGTAGCAGATGCCTGCCCGGGCAGGAACGTAGCGTTGCGTCGCCCGTGTCTGCTTGTTCCGATGTTCTATTCCGCGTCGGACGACCGGAAGCGCCAGGCGGCGCGCTCGCACCTTGCCTGCGAGTCACCCGAGGGCACCGAAATTGTCGTCCTGAGAAACTCGGGTGAGAGAGAAGTCTTTTGTGTCTGCCTTGGCCTACTTCGACGGATTCGTGAAGTATCCCGTCCGATGCCGCGCCGTCATCTCGCCGCTGCCCGCCGGCGGCGTCACCTTCACTTCAATCCGCCGGAACTCCGAGTCTGAAACTCTCCGGCTCGGGTAGTAGCCCAGCAGATATTGCGTGCGCAGCTCTTCGTCAATTTTGTGGAACACCTCGTCCAGCCGCGCTGTCGTGTCCGCGTAAAAATACTTGCCGCCCGTGTCCTTCGACAGCTGGATCAGCGCGTGCTCCCCGCCCGTGTTCCGCCCGGCGCTCGACGCGATCGGAACAATGATCACGCTGTACACCAGCGCTTCCGCCGTGAGCGCCTCGCGCCGCGCCTCCAGGTAGTCCACCTGGCTGGCCGTGTCGCCGCCGTCGGTCACGATCACCAGCACCTTGCGTCCGCGCCGCCCGCTCAGCGCCTCCGATCCCAGGTAAACCGCGTCGAACACCGCCGTCGCCGAGCCCACACGCACGCCATCGATGCCGCGATCGATCGCCTTCAGGTCCGCCGTGAAGGGCACCATCTCCTTCACGACCTCGTCGAACTGATACAGCGACAGCCGGTCCACCGGACGCAGAATGGTGTGCACGAACCGCCGCGCCGACTCCAGCTCCAGCCGGATGTCCTTGCGCGTGCTCAGCGATGTGTCAATCGCCAGCACGATCGAAAGCGGCTGCTCCGCCTCGCGGTCGAACACCGCGATCTTCTGCGGCTCGTCGTCCTCCGCCAGCCGGAAGTTGTCGCGCGTCAGCCCCGCCACCGGCGAACCGTTCGCGTCGAGCACGCTCACGTACACGTTCACCAGCTTCACGTCCACTTTCAGCGTGGTGGCCGGCGCGTCCTGCGGATTTTCGGGAGCCGCCGTTGGCTGCTGCGCGGGAGCAGCGAGCGCGCGCAGAAACAGGATTGCGATGAGGGCGCCGCGCTTCATCTGGTTTGCGTGGCGTCCGGCGGCTCGTCGGGCGAGGCCGAGCGCAGCCCGGCTCCGCTTTTCGCAATCTCCGCCGGAAACGGTTCGCCATCCGCCCACACCGCGCCGTCCTCGAAATACTCTTTTTTCCAAATGGGCACCGTCTTCTTCAGCGTGTCGATGATCCACCGGCACGCCTCGAACGCCGCCGCGCGATGCGCCGAGAAAACCGCGATGAACACGCTCGACTCGCCAACCTCCAGCCGCCCCAGCCGGTGCACGATCGCCGCCTCGCGCACCGCGAACTTCTCCAGCGCCTGCGCCCGCAGCTTCGCCATCTCCGCCAGCGCCATCGGCTCGTAAGCCTCGTAATCCAGATACAGCGTCTTCCGCCCGCGGCTGTGGTTGCGCACAATGCCGTCAAACATCACGATCGCGCCATCCTCCGGCCTTTCCAGCGGCGGCACGATGCTGTGCGCGTCAATCTTTTCGTGCACCATCCCCACTCGCGGATACCCCGGCCCCACCACCGCGCCCTCGCCGCCGCCGCTCACCGGCGGCAGCAGCGCCACTTCATCATTGTTCTTCAGGCGCGACTCCGGCCGCGCGTACTCCTGGTTCACGCTCATCGCCAGCGACGCCCGCCACTTCCCCAGCCGCGGCTCCGCCTGCTCATAGCGCGCCACCAGGTCGCCAACCGTCGCCCCTTCAGGCAGCAACACGGTCTCCCCCGCGCGCCCCAGCACGTCCTTCAGCACCCCAAAAAACAGAACTCGCACCTGCATGATGAGCGCGGCCACGCCGCTCTCCCATCATAGATGATGGAACGCCTAAGTCCGGCTCGCTTGCGGAAAGCGCCGATCGCCTGGCCCGGAGACGCATCCTCGCCAACCTCGCCGAAAACGACTCCCCCGCCCCGCTCAACCTCGTCGTCAACTGGCCCGCCGAACTCAAAAAGAAGTAAGGAGAAGAAACGTTGGTAGAGACGCAGCTTGCTACGTCTCCGCGCTACCTCCGCTCTTCACCCGAGTCATCCTGAGCGAAGTCCGCGCGAATAGCGCGGGCGGAGTCGAAGGATCCCTACCCGCAGCACCGCCCATCGGGCGACCACGAACCCTGTGGACGCGGGCGACCCCGCCCGCGAACACCGCACCACTGCTCCGGTGCACCACATCTGCCCTCCGTTGGCAGATGTGTGCGCCGCTCCCATCAACACGGACTCCGGTCAACCCCAATACCGCATCGAGTCAAGAAAATCCGCGTCATCCGCGGTGAGAAGTTTTTTTCGTCGACGTGCACCCGCCCGTCGCAGGAGCACGGTTCGTCCCATATAATCCCGGCAATGCCCCTGACCTCCGGCCATAAACTCGGCCCCTACGAAATTGAGCCATTTTGGCGGCGTGAGCGATGCCGAGCGCAGCGAAGGCGAGCGGGAGCCGACAGGCGAAATCCTGAGCGGAGCCCAGCCCTTTCGTCCTATCTATCGGAAGTGTCACGGCTCGTTGCGAAAGGGCTGGGCGGAGTCGAAGGATCCCTATGCTAACCTCCGGCTCCAAACTCGGCCCCTACGAAATCCAAGACCAGCTCGGCGCCGGTGGGATGGGAGAGGTCTACCGCGCGCGCGACACGCGCCTCAACCGCATCGTCGCCATCAAGATTCTCGCCGCCAGGGTGGCCGCCAACTCCGACCTGCATCAGCGCTTCGAGCGCGAGGCCCGCGCCATCTCCTCGCTGAACCATCCGCACATCTGCGGCCTCTACGACGTCGGACAGAGCGACGGCGTCGACTTCCTCATCATGGAGTACGTGGAAGGCGAAACCCTCGCCAGCCGCCTCAAGCGCGGCCCCATTCCCACACCGCAACTGCTCACCATCGCCGCCGAAATCGCCGACGCCCTCGACAAAGCGCATCGCTCCGGCATCGTCCACCGCGATCTCAAGCCCGGCAACATCATGCTGACCAAGTCGGGCGCCAAGCTCCTCGACTTCGGACTGGCCAAGCCGCTCGCCACCACGGTCGGCGCCTCGGCCAACTCCGTGCCGGTCTTCAGCGCCGCCGTCACCATCGCCAGCCCCGATTCACCGCTCACCAGCGCCGGCATGATCGTCGGCACCATGCACTACATGTCGCCTGAGCAGATCGAAGGCAAAGAAGCCGACGCGCGCAGCGACATCTTTGCCTTCGGCGCCGTGATCTACGAAATGGCCACCGGCAAGCGCGCCTTCGACGGCAAGTCGCAGATCTCGGTCGCATCCTCCATCCTGGAGAAAGACCCGGAGCCGATCAGCTCCATCCAGCCGCTCGTTCCTCCCACGCTCGAGCAGGTCGTCAAGACCTGCCTCTCCAAAGATCCCGACGAGCGCTTCCAGACCGCCCACGACCTCATGCTCCAGCTGCGCTGGATCGCGCAGCCCTCGGGCGTCGTGCCCCGGCCCGCCGTCGCCGTCTCGCCGCGCAAGCGCGTGCTCACCCTTGCCGGCGCGCTACTCGCGCTCATCGCCGTTGGCGTCGCCGCATTTCTCTTCGGCCGCTCCGCGCAGCCGCAGCCGGTGCTTCGCGCCATCATCACCGCGCCCGGCAAGTTCGTTTTCGACTCGACCGGCGACTACGGCGGCGTGCCTCAGCTCTCGCCCGACGGCAGCCGAATCGTCTTCCTGGCGCATACCGCCAATGCTCCCCGCGGCCTGTGGGTGCGCTCGCTCGATAGCTTTTCCGCACAGCGCCTCGACGGCACCGACAACGCCTACGATCCCTTCTGGTCGTCCGACGGCCGCTCCATTGGCTTCTTCGCCAACGGCAAGCTTCTCAAAATCGCGGCCACCGGCGGCCCCGTCGCTGTGCTCGCCGATGCTCCCAACGCGCGCGGTGGAAGTTGGGGTCCCGATAACGTCATCCTCTTCTCGCCCGACTTTCAGTCCAACATCTTCCGCGTCGGCGCCTCCGGTGGGTCGGCCACACCTGTCACTCGCATCGACACCAGCAAGCACACCACCCACCGCTGGCCGGTCGCGCTGCCTGACGGCAAGCACTTCCTTTACCTCGCCACCAACCACAACGGAACCGGCGCGCAGGAAAACGGCATCTACTTCGGTTCCCTCGACGGCAAGGAGGATCGTCTCCTCGTCGCCTCCGACTCCGCCGGTGACTACTCGAGCGGCTATCTGCTCTATCACTTCGGCACCGCGCTCATGGCGCAACGCTTCGATCCCGCAACCGGCAAGCTTTCCGGCGAGGCTGGTCCTTTGGTGGATCGCGTACGCCACGATGCGGGCGTCTGGCACACCGTCTTTTCCACCTCGGCGAACGGCGTCATGATCTTCCAGCCCGGCGCCGCTGAAACACAGGGCACCCAGCTCACATGGTTTGATCGCAGCGGCAAAAAGATCGGCGCGATCGGTGACCGTGCCCTGTACGTCGATCCTGCGCTCTCACCCGATGGCAAGAAGCTCGCCGTTACCCTGGGCGACCCCCAACTGGAAGTTTGGATCATCGACCTCGAACGCGGTACGCGCAGCCGCCTCACCTTCAGCGCCACCGTCAAGCATGAACCGTCCTGGTCGCCCGACGGCAGGACGCTGCTCTATACCGGCAACGCCCAGGCGACCGGCGGCGCCGCAGCCGCCGTCTATGAAAAGGCAACGAATGGTAGCGGCGGCGAGCAATTGCTCATCCGGGAGCCGGGTTCGGCCGGAGTTCGCTTGCCCAGCTATTCTCCCGATGGCAAGTACCTCGCGTTTATCAGGGCCAACGGTCCGAACGGCTACACCCTGTACGCCCGCGCTACCCAGGGCGATCAAACGCCTTTCCTCGTGGTCGCGCCGCCGAATTCGCAATCCTCCATCATCAACTACCGTATTTCGCCCAACGGCCGCTGGGTCGCCTACACCTCCACCGAAAGCGGCCGCAATGAGATTTACGTCGCTCCCTTCCCGCGCGGCGCGGGCAAATGGCAGGCTTCCACCAACAGCGGCGACGGTCCCCGCTGGCGCAACGACAGCGGCGAACTCATGTTCATCTCCAATCAAGGCGAAGTCACCGTCTGCTCCATCGCCGAGAGCGGCGGCGACCTACAGATTGGCCCCCCCAAGGTCCTGTTCAACGTCAACACGACCGCCGTCGGCCAGCAATACGACCTCTCCGCCGACGGCAAACGCGTCCTCGCCAACCTCGCCGAAGACGACTCCCCCGCCCCGCTCAACCTCGTCGTCAACTGGCCCGCCGAACTCAAGAAGAAGTAAGCACTCCAAAGTCATCCTGAGCGAAGTCCGCGCGAATAGCGCGGGCGGAGTCGAAACACCCCTGCCGCTTCAGCGCCGGCTCGCGCGCAAAAAAACCCGCGTGCCGTTAGGCACGCGGGGAAACCGAAGCAAAACCTTACGCCGCCGCCACCGGATCCGACGCCACAACTTTCTCCTTCTCCTCGGCGTCCTTCCGCTCCTCGATCGGTCCTTTCGGCAGGGCAATCTCCAGCACTTCATCCACGAAACGCACGTAGTGGATGTTCAGGCCCTTGAGCTGCTCCGGCGTCAGGTCTTCTTCCACGTTCATCTTGTTGTCGGCCGGCAGGATCACGTCGCGCACGTTGGCGCGCTTCGCCGCCAGCACTTTCTCTTTCACGCCGCCGATCGGCAGCACGTTCCCGCTCAGCGTGACCTCGCCGGTCATCGCCAGATACGGACACACCGGCCGGTCCGTCAGCAGTGACACCAGCGCCGTCGTGATCGAAATCCCCGCCGACGGGCCGTCCTTCGGGATCGCCGCCGCCGGCACGTGAATGTGCAGGTCGTGATCGCGGAAAAAGTTCTCGTCGATACCGAGCTTCTCCGCGTTCGACCGCACCCAGGTCAGCGCCGCGTGCATGGACTCCTGCATCACCTGCCCGATCTGTCCGGTCATGGTGAAGCCGCCCTTGCCCTTCATCTTGTTCACTTCGATGAACAGGATGTCGCCGCCGGTCGGCGTCCACGCCAGTCCGACCACCACGCCGGGCCGCTGCGTCCGCTCGGCAATTTCGGTGTCCACGCGGATCTTGATTCCGCCCAGGAACTCCTGCACCACCTCGGGTGTGACCTTCAGCGGCTCGGTCTTGCCCTCGGCAATTCGCCGCGCCTGCTTGCGATGCAGCGTTCCGATGTGCCGCTCCAGGTTGCGCACCCCCGCTTCGCGCGTGTAGTGCCGGATCATGAACCGCACCGACTCTTCCGTGATCTCGATCGCGCCCTCGGGTATCCCATTCTCCTCACGCTGCCGCGGGATCAGGTAGCGGAAGGCAATCTGCACCTTCTCGTCCTCGGTGTACCCCTGCAGCTCGATGATCTCCATGCGGTCGCGCAGCGGATCCGGAATCGGATCCAGCATGTTCGCCGTGGTGATGAACAGCACCTTCGAGAGATCAAACGGCACGTCAAGGTAGTTGTCGCGGAACGTCGAGTTCTGCTCCGGATCGAGCGCTTCCAGCAACGCCGCCGAGGGATCTCCGCGGAAGTCGCGCCCCAGCTTGTCCACCTCGTCCAGCATGAACACCGGGTCGTTCGTCTCCGCCCGCCGGATGCCCTGCATGATCTGCCCCGGCAGCGCTCCTATATAAGTGCGCCGATGCCCGCGGATCTCCGCTTCATCGTGCACGCCGCCCAGCGACAGCCGCACGAACTTCCGCCCCAGCGAGTGCGCGATGCTCTTTCCCAGCGACGTCTTGCCCACGCCCGGAGGCCCAACGAAGCACAGGATCGGCCCTTTCATGCTCGGCTTCAGCCGCCGCACCGAGAGATAGTCGAGAATGCGGTCTTTCACCTTTTGCAGGTCGTAGTGGTCGGCATCCAGTATCTCTTTCGCCTTCGGGATGTCCACTTCCACGCCGCTCGACTTCGCCCACGGCAGCACCGCCAGCCACTCGATGTAGTTCCGCGTGATCGAGTAGTCGGCCGCCATCGGCGACATCCGCGCCAGCCGGTTCAGCTCCTTCAGCGCTTCCTTCTTCACGTCCTCCGGCATGCCAGACGCTTCGATCTTCGCCCGCAGGTCTTCCACGTCGCGCGCGTTCTCGTCCTGCTCGCCCAGCTCCTTCTGGATCGCCTTCATCTGCTCGCGCAGATAAAACTCGCGCTGCGTCTGCTGCACCCGGTCCTGCACTTCGGACTGGATCTTGTTCCGCAACTGCTGCACTTCCAGCTCCTTCGCCAGGTGCTGGTTGATCTTCTCCAGCCGGATGTTGACGTCCGCCGTCTCCAGAATGTCCTGCTTGTCGCGCGTCGAAAGCGACGGCAGCGAGCTGGCCACAAAGTCCGCCAGCCGCCCGGCCTCCTCGATGTTCATCGCGACCGTCGCCAGTTCGTCCGAGAGCGTCGGCGACCCGTTCACGATCTGCTGGAACAGCGTCTGCACGTTGCGCAGCAGCGCTTCCTGCGCCGGCTCCTTCGGCGTCACCACCTCGGGGATGACCTCATAAGTGGTCCGCATGAACGGCTGTATCTGGGTGAATTCCCTGATGTGCGCGCGGTCCAGGCCCTCGGCGAAGACGAACAGGCTCTGGTTGGGCATCTTCACTACTTTGTGCACCACTGCCAGCGTGCCCACGCTGTACAAGTCGGTCGGCTGCGGCGCATCCACGCGCGCCTCGCGTTGCGCCACTACCAAAATGGTTTTGTCCTCGCCCAGCGAGTTGATCAACTGCACCGAGCTCTCGCGCCCCACCGTCAGCGGCAACACCGCGTGCGGAAACAGTACGGTATCGCGCACCGGCAGAACGGGATACTCCCGCCCCGTCGGCTTCGGCGCAACTTCGTTTGGCTTGGAAACTGGATTGTTACGGCTCTGCTCTGCCATGGATCTCCTGAGTGTCCATCACTCACAAAAATTGCCAGGATTACGTTGAATAGATGTCGCCCACGACCCAAACGATGCAGACCCAATCCACCGCGGGCCGTGTGGAGGCGGGCGATGTCGCCCGCGTGCTCGCGCCACAAGGACCCCAGACCCAGTCATCCTGGCGTAGCCCGCGCGAATAGCGCGGGCCAAGTCGCTGCACCCCCAACCCCGTGGGAACTATTCCTGCCGCACCAGGCCTTCTCAGCCACGAACCTACGCTTGAAAAAGGCCGCGAAGCGTGCGCCACGCCAGCCCGCGATTGAAAATCAGCGCGTCATCTTACTCGAACCCGAAACCCACCGCCACTTGCACAAATAGAAGTCACCCTCTGATTACCTTCGTGCCCTTTGTGGCCTTTCGTGTCCTCGGTCTTTACCCTCTTCGTTTTGCCTTTCACCGCGCTTTTGCGTTCCAATGATGCGATTTCTCAATTGCTCAATTACCCGGTTCCCATGATCCGCGAAGCACGCCCCGCCGACTTCGAGGCCCTCTGGCGCATCGACCAGGCCTGCTTCGAGTCCGGCATCGCCTACTCTCGGCGCGAACTCGCCTGGTACATGCAGCGTCCCGGCGCTTTCACCCTCATCGTCGAAGCGGAAACCAAGGCTCCCGTCGCCTTCATCGTCGCCGCGCCCCTGAAGAAAGGCGCCGGACACATCATCACCCTCGACGTCCTTCCCCGGGACCGCCGCTCCGGACTCGGTTCCCGGCTCCTCGACGCCGCCGAGCAGCGCCTCCGTGACGCCGGCTGCGCCGCCGTTTCCCTGGAGACCGCCGTCAACAACCACGTCGCCATCCGCTTCTACATGCGCCACGGCTACTCCATCGAGCGCACCATCCCCCGCTACTACTCCGACGGCCTCGACGCCCTCGCCATGACGAAAAATCTCACCTGAGTGCGGCCTTGCCGTACGTCATCCTTCGATGCTCAAGGCCCAAGGATGACACGAGCTAACGGAGCTTCTCTTACACCGTCGCAATGACTGATTCTGTACGAGAGCCGCGGCCGATCGTCGAAGGCATCACCACCCGGTGCGGAAGATCCGCACCTCTGGTCCCGTTTCCTCCACAACGCCCACGCCTCATGCCCCAGGATCGTGCCCGGCTTTATGCCGGTGAGGGTGCCGCGCACCATGTGCAGGTCTGTGCCGCAGATCGCGCTCGCCGTGATCCTGACGACTTCATCGTCGGTCTGCCGAAATCGAAGGAATTCCTAAGCCACGCGCCGCTCGGTCGCCGTCCTCGCCGCCTCGGAGAACAAAGCGATCATTTCGCGATTGAATGCCGGGATGTCCTCCGGCTGGCGGCTGCTCACCCAGTTGCGGTCACGGACCACTTCGCGGTCCTCCCAGATGGCGCCCGCGTTCTCCAGGTCGTCCTCGATGGTGAAATAGCTGGTGACGCGGCGCCCGCGCGCCAGCTTGGCGCTCACCAGCAGCCACGGCGCATGGCAGATCGACGCAATCGGCTTTCCCGACGCGTCAATTTGCCGCACGAATGCCTGCGCCTTCTTCTCCACCCGGAGCGCGTCGGCATTCAGCGCGCCGCCCGGCAGCAGCACCGCGTCGTAGTCTTCCGGATCGGCGCTGCCCAGCGGCAGGTCCACGCGCACCTTGTCCGCCTTCACGTCGTGCTTCATGCCCTGCACCTCGCCCGCATGCGGCGCAATCACCACCGTCCGCGCGCCGGCTTCGTCCAGCGCCTGCCGCGGTTCCAGCAGCTCTGCCTGTTCGAAATCGTCGGTCACCAGGATCGCAACCCGATATCCTTCCAGCGGCCTTTGCATAAGTTCCCCCAGAGTGCCCCGCGGCTCGCTCGCGGCGCAGTCATCTCTGCAAACTTTGATGTGAGGCTGACGAAACGCGAAACTGCTGCTGGACGAAAAGCAATCAGCCCCTGAACGGCTTCAGCGAGGGTGCCCGCCTTTCGCCGGCAACGTGCAGGGGTTGCGGCTGACTGCTGATTGCGGAATGCTGCTTAACGCGCCACCCGCGCGGCGTCCTGCGGCCTTCCCGCCGCGCGATACGCCTCGGCCAAATGTTCGCGGACATCAGCTTCCACCCGCGCCCGCTCCGCTGCCGCCGCGTGCGGCAACAGCCGCGCGGCCGATTCCAGCGCCGCCACGCTCTCGCTGTACTCGCGCCGCGCCATGTGCACCACGCCCAGCGTGTCGGCCACCTCGGGACTGCTCGGCGCAAGCTCGCGCGCATTGCGCGCCAGCGCCAGCGCGCGCTCCAGGTTCGATCCCTGCCGCGCATAGATCCAGGCCAGGTTGTTCGCCGCTACGCCACTCGGCTCGCCGCGCCGCAGCGCGAACTCATAGGCGCGCGCCGCCGCGTCGTATTCGCGCCGCTCCTGCGCCCGCAGTCCCGCCACCAGCGCCGCCGCCTCCAGGCTGGTGCGCGACGCCACCTCCGCCGCCGCTTCCAGCTCGCCGCGCGCCGCGTAGGTCTCCACCAGCGCCCGCGCCGCCGTCCCTCGCGCCGGCTCCACCGCCAGCGAGCGGCGCAAGCAGCGCTCCGCGTCCGCATGCCATCCGCCAACCGCAAAGAGCCGCCCCGTAACCTCCAGCAGCGTTGCCGACTGCGGCGGCGTGTCGGCCACTTGCTCCATTCGCAGCAGCAACGGACGCGGCAGATTGCCCGTGCGGTAGAAGCGTGTCAGCGCTTCCATCGTCTCCGCCGACTGCGGCGCCAGCACCAGCGCGCGCTGAAACTCCAGCAGCGCGCCGCTCATCTTTCGCCTCTCCAGCGCGATCTGTCCCAGCACCAGATGCGGTTCGTACGCCTTCGCGTCCACCTGCACGCCGCGCCGCGCCACGCTTTCGGCCGCATCCAGCCTGCCTTGCGACAACAGGACGCGTGCGTACACCACCAGCGCCCGCAGGTCGCCGGGTTCCTGCCGCACCGCCGCGACAGCATCGCGCTCCGCATCCGCCGGATTGCCCGTCTCCAGCGCCGTCTCGGCCAGCGCCACGTGCGCCGGAAGATATCCCGCGTCGCTCTCCAGCGCCGCCTGCCACTCCTCGCGAGCACTCGACACATCGCCCGACCTGCGCCGCGCCTCGCCCAGCACGAAGTGCGCCGCCGCCGACTCCGGCGACAGCGTGACCGCGCTCGACGCCCGCAGCAGCGCCTCGCTCAAGTTGCCCTCCGCCAGCCCGATCTCCGCCTGCAACGTGCCGATCGTCGCCGCATCCAGTTCACTGCGATGGTTCTCCAGGTCAGCGCGCGCTCGCGCCAGCAGTGCGCTGCGTTCCCGCGGTCCGGTCGCGACCGACATCTGCGCCGCCGCCGCCGCGATGTCCGCCTCGACCAATCGCGTGATCACGGCGTTGCGCGCCTGCCGTGCTGCCGCGGCCGCCGGGCTCTCGTCGCCGCGATCGCAATGTCTCGCACCGGCCGGCGCCGCCTCGCCGCGCAACAATAGCTGCCCGTAGCGCAGGCTCGCCTCATCAGGACGCCCCGCGCCCAGCTGGAAGTCCGCCAGTGCCGTAGGCTGCGCCGGTTGCATCGCGTCCACCTTGCGCAGCAGCGCCACGGCCTCTTCCACTCTGCCGCTGCGCTCCAGGAACTGCGCCAGGCGCAGGTTCGTCTCCGGGGTGTCCGAAGCGCGCGCCGCATCGCGATAGTTGCGCTCCGCCGATTCCACGTTTCCTTCCTGCTCGTCCAGCCGCGCCAGCCCCAGCAGTGGCTGCGCGCTGCCCGGCGCCGCCGCCGCGCTGCGATAAAGCACGGCCCGCGCCTGGTCCACTCTATCGAGCTGGTTGTAAAGCTCGGCCAGCAACAACGACGCCTGCGTGCGCCGCGGATCAATCTCCAGCGCTCGCGAAAGCGCGATCACCGCCGGCCCGCCGCGTCCCAAGGTCGCCAGCGCTGCACCGATCATTGCCAGCGCATCCGCGTTATCGGGATTCCTGCGCGCGATCTCGCTGCCCATCTCCAGCGCCTTTTCCGGCGAGCCCGCCGCCAGGTAAAGTTCGGCCAGCCGCTGCCGCGCGCTATCGTTGCCGCCGTCCAGGTCGAGCGCCCGCTGATACGCGATGAACGCGTCGCTCGCCCGCTGCATCTGCCACAAACTCTCGCCCCGCTGATATTCGATCCGCGAACGCATCCCAGCCTGCTTGGCCTGCACCAGCGGCAACAGCGTGTCGTACACCGTCAGCGCCGCCGCCGGACGCGCCTGCGCCTCGAAGCGTTCCGCCCGCGCCATCTGCCAGCGCACCATCCGTTCGCAACCGGTTGTGAGGAAAACGATGGAGAGAAGAAAGAGAAGCCCCGCCCCGCGCCGCATGAGAAGTCAGATGACAGAGAACCAGCCGCGGATTGCCGGTCAGGTTGTTTCTACGGATGATCTGCGCGCTTCGCGTTGGTGGGATGCCACCCTGAGCGAGAGCCGGGCGACGGTGAGGCCCGACGAAGGATCCCTGCCTCGCCCGTGCCCTTGCCGCGAATCCAACTGCCGCCGGCCAAATGCCAACTGCTAATTGCCGCTCACAACTGCACCAGCTCGTTCTCCGCCATCGTCTTCAACTGCCCGCACGCGGCATAGATGTCGCGCCCGCGCGGCTTGCGCACAAACGCCGGAATTCCCGCCTCGATCAGGATGCGCTGAAACTCCGCCGTCCGCGTCTCCACCGGTGTTGCAAACTCAATGCCCGGCCCCGGATTCAGCGCGATCAGGTTCACCTTGGCCCGCATACCGCGCAGCCGCCGCGCCACCTCGCGCGCATGCTCGGGCGCATCGTTGACGCCGCCAAGCAGGACATATTCAAACGTCAGCCGCTCTCGGTTGCGCAGCGGAAATGCCCGCGCCGCCGCCAGCAGTTGCTCGCTGTCCCACTTGCGATTGATCGGCATCACCTGCGTGCGCAGCTCGTCGTTGGGCGCGTTCAGCGAAATCGCCAGCTTGGGACGCACTGGCTCTTTGCCGAACTCCTCGATCCGCGGCACGATCCCCGCCGTCGACACCGTCATGTGCGACTCGGGAATTCCCACGCCCTCCACCAGCAGCCGCACCGCCTTCATGAAGTTCTGGTAGTTCAGGAACGGCTCGCCCTGCCCCATGAACACCAGGTTCACGCGCTCGCCGGGAAGTGAAACGCCGTGATCGTTCAGCACCGCCATCACCTGGCCGACGATTTCGCCCGCCGTCAGGTTGCGATGCAGCCCGAGCAGCGCCGTCATGCAGAACCGGCAATCCACGGCGCACCCTATCTGGCTCGACACGCAGATCGTCGCCCGCGCCCAGGCGGAGCGCCCGGTTACCCGCGCTGACCGTGCCCCACGTTCGCCGGCGCCTTTCCTGTGCCGGCCACCCTGGGAACTCTCCGATCCCGCCGGACCACTCGCGTCCTCATTTCCCTCTTCCCCGCCATCTCCCTCCGGCATCCATACCGTTTCCACGCTCTGGCCGTCGGGAAATCCAAACAGATACCGCACCGTTCCGTCGACCGACGTAAACCTCTTCTCCAGCTGCGGTTGCGTGATCGCAAACCCGCGAGCCGCCATCTCGCTGCGCAGCGACTGCGGCAGCGTCGTGAACCGCGCCAGCTCCGGCAGCCGGTGCCGGTACATGCCTTGGAAAATCTGCCGCGCCCGATATTCCGGCTGCCCCAACTCCGCGACCACCTCGCTAAGCTCTTGAAGGGAAAGCCCTAAAAGTTCGTTTTTTGGGGGCGACAGCATGCTTCGACTCGGCGTCTGTCATTATAGATGTCGCCCATTCGCCACTTCCCGGGCACCCCGCAGGCACATCACACGACAAATCATCAGCTTACGACCACCTTCCAGAAGGAATCGCAAGTGTCTGACCCACAACCACTTACCGGCATGACGCCGCCGCCGGACCTGTGTGACAATGGAGTTGCCAGCAGCCCCGCTCTGCCGGACTTCCGCGCCACCATGGTCAAAGACGCTCGCAACATCCGCCGCGAAGTTCTCCCCAACGGTCTCACCATCCTGACCGAGGAGATGTCGCACCTGCGCTCCATCTCCATCGGCATCTGGGTGAAGAGCGGCTCGCGCCACGAAGAGCCTGAGCTCAACGGCATCTCGCACTTCGTCGAGCACATGGTCTTCAAAGGAACCAACACCCGCACCGCGGAAGACATTGCCCGCCAGGTGGATTCCATCGGCGGCAACATGGACGCCTTCACCGCCAAGGAGTGCGTCTGCTTCAACATCAAGGTCCTCGACGAGCACCTGCCCGTCGCCCTCGACGTGCTCAGCGATCTCGTGCTCAACCCCGTCTTCGATACCGAGGACATTTCCCGCGAGCGCGGCGTCATCCTGGAAGAAATCAAAATGGACGAGGACAATCCCGACTACCTCGTCCACGAAATCTTCACCCAGAATTTCTGGAACGGCCACCCGCTCGGCAAGCCCATCCTGGGTACGCGCGATACCGTGCGCCGCTTTGAGCACGATCTGCTGCACGACTACTGGAGGCAGCGCTTCTACCCCGGCAACCTCATCATCGCCGCCGCCGGCAATCTCAAACACCAGCACTTCGCGGATCTGGTGCGCAACCGCTTCGATTCACTCCGGCCCGGCAAGAATGGTTTCCACGAAACCGTTCCCCAGGTCGTGCCGCGCATCATCATGCGCAACAAGAAATCACTCGAGCAGGTGCAGATCTGCGTCGGCGTTCCCTCCGATCCCATCTCCCATGAAGGCCGCTACGCCGGCTACCTGCTCAACACCATGCTGGGCGGCGGCATGAGTTCGCGCCTGTTCCAGAATGTGCGCGAGCGCCAGGGACTGGTCTACACCATCTTCAGTGAGCTGAACCCCTATCGCGACACCGGCTGCCTCTCGGTCTACGCCGGCACCTCGCGTGAATCCGCCTCCAAGGTGGTGGAGTCCGTCGTGCAGGAGTTCCGCGACCTCAAGTCCAAGCCCATCTCCGACGAGGAGCTGCGCCGCGTCAAAGACCAGCTCAAAGGCAGCCTCATGCTCAGCCTGGAATCGTCCATGTCGCGCATGTCGAACCTCGCGCGCCAGGAGATGTATTTCGACCACTTCTTCAGCCTCGACGAGATCATCCGCCGCGTCGAGCAGGTTAGTCGCGAAGAGCTGCGCGCGCTGGCCGAACGCTACTTCCAGACCGATGCCATCGCCGTGACCGTGCTCGGCAACCTGAACGGCATGAAGATCACCCGCGAGCAGCTCGCCTGCTAGCTCAAAAGTGACAGAAAACGTATTCAACTGTTGACACTTTCTGTCAATCAAACCATCATGCGTCTAAAATTTGGCCACCGGTCGGGCCTCCGGCCCTGTTGCGAATCGCTCACAAGACATTGAAAACGCACGTCCGGAAGCTTAGGCACCACAGTAATCCCCACATTTTCCGCAACTGGCATCCGGCATGCCCCTATAACTGCCAGATGTAAGCCGGGGAAAGCTTACAGTGCGAATTTCAACGAAAGAGGATTCAATGCGGAGACAAAAAGGCTTTTCGCTGATCGAACTGCTGATCGTGGTGGCGATCATTCTGATCATCGCCGCGATCGCAATTCCGAACCTGCTGCGTTCGCGCATCGCCGCCAACGAATCGTCGGCGGTGGGCTCGATCCGCACG